>ERZ773099.1606-NODE-1606-length-16559-cov-12.419716_pt1 | contig 16559 bp, 15 predicted proteins | sample MGYA00511120_ERZ773099 | MGnify/ENA primary metagenome ERZ773099 (study PRJEB29015, sample SAMEA2738012) | human oral metagenome | biome: human oral; feature: human-associated habitat; material: dental | place: China | collected 2104 ...
TTGTAAAACTATTTTTTAATTTTTCAATGGAATCAATCATATTAATATCTGTTATCTCTGGTTTTGCAACTATATAGTTTTCATATAGTGCTTTCCATGAAGCAGCTGTAACTTTCTTATTTAAAGTTTTAGCTATCTCTTCTTTTGCCACTTTTAAATTTTCAAAACTTTTTTTCAAAATATCAACAGAATCAATTTTACTAATATCTACCATTTTTACCCCTCCAATTAAAATTTATTAGTTTTATTATTTTTTTAAATACTTAGTTCCTCTTCCATTTCCTATTACATCAATATAATTCTTTTGAATTAAATTTTTTAATATTCTATTTAATTTATCTTTTTTAAATTCTACCTTTTCTAAAATCTCACTACTTGATAATATATTTCCTTTTTCCAAAATATCCATTATTATTCTTTCATCTGTCGTTAAAAATAATTCTGTTTTTATTATTGGTAAAGTTATTTTAATTGAGTTTTCAAAAATTTCAAAAGCTGGTTTAACAGCATAATCTTTATAACTTTCATTTATTCTTCTTATACCTGTTCCAAACATTTCAATGTATTTTAATCTAAAAAATATATTTGCTAAAATAGGATTTCTAAGTTGAGAAATTTGTCCATTCAAATACTCTTTTTCACTTATTCCACTAGGTAGTCCACCTGGGGAAGAAATCTCTATTTTATCTTCATACATAGATATTCTTATATTAGAATTAACATCCCAAGTTCTATGAATTAAAGCATTTGCAATTGTTTCTCTAAATGCTTTTTCTGGAATTAACTCTTTTTCTATTCTTTCTGAACCAAGTATTTGTTCATATTTATAATATCTATTAAAAACTTCCAAAGTTTTTTGAAATTGAGAAATAATAGACATATTTATAAATAAATTTCTATCTAAAATTTCATCTATATTTTTTCCAAATTTTGCAATATCAGTTCCTGAAAAAGTATTGTTATCAGCAAAGAGTTCAGCAGCATTATTGTAACCAAATTTGTCATCATATAAATTTAAAGTTTTTAAAACATCTTTTGAAAAATTTTTTAATGATAATTTTTCTTCTAATTCTTTCTTCAAGACTTTAAACTCTAAATCTTGTTTTCTAGCTTTTAATTCTTCATAATATTGATTCAAACCTAACAATATTAGTCTGTTTAATTCTATTCTATCAACTTCTACTGTTGAGGTATCATTTCTTTTGTATGCCTTTCCTTTATAGAGATATGGTTTATTAAGTCCTTCTTCAACTATAAGGGTAATTATATTTTTTTTAGTGTCTTTTATGAATCTAAAATCAGGTTTAGGGCTTATATTATCATTAATTTTATTTTCTAAATCTAAACAAAGTTCTTCTATATTTTCTAAACCAATAATTTTTCCATTATCATCAATACCAAATATAATTTTTCCTGTATTATAATTAGAAAAAGCACTAACTGTCTTTAAAAAAGTATTTGTTATTGTTGATTTTAATTCAAGTTCTTTACTTTCTTTCATATTATCCTCCAAGAAAAATTATAGCATAAATCAGTTATAAATGCGACGTAAAATTTTACGTCTGATTTTTGTTTTAAAAATACGATGTAAATTTTATTAAACTATCTTTCAACTATAACAACACTATTCTGATATTCTAATAAAATAGCCATCTGGGTCTACTATTGAAAATTCTTTTACATAAATAATTTCATCATTAACTCTAAATTCTCTTATCTCAATATCTCTTTTTAATAAATTCTTTTTTATTTTAAATTTTGAATATAGTTCATCAACATTATCAACACCAAATGTGAAATTAATTCCTTTTCCAAAAGGATATTCCATCTGAGACAATTCATCTTCAGAACCTTCTTCTAACATTAATTGAATATTTCCTAGTGATAAAAATATAAATTTGTCCTCTTCTCTTTCATATTCAACTTTAAAGCCTAATATATTTACATAAAAATCTCTTGAGATATTGATATTAGAAACTACTAACTCTGGTATTAAATCATTGTATTTCATAAAAATACCTCCAGATCTTATTTTTTTGCAGCTTCTCTGTATTCATGTGTAAAATATTTATCATATAGTTTAGATTTTTCATATTCATCACCTAAGAAATCTCCAACTAATATTTGTGCTGTTTTATTTATTCCTGCTTCTTTTACTTTTTGTTCAATAGTTTTAAGAGTACCTAAAACTATTTTTTGATCAGGCCAGCTAGCTCTTTGAACAACTGCCACAGGTGTTGTCATAGGATAAGAAGTAGCTAGAGTTTCAACAACTTTATCTATCATATGAACTGATAAGAATATTGCCATAGATGCTCTATGTTTTGCTAAACTTTCTAAGCTTTCTTTTTCAGGAACAGGAGTTCTTCCTTCTATTCTTGTACATATTACTGTTTGAGAAACAGTAGGTAATGTAAATTCTTTTTTCAAAGCAGCAGCAGATGCTAAAAATGAACTTACTCCTGGAATAACTTCATATTCTATTCCATATTCATCTAGCATATCCATTTGTTCTCTATGTGCACCATAGATTGCTGGATCTCCTGTATGAACTCTTGCTACTTTTTTACCATCTTTTATTGCTTTTACTGTAACATCTATAACTTCATCCAAAGACATAGATGCTGAGTTGTAAATTTCTGCTCCTTCTTTATGGCAATCTATAACTTCTTTTGGAACTAATGAACCAGCATAAATAATAACATCAGCTTCTTTAACTATTCTTTGTCCTTTAATAGTTATTAATTCAGGATCACCAGGTCCTGCTCCTATAAAGTAAACTTTTTCTTTATATTTTTCCATTTTTAAAATCCTTTCTTTTTTAAATTCTATGAAATTAATTTTAATAACTAAAACTTTGAGTTACATTTGGTGTTTGCATAGCTTTTTCATATAATTCTTTTCTTTGATTAAAACCTTTACTATTTTCAATGTTCTTCTTTGCTTCAGGACTTAATTCTCTATTATATGGATTATTTCCTATACTAGAATGTATTTCAACCCCAAATCTAGTTATTACATCAGATTGTAAGGCTAACTCTGTCCATTCTTTATCAGCATAAAAATTATATCCGTTGTAAAGTGAACCTCCTCCATTATCATAAAAAATTGCATTATCATATTTCACTTTTATAAGGTAATTTATTTCTTTTTCATTTTTTCTGTCATAGACAACAGCTTTGTTGTTTTCTATTAACTCAGAAAAATAATTCCTAAAATATTCAAATTTTTCATCTTTATATGATATTTTATTTTTGATATCATCAATTTTATCTACCCTACGTCTATTATAAAGTTCAAGTAAATCATTTTTATTTACTAAAATATCAAAATCTTTTCCTTTGTAAGTTACAATTTCCTTTTTATTATCTGGTAGAGTATAATTTAAGAATATTTCTTTCTCTAACGTTTGAGTTAACTCAACGTATCTTTTTCTTTTAGTTTCATAAGTTCCTTTGACTACTGTTTCAGCAATACCTTGAACTGCAATAATTAAAAATAATATAACTAATAGTTTTTTCATAATATGGTCTCTCCTTATATATTAAATTTTCTCCATTTTTCAAATCCACCTTTTTTTACAATTAGAGTTGTAAAATATGGAATATCATCTTCTGTTAAATCTTTTATGTCATAATAAACTTTTTGACTTTCTTTTCCACAATCTGAAACCATAATAATTTTATCTATATTTCCTGTTTTTATTAATGCTTGTTTTAAATTTTCAAAGTTTCTACTTACTTTCATAAAAACTATATTATCATTATTTTCTAATTCAAACTCAATATTAGTTTTCTTATTAAGGGATACAACTTTTAAAGTTTCATCTCCTATCATAAGTGGAAAATTGAATCTTGATGCCATATCAACAAATGATGAAACTCCTGGAACTGTTTCAACAAGATATTTTTCAGGAAGATGTTCTAGAATATATACATAAGTACTGTACGTCATAGTGTCTCCAATAGTTAAGAAACCAACATTCTTTCCTTCGTCTAAAAGTTTTTGAACTATTTTAGCATTTTCTTTTCTTGCATTCTCTCTTTCTTCAAGAGATTTAAGCATAGGAAATTCAACAAAAACCTTTTCCACATCTTCTTTCATATATTGTTTTGCAATTTCATAAGCGACACTACCATCATCTTTTTTTGCCTCTGGTAATATTACTACATCTAATTTTTTTAAGGTGTTAATTGCTTTTATAGTGATTTCTTTAGGATCACCAACTCCAACACCTATGCCATAAAATTTGTTAGTCATTTTTTCTCCTCTTTCTTATTTATATTTATAACCTGGAACTTTTTTCTTATCAACTCCAAAAGTATTCATAAAATCTTTAATATCTTCATAATTAATACCTTCTAATCTTTGCTCATTATAAAAATAGCCATATTTATCTTTTGAAAATCCATTTTTAAGTGGTTCGAAACTTTTTATATCTGCACCTTCAATTATTTTACCTTCATAAAATACATTATATTTATCTTTTGCAAAACTTATGTAACCTTTGATTTCTTTAAATGATTTATAATCAGCATTCTTTACAATTGTTACATCATAATAGATGTTATTCTTATCTTTTGCATAGCCAAATCCACGTCCATCAAAAGTTGAAGCATCAATGTAGTCTATTTTTTTACCATAGTAATAAATATTTTTTCCATCTTTTGCTAGGATATCATTCCATGATACCAATTTGTCAACATTAGCATCTTCAAGTTTAATTTCTTCTATATTCCTATCTTCATCTATTTTTACATAATAAGCATTTTGAAAATCTTTTACATAAAATCCATAACCTACATTAATATCTGGAAGACTTTTATTTGTAACATTTCTATTTACAAATAAAGAATCATTAGGAGATACTTTTAATTTTCTATCTTCATAGTAAACAAAATCCCTATCTTTTACTAGATTTAATCTTACTATTTGAATATAATCCCTGTCTATATCTGTTTTTTTTCCTCTAAAGTATACCCTATTTTTATCTCTTGCATAAAAGTCATTTATTTGCTCTAATGAATTTAAATCAACATCTTCAACTTTTTCATTATAATCTATAAATTTTCCATTTTTATGATCATAACCCTCATAATAGACTTCGTTACCTTTCTTATAATATTCAGCAATTATCGAAATACTAAAAATAAAATAAATTAGAATAAGTATTTTTTTCATAGATATTTTTCTCCTCTTAAAATTTTTTATTATTTTTATAAAAAGTATATTCATAAGATTTAATTTTTGAACTTTTATTAAATGTGTTAGAACACTCGTGGATTTAGCCGTGAGATGAATAACACCAACATTGAAAATGTTGTACTAAAATTTGCAATTTTACTAGTTTTAGTGTATAATATATTTAGAACATTAGCAACTGAATATATGGAGTTAAGGCTAGTAAACAGTAGCCTTGTAAAATATTCACTGTTCTGTATAGTTGTTCTTTTTAAATATAATATACAGATAAAAGTAGCGGTGTAGATGCAAGTCTTATCCAGTAGTGGCTATCGTGGACTAGCCAAAAAGAATAAGGGTTTTAAAACCAAACTTCTTAGAAGATAACTTACTTTTTCAGTTATCTTATGAAGCTCTCGACTCTAGCACTCGTAGGGTGTTAGTCGTGAGTAGTTCACAAATATCTCCATTCGAAATAACATTATAACTTACTTTAGCTAAATTATTAACTGTATTCCATATATCTTTTTCCATTTTATCAATATCATTAATGCCAATTATAATATTATCCTCATTTTTATCTTCTTCTACTCCTAAAATGAGAAGACCACCAGAAGTATTGCAAAATGCTGAGTATGTCTCCCATAAAGAATTAGGAAGATTATTGTCAGCTTTTTTAAATTCTATATTTTCATTCTCTTTTATTTTTTTTAAATCAAAAGATAGTTTTTCACTTTTATTACTCATCTTTTACCACTAATCCTTATTAAAAAATACTCTAAACATAAAAAACAATATCACTAATCTAATTTTTACATTTTACATTATATTATATCACAAAAAGTATTGAATAGTTTTTAAATTTTGGTATAATTCAAGTAAGCAAAACTAATGATACGGAGGTAGAATATTATGAATGTTTGGAACAGAATATACAATGGACTTTTTATTTTTATCTGTGTTATTTGTATTGAATACATTATGGGAACTTTGGTTTATCTCTTTGGATTAATTGAAGAGCAACCTGGAATCTTATATGGTATATATGGTGCTATTGTTGGAGGGCTAATTTTTATATATTTCTATAAAGATAAAATAAAAGGCTTTAAGCTTACATATTTGATAATAGTTATTATTCTTGCAATGGGAGTTTATTATTTTACTCTTAATTACTAAGTGAACTACTTCCACTTCTACAAATGGGAGTAGTTCACTTTATCTAATGATATGGAGGTATGTTATTATGAATATTTGGAACAGAATATATAATGCTCTTTGGATGTTTATAGGTATTATTTGTTTAGGATATGTTTTAGATACCTTACTTTTTAAATTTGGATTTGACAAGACACTCCCTTCAATTTATGATAATATCTCTGGTGCTTTTGGAGGAGCAATAGCTTCTATATTTTTTATAAAAGATGGTAGTAAAAAATTTGATGTTTATTTATTAATTATACTTATAGTCCTTGCAATAGGAGTTTATTTCTTTGTTTACAATTGACAATGAAAAATTATTATGATATATTGAATGTAGTAACAACCCTAAGGGGAAAACTAAAAAATAGTATTTATTTAAGCTTAGGATAAAGGCGTTCATTTATATGGACGCTTTTATTCTGTCCTTAAGCAAGACAGAAAATAAAAAACCCCCCTCACCCTTAGGGGATTTATTTTTATTTCTTCAATATATCTTCAAAGTCATTTTCAGTGAACTTATATTTTTTACCACAGAATTGACATTCTGCTTCAATTTCTTTTTCTTCTTCAAAAATATGCTTTAATTCTTCTTTTCCAAGGGTTATAATACCCTTTTGAAATCTTTCTGAATTACAATCACAACTATACTTTATTTCTTTTTCTTCTAAGATTTCATATTCTTCAACTAAGCTATCATCTTCTGTGTCCATATCATCATATAGAAGATTTATTATTTGCTCTAAGCTCATACCACCTTTCATAAGTTCATTCATAGGTCTTATAGCTTCAGCTTTTCTTTCTAATTTTGTAATAAAATCTTCATCTGCATTAGGAAGTAGTTGTACCATAAAAGCTCCTGCACATAGTATTTTACCATCATTAGTATCTTCACAAGCCAATGAAATAATAGTAGGAATTTGCTCTGAGTTATAGAAATATGCACTTATATCATCAGGTAATGAAGAATAATCTACATTAGTAATTCCAATATAAGGTTCTTTTAGCCCCATGTCTTTAATTATTCTCATAGTTCCTTTTCCAAGACCATCAAAGTTTTCTTCGCTTGTATTTATAAGGTAACCTTTTATATCTCCATTAGCATCTGAATTCACAACAATATTTTTTATATAACCATCAGTATCTGTTCTAATAGTTAATTTATCTTCACCTTTTAAAGTAGCTCCCATTATAGCTGCCAAAGTACAAAATTTTCCAAATGTTTTCATAGAATATTCGTCATATTTATGTATGTCTAAGGCTTTTTGAACAACATCAGTTGTGTCTGCTACAAAAAATCTAGCATTTTTACTTAAACCTCTTATTAATCTTCCCATTATTTTTTTCCTCCATAATTAATTAAATCTTTTAATTCTTCATAAGTTTTCTTATTAACTAACTTTTGAAATTCAATATTATCAGTTATTCTATCATTTTTATCTAAATATGTCTGAATTTTTTTTATTTCTTTTTTAGAAAGTCCATAGTATTTTAAAGTTATTTCATCAGCCGAATTAATATTTAAGATCTTTTTAGTTGGTGCTGAACCCACTTTTAAAAATTTAGATAATTTTTGGTAAGTTGCATCTCCAATACCTTTAATTCTTTTTAAATCTTCTAATTTGTCAAAACCACCAGTTATTTCTCTGTATTCCATAATTTTAGCAACATAAGACTTAGATATTTTTCTTCCTAACATATCTTGTTCACTAGCTTTATTTATATCTAATAGTTCTTCTTTTTCATTTTGCATATTTTGAGAGCTCATAATCAATCTATAATCATTATTATTTAGTGCTGGTACTGCATAAGAATTTGCAAATAAGCAACTAAATATTAAAAAGCCTATAATCTTTTTCATTTTCTCCTCCATGTATACCATTATCTGTTTTTTTCAATGCTTCCATAATATTTTTTGCCAATCTACTTATAACAGGAACAACGACAGAATTTCCTGCTTGTTTATATAGATGACTTTGGGCAATTTCTTCAGGTAAAATAAAATCCTCAGGATAACCTTGAAATAAAAAACATTCTTTTGGTAACAATTTCCTTATTCCATATTTTGTTAAAACCAAAGGAACATTATGCCCACCCGTTCCCATATTAGCAGTTAGTGTAGGGCATAAGTTAGATTTATTTTCCCTTACATATACTCTTCTCCATTGATATAGAGTGTTTTTATTTTTTATACTTTCTTTTAATATATCATAAAACTTACAATTTTTTTCTGTATAGTAGTATTTATCGTCAACTTTTTTATTGAAATCGATAATATCTTCAATTTTTTTCTCCAACTTTATAGGAGAAGGAAAATTAAAATTATCATAGTCCTCTTTATTTTTAAAACCTATAATATATATTCTTTCCCTATTTTGAGGGATATTTCCATATTCACTAGCATTAAGCACTCGAGCTTTTAAAAAATAACCATAACTTTCCAATGTTTCTTTTATTACTTTATATGTGTTGCCTTTATCATGGCTTAACAAATTTTTGACATTCTCAATAAAAATAACTCTTGGTAATTTTTTACTTATAATTCTTGCTAACTGGAAAAAGATCTCTCCTCTTTTGTCTTCAAAGCCTTTTCTATATCCTGCAACAGAAAAAGCTTGACAAGGAAATCCACCAACTATAATATCAACATTTGGGACATCTTTATCATCTATATTTTTTATATCATCAACTACTATTTTACTAGAATGATTGGCTTTAAAAGTTTCAGAAGCTTTTTGGTCAATCTCATTTGACCATACAATGTCAAAGCCATTCTGTTCAAAGCCTAACTCTATTCCACCAACTCCTGCAAAAAAACCTGCTACTTTCATTCTTTCACCTTTTATATATTATATTCTTTTTCAAAATCTTCATAACTTCCAGATTTTAAGAAGTCTAAATGATATTCGCCATTTTCATCTTTAGATAACTTCACACTATCTATACCTATTATATCTAATTGCTCTTTTGTTACAAGTTCATTTTCACTCAGTTGTAATATATCTCTTAAAATCCATTTACCCAATGCTGAATTTGGATTACTCATAAGAGCTTTACCTCCTTGTTGTGCAACTTTCATGCTTAAGGTATCACCATTTGGTAGTTTTACATTAAAAGAACCTGTTCTATAATCTTCTGTATCATATGTAAAAAAATTCTTTTTAACTCTGTGTATCCAACTTGGGATAGGAATATATACTTCATTCACATCTCTTACTCTACCTTTTGCATTCCATTGATTTAATCCAGATGAATTTTCAACCTTGTTGCTTCTAGGACTATATAAAGGTAAGATAATGAAATCAACAATATCTTGAGTATTTGTACTTTTACTTTCATTATAGAAAGAATTAGTATTTTTAATATTTAACAAATAATCATATGGATCTTCTAAAATTTCAACATTAAATCCATATATTTTATTTTTATCAGTCGTATCAAATCTTTTTAATAAAGTGCTTTTAGAAATACTAAAATTATAATCATGTAATCCATCTGTAAAATGAATTGTTGTATTATTTATAGCTGTAATACTGATATTTTCAATATCAATTAAATCCATATGTTCCTCAAAAATTGCCATATAGTTTTCACTTCTTGTTATTAAATGATATATCATATCTGATAAATTACAAATTCTCATAGTAGACTTTATTCTTTCATTTCTCAAGAAAGCAACTTTTTTGATAAGTTCTATTCCTTCTAATTCTTTAAATAAGTAAGAATCTTTATTAAACTCCGCAACTTTTTGAAAACTATTACCATTACTTTGCAAAAAAGTTTTTAAACCTATACCAAGACCATCTTTACCTGCATCAGCTGAGACATCACTTCTTGATAAGTTATCTGCCTGAAAAGATTTGCAAAATATATTTTCCATAGCTCTATAGTATAAAAAAGGATTTTTACTATCTGCAAACATATTGGATAAAGCACCAGTGACTTCTAGTAAATCTATATATAATTTTCTACTAGTTTCATTTTGCTCTAAGAAAAATTTATTCTTCAATTTATTTTCTCCTTCTTAAACATTTCTATTTTTTCTTTGCATCTCTTATCTAATTCTCTTATGTATAGTGCTGGATCTTTTGGATTTACATATCTTTCTATATAGTCTATACCATTTCTTTCTTCAATAACAATCTTGCTTATACCACCTCCACCTAGTGCCATAGTGTTTTGGTTTTCTTCTATCATTTCAATATTGAAAATACTTTCTTTTCCTTCTTTAGAATAGCCTATATTTTCTCCCCACTCAATGATATTTTTCTGTCTATACATATAGTAAGGTTTCATTTCTTTTTCTTTAACTATCTCTTGTATATGCTCCTCAATTAAGGCTCTATCTATAGAGTTTCTTTCTTGGCTTTCTTTAAAAAGTTTTGAAGCTCTCTTAAATGCTAAACAATGTATAGTTAAATTATCTATATCATAGGCATTTAATTGAGCTAAAGTATCTAAAATTTCTTCTGTTGTTTCTTCAGGTAAACCTATTATTAAATCCATATTTATGATAAAACCTAGATTTTTAGCTTCTTTAAATATTAAGTCAAAATTTTCTCTATTAAATCTTCTGTTGACTCTTTTCAAAGTTTCTAAATTAAATGACTGTGGATTTAAACTTATTCTATCCACAGAGTATTTTTTCATTATTTCTAATTTTTCAATGTTTAAAGAATCTTCTCTACCTGCTTCAAAAGTGAATTCTTTCACATCAGACATATCTATATTTTCAAGTAATTTCTTTAAAACTCTTTCTAAATCTATTTCTGTCAATGTACTTGGAGTTCCTCCACCAAAATATATAGAAGAAACTTTTTTATTATATGTTTTTAGAAAATCTCCTATTATTTGAATTTCTTTTAAAAGGGCATCTACAAAATCATTGTAAAATCTTCCAACTCCACCACCTATTTCATAGGAAGCAAAGGAACAGTACTTACATTTAGTTGGACAAAAAGGAATTCCTACATATAGATTTATATGTTCTTTATCTAGAAGTTCCAATTCTTTTTTAACAACAGTTTCCATAAGATCTATTTTATCATCTGTTACTAAGTAAAAGTCTTTTAAAATCTTTCTAGCCTCTTTGTAATCACAACCGTTGATTAAAAGTCTCCTTAAAACTTTAGTTGGACGTACTCCCATAAGAGAACCCCAAGCATAATTTTTATTTAAAAGTTTTAATAGACTTATTTTACACATGGTCAAAATTTGGTCTTCTATCTTATTTCCTAAATCTATATATGAAAATTCTGTATTCTTATTTAAGTTTTCAGAACTTACCTTTATTTTAATTAAATTTTCTTCCTTTTGAATATCAAAAATAATTTTATCTTCAAGAAGTTCAGAAGCCATTACTCTAGTAAATTCTTCTATACTCCTTAAATTAATTTCTACATTCGTTTCTATTAACAGTTTAATCACTCTCTATTTCTATTTTCTTTAAATATTTTTCCTTTGTTATCATATAGTTTTCAATTCCACTTTCAATAAGGCTTGGAATTTGATTTAATTTATTATTGGCAATTAAATTTGCCACTGCCTTAGTGTTATTTAAAATTTCAAAAATAGCTTTAACTTCTTTAGTTTTCTTATCTCTATATAGTTCTTGAGAAAAGACAAATCTTAAAACAGAAGCTAGTTGTTCTCTTACAAAATCTCTTTTATCAGATTTTGACATAGAAATAAGTCTGTTTATACTTTCAACAGTATTCATAGTGTGTAGAGTAGAAAAGACTAGATGTCCTGTTTCAGCTAATTTTAAAGCTGAGAATAGGCTTTCTTCATCTCTTATCTCACCTAGGACAATGATATCTGGATCTTGTCTTAGAGAACTTTTTAAAGCTTTTTCAAAACTTTTAACATCTTTTCCTAATTCTCTTTGTATAATTAAAGATTTTTTATTTTCAAAAATATATTCAATGGGATCTTCTATTGTTAAGATTTTAATTTTCTTATTCTCATTAAACTTTTCTACTATATTAGCAAGAGTTGTAGATTTACCACTTCCTGTAATTCCACTTATTAAGACTAAACCATCTTTTAAAGATAAAATTTTTTCATCAATAACTTTATTTATAAATTTGCCTTTTAACTTTATAGCTTCATCATTGATTACTCTTATAACTAAAGCTAATTTTCCTGTAGTAAGAAAAGAATTTATTCTATATCTTTGACCTTTGGAATCTGTATAGGCAAAGTCTTCTTCAAATCTTTCTGAACAAATTTTTAAGATATCTTCTCTACTAAGAGTTTGAACATCATCATATGCTACTATTTCTCCATCTTTTCTAAAATATATTTTTTCATCTTCAATTATATGTATGTCTGAAATATTATTCTTTCTTGCATATTCAAATATCTTTTCCATAGCTATACAATCACCATTTTCTTATTTTTTAGCCTTCTTCAATATTATATCACAAAGTAGAAAAAATAAAAAAGCTACACCGAAGTGTAGTTGATTGTTTTTAGATGGTGGTTGGGGAAGGATTCGAACCTTCGAAGGCTGAGCCGTCAGATTTACAGTCTGATCCCTTTGACCGCTCGGGAACCCAACCATCTTATTAAATTGTAGTGGTACCCCGTAGGGGAATTGAACCCCTGTTTCCAGAGTGAAAATCTGATGTCCTAACCACTGAACGAACGGGGCACTGGTGCCGCTTATCGGAGTCGAACCAATCACCTACTGATTACAAGTCAGTTGCTCTACCAGATGAGCTAAAGCGGCTTGTGTCATTCAAGGACATCAACTATAATACACTATAACAAAAACTTTGTCAACATTTTTTTTGAAAAATTTCAATTTTTTTTAAAAATCTTATCAATCTCTTCTTCTTGATATAATCTCTTTTGTTTCATATTATCTAAAAGTTCTTGATTTACTTGAATTTTCTTATCTTCTTCAAGTTCACCTAAACTCTTTATTATTTCTATATTATTTAGTCCATTTTCTTCCAAAATTTTCTTAGCTCTTGAAATTTTTTCAAAACTTATAGCTTTTAAATCTCTTTCTGCTCCAACTCTATCAATAGTATTTAATTGAATTTTATCATATCTAATATTTTCAGACTTTAAAAAATTAGCTATATTTACAAAATTTTCATCACTATCATTAACATTTTCAAGAATAAAAATTTCTATCCAAATTTTCCCCTTATAATTAGATTTATTTAGATTGATAAAGCCCTTTCTAATTTCTTCCACACTTGTTCTGTAATCAGGTCTAACAATTTTTTCAAAAATATCCTGAGTCAATGTATTTAAAGTAGGAACAATTAAATCTATATATTCTAACTCTTTCATAAGCTTTTCATCTGCTAGAAGTAAGCTATTAGTAATTAAACAAATCTTACCTTGATATTTTAAATCCTCTTTTATAGCTCTAGAAATATTGCCTAAATCCAAACTTAAAGTGGGTTCACCACTTCCAGAAAATGTTATATAGTCAGGTTGTATATCTTTCAATACAGCTGATATTTCTTCAAGTATTTCATTCATATTTTTAAATTTTTGTCTTTCTAATTGAATTTTTTTAGTTGCTCCACACTCACAAAAAATACAATTAAGATTGCAACTTTTACTTACAACTAAGTCAACTCCTAAAGATATTCCTAATCTTCTTGATGGAACAGGGCCAAATACATGTTTATACATTTTTTCACCTCAAATCCTTAATTATTATATATATTTTACTCCAATTTTGAAAAAATAAAAAGTAACTTGAAAAGGTTAATGGGATTGTCTAGGGAATTACAAGATATTATAACATGAATTGTTGACATTATATAAAAAAAAAGCTATAATAGGTTAAATGATATAGAAATATATCGCGATTAATAAGAAAATAGGAATTACAGAAACACTAGCAACTGCAATAGCTAGTGTTTTTCTTTTGTTCCTATTTTTATTTTAGAATAATATTATATAAAAAAATAGATTAATGATATAATAGATAAGAAAAGTAAAAATATAAGAGGTGAAGATTTTGAAAGAAGAATTATTAGAAAAAATAGGAAAATTGCATGAAGCAGAAAAATATCAAGAAATAATAGATTTAATAGAAGCTTTACCAGCTGAGCAATTAAATACAGACTTAATAGGACAGTTAGCAAGAGCCTATAATAATGTAGAAAATTATGCAAAAGGTTTAGAGTTATTAAAAACTATTGAATTTGAAGAAGGGCATAGTTTAATTTGGAATTGGAGAGCTGGCTATTCTTATTTTTTCTTAGATGATTTTGTGAATGCAGAAAAATGTTTCTTAAAAGCATACAAATTAGATCCTGATGACAATGATACTTGTGATTTTTTAATAGCAACATATACAAACTTAGCAAAACTTGAAAATAAAAATGGAAATTCAGAAAAAGCTATAGAGTATACTCTTGAAAGTAAAAAATATGTCTATGATGAAGAAGGAAGGGTAGAAACAGATTCATTTCTAGCTTGGTTATATGATAGATATGAAGAATATACAAAGGCTGAAGAAATACTTAGAAATCAGTTAGCTAGAAATAAAGAAGATGAATGGACACTTGCTGAGTTAGGCTACTGTTTATCTGAACAAGAAAAATATGAAGAGGCATTAGAATATTTTTTTGCAGTAGAAAAAATAAATAAAGAAGATGCATGGACTTATAGAAAAATTGGAATGTGTTACAAGAATTTAGATAACAAAGAAGAAGCTTTAAAATATTATTTAAAAGCAGTTGAACTGGATGAAGAAGATAAGTATTCATTATCGGATATAGCTTGGCTTTATGATTCTTTAGGAAAATATGAAGAAGCATTAAAATACTTAGAAAGACTTAATGAGCTTGGTGAAGAAAATGATGCTTGGACAAATACTGAGTATGGATTTTGTTTATCAAGACTTGGAAGATATGAAGAGGCCATTGAAAGAATTAATCGTGCTTTAGAAGTAGAGGATGAAGGAAAAGATATAGCATATATTTATAGCCAATTAGGATTTTGTAAAAGAAATTTAAAAGAGTATGATGAAGCTATAGAAGCTTTTAATCAGGCTAAAAAATGGGGTAGAAATGATGCCTGGATAAATGTAGAATTAGGATATTGCTATAGATTAAAAGATGATATAGAAAAGGCATTAGAATGTAATTTACAAGCTGAAAAGTTTGATAAAAAAGATCCTTATATTATCTCAGATATAGCCTGGTTTTATGATAATTTAGGTCAATATGAAGAAGGGCTAAAATATATAAAAAAAGCAATAAGACTTGGAAGAAAAGATGCTTGGATAAATGTAGAACATGCTTCTTGTTTAGCAGGTTTAAATAAATATGAAGAAGCTATAGAAAAATTTAACTATGCTTTAAGTTTAGAGGATGAAGAAAAAGACTTAGCTTTTATCTATAGTCAACTTGGTTGGTGTAATCGTCAACTAGGTAATTATGAAAAAGCACTTGATTATCATATTAAATCTAAAGAAGAAGGCAGAAATGATGCCTGGATAAATGTTGAAATAGCAATGTGTTATGAAAATTTAGGAGATTATGAAAAAGCACTTGACTATGCATTAATAGCTTATGATTTAGACAGAGATGATATACGTTCATTATCAGAAATTGGTTGGATCTATGACTGTATGGATAAATATGATGATGGATTACCATTTTTATTGAGAGCAGAAGAATTAGGAAGAGATGATGAATGGCTTAATACTGAAATAGCTTTGAATTTAGGTAGAAATGGAAAAATTAAAGAAGCAATAGAAAGATTAAATAAATCTTTAACTATGGTTGATGAAGATAATATTAGTCAAAGAATTTTTATAAATTCTGAAATGGCTTGGCTTTATGGAAATCTAGAAGAACCTCAACCAGAAGAGGCAATTAAATACTTAAATATAGCAAAAGAACTAGGAAGAGACGATGCATGGCTACATTCACAACTTGGTTATCAATTAGGCTATAATCCTGAAAAATCTGAAGAGGCACTAGAACATTTTGAGAGAGCCATAGAATTAGGAAGAAGTGATGCTTGGATTTTTGAAGTGAAAGGAATAGTTTTACTAGATTTAAAAAGATATGAAGAAGCCTTAGATTCATTTAGAAAAGCTTATACTGAAGATAATAATGGTTGGTATTTATATTCTATGGGAAGATGCTTAAGAGGCTTAGAAAGATATGAAGAAGCTATAGAAATTCTTTTAAAAT
>ERZ773099.1608-NODE-1608-length-16544-cov-7.326278_pt1 | contig 16544 bp, 10 predicted proteins | sample MGYA00511120_ERZ773099 | MGnify/ENA primary metagenome ERZ773099 (study PRJEB29015, sample SAMEA2738012) | human oral metagenome | biome: human oral; feature: human-associated habitat; material: dental | place: China | collected 2104 ...
CCCGGTCCTGGCGGCCCTGGCCGACCTGTCGGCCGCCGGGCTCCTGGCCCCCTTCTCCTGGATCGAGGCGCCCAAGGACCCCGAGGGCGCGCCGGACCGACTCGACCCCAGGACCATTGAGGTCAGCGATGGCGCACTGAGCGCCTCGACGTACTCGCGCCTGGTCAACCACCACGACCTGGAATGCCTGCGCCTCCTCGTGCTGGTCCCGGTGGGCCACCCCGCCGGCGACGCGCTGCCGGCCACGGCCGAGCAGTTCTACCAGCTGCTGGGGCTGCCCACAGGCGCCGTGCGCCACAGCGTGCGCGTCATGGCGCCCTGGAGCACGGACACCGCACCCGCCGAGCTGGGCCGCGTCGGCTGGGAGGACGTCATGATCTCCCCGGAGTCCACGGCCGACCCCGGTTTCAACCAGGTGCCCTGGTGGCACAGCCCGGACACCATTCCCGGGGCCATTGCCGTGTCCCTGAGCGTGCAGGCGGGTATCGCCGGCGCGGTCGGCCGGGCCCCCTACGACGAGGCCGGCCCGGACAACTCGCTGGACGTCCAGGTCGCCCGCTCCTTCATCCGGGTCACCGACGCCCACGCCGTCGAGGACGAGCTGCGCCGTCAGGTCCTGCACCTGTCCGGGACGTTCCCACGCCCCAACCAGGCCTCGGTGGGGGTGCAGGTGGCGCCCTACGCCGACCCCGAGGCCCGGGTCGCGGACCTGACCCGCGCCTGGGCGGCCCGGCACACCGAGTCCCTGCGGCGCTCTCCCGTGCGGGTGCCCGCCGTCCCGGCCGAGACGATGGGCTTCTTCAAGGCGATCAAGCTGTTCTTCTCCTTCCTGGGCCGCGCCATCATCGGGGCGCCGGGTGCCTGGGCCAGGGCCGCCATTCACCGGGCCAAGGCCGGGGTCGCGGCCACGGCGACGTCGGTGATCTTCGGCAAGGACAGCGCCGTGGACGTCATTGTCGGCGGCGTGGACGGGACGGGGCGCTCCGCGGGATGGCGCGACCTGGCGGCGGCGGCCGGGAGCGTGAGCGCCGCCATGCCTGAGAGCATTGAGCGCTCTCAACAGCCGGTCAAGCGCGACTTCGGCGCCCTGTGGAAGGACCTGACCTCCGGCAGCATGGCGCTTGTGGACGGTTCGGGCTGCGCCAACCTCGACCTGAGCGCCTACGAGGGCACCGTGCCCGACCAGTCCCTCATCGCTCCGGCCCTCAGCGCCGACGGCACCTTCGAGATCAAGGAGTCGATGGGCGACATCGTGGCCAATACGCGGTTGCGGTGCTGGGACCAGCTCGGGATCGAGTGGGTCTCGGGCCGCCTCCAGTCCCTGGCCCAGTCCCAGGACCCGCGTTCGCAGCGCGCCGCCGAGTACCACCTGAAGCTGACCCAGTGGCAGGGCCGCAACCAGCACCGTCTCCTGCCGCAGGTGGGGCGGACGCTGGCAGAGGTCTTCGAGACCACCTGTGCGGACATCGACCGGCTCGCGAGCCAGATCAGAGCCCTGGACGACGAGAAGGGGCTCGGCGACCTGGAGGAGCGGCAGCGTCGTCTGGGACGGATCCTCGCCGTGCTGACCTTCCTTCTGCTGGGCGGGCTTGCCGCCCTGACCGCGTTCGGCGTGCTGGGGAAGATCGGATGGGCCCTCGTCGGCGCTATCTCCGCTGTCCTGGTGCTGGTGTGGCTGATCGTCTCCCTGGTGATCTTCGTCAAGGGACAGCGCGAGTTCTTCCGCCTGCGCTATCAGATGAAGAAGACCAGCATCCAGTCGCCCGCCCTGCTGGCGAACATGCGCATGGCCATCGAGGACCTGGTTGCGCAGGGGGAGGCCTATTCGCAGTTCTACCGGTGGGCCAGCATTCTGACGTCATTCCTCACCGACCCGCTGGGAGAGAAGGACACCGAGCGCACCGCCCGCGAGCACGAGACCGTCCTGCCCGCCGGCGTCCAGCGGGTCACCGCCTCCGCCGATGCCGAGCACCTGGCCAATGTGGCGGCCGCCCTGCGCACCGACGTCTTCCAGGTCGGCTGGCTCACCGAGGCCTGGCAGGCCCTCAACGAGCAGATGGGCGCCTACCTCAGCCCGGACCAGCGCCAGCTCCTCATCACCCGCCAGCTCACAATCACCGCGGAGCACGGCGACGAGGGCACCGCCCTGAGCAACTGGGCGCAGGGGCTGGAGCGGGGCGGCGTCACCTCCTCGGCCGGCGCCCGGCGCTGGGAGACGTGCCTGCAGGTCCTGGAGACCGAGACCGGGCCGGACCTCAACCTCGTCATCACCCTGCCCGATGGCGGCACCCGCATGCTGAGCGACTACCGCCAGGATCTGTCCCGGGCGGCCCACAAGAGCGTGGTCCAGGACGTCCTGCGCGCCAGGGCCCGTACGGGTACGGCGATGCTCACCCAGCCCCAGTACTCCTGGTACCGCGAGCAGGGGGACGGTCTGTCCGAGACCATGGTGCTCATGGCGGCGACGCAGCCGATCCATCCGAAGGACTTCATCTACCCCGCGCCCCACGACGAGCGCGTCATTCACGACTGGCAGCAGGAGGGCCCCGGCAGCTCCCGGTTCACGTCGGGCTCCGCGGCGTCGGCCTCCCCGGAGCCGGACGACGGTGACGGAATGCAGTCCTGGCAGCGCGACATCGCCTTCTGACTCTCCCTTCATACGAGGACACCGCAATGACTATCTCCTTCTTCGACTTCACGATGGTGGTCACCGAGTGGCTCGCCACCGCCCCCGACGAGGCTCGTGAGCGACTGCGCCCTTCCAGCTGGAAGACCATCTACAACACGGCCGACAAGAGCGGGGATCACCTGGTCTTCTCTCCCGAGGCCATTGCGAAGGTCGCGCTGGACGGGCGGGACGACCTTCGGGTGAGCCTGGCCGTCCCGCTGGCCCGCACGCTCAACCAGCATTTCGGCGGGCAGGACGACGGCGTCGAGGAGCCTTCCGCCCACGAGCAGCAGGGGCCGCCGGCGCCGCCCGCCCCGGCGTCGGAGCCTGCGCAGGTGTTTTCCCCGACGTCGGGGCCTCCCCCGCCGCCCACGCCGGCGCCGCCGCCCGCTCCCGCATCCGGATTGACGCTCGCACCCCCGCCGGCGCCCGGGCCGGCGGAGCCGCCGGCCGCCGCTCCGTCATGGGTGTTCCCCGACTTCGACTACTCGCGGGAGGACCGCGACGAGGTCGGCGTCGAGGGCGGGACGCACTACGCGGTGAACGTGCAGCGGACCGACGGCGCCCTCTTCTACAGGTGGGACGACCCCGGGGAGAATGAGGTCTACCGGGTGGTGGTCTCGGACACCGAGGAGCCCTACAACCCCGACGACTTCGACGAGGTGGCGGTTACCGAGGACCTGGAGGCGCAGGACACCCAGCCTCCCACCACCGCCGTCCGGTTCGTGACCGTGTGGGGATACACGCGGCCGACCAACGGAACCAGCCTCCTGGGGCAGGGGCGGCGGGTGGCGAGCACCGTCGTCATCCACCCCCTGGACGAGTGGTCCCTGTCCTTCAACACCATGTCCCGGGCGGTCGAGGGCAAGTGGACGCCGCCGTCGGCGCCCACCGGCGGTGAGGTGAAGGTGCTCACCGCGCGCCTGCCCGTGAACGAGAACGTCGGGCGCCTCATCCGCAGCATGGCCTGGCTCTCCTACACGATTCCCAACAACGGCGCCGGCTTCCAGGACAGCGACGGCCTCATCGGGGGGAAGAAGCACACCTATGTGGCCGCCGTCGAGGTCACGGTGGCCGGTTCCACCTACACCTCCACGCCGCAGATTGCGCACATCACCCCCGAGGTCATCCGCGAGGCCGTGGCGGACCTGCACGTGGAGCAGCAGGTGGAGACCATTGCGGGCGTCCAGGGCACCGTCCTCACCGTCACCTGGACCCAGAACCCGCTGTCCGACGTCGTCGTCTACCGCACCACCTCCCCGGTGGACGCCGCAGCGCTGGCGCAGGGGAACCTGGCGACGAGCCAGCTGGCCAGCGCGGGCCTGGAGGAGTCCGACGCGATCACCAGCGCCGCCGGCCTGAGCCAGACCGATGACCCGAACCGCCAGCTCCGGACCCTGGAGAAGGTCATCTGGCCCGAGGGCGACCAGTGGGACACCATCCACCTGACCCCCGTGACCCGTCACGGGGACGGCACCTCCACCATTGGCACGCCTGCGCAGCTCAAGCGCGCCGGGGGCATCCAGAACGCGACCCTGCTGCGCCGCGGCTCATGGGACCTGGTGACCTTCACCTGGCCCGGTGAGGCGACATCCGTGGAGCTGCGGACATTCCCGGCCGAGCAGCCCTTCGACCCCAGTATTCCGCCGCTCGTGAGCGTCAGCCAGGAGCGGTACCGCACCGAGGGCGGGTGCGTGGTCCCGGGCGGACTGCCCTCCGAGGGGGCCACCGTCTACCTCAACTCCTTGACCTACCACGAGGGGAAGCAGATCTCGTCGTCTCCCGTCAGCCTGGAGGCGCCGCCGCTGTGGAGGTACGAGTACACGCTGAGATGGCCGCTCATGAACAAGATGCTGGGCATCGGCAACCTGTTCGGCGCCCTGGTGGAGGTCGAGATCGTGCCCCAGGCCGGCGTCAAGAGGCAGGAGGACGCTGCCGCCGTCAGCCTCATCCACAACTCAGACCACTTCCCCCTCCACGCCGGGGACGGCGTGCCGGTCTCCCTCTACCTCGAGCGGCCCACCAAGGACGGGGGACAGGAGACCTGCACGTCGGTCCTGCTCCCGCCCGACGAGACGCCCCAGCTGCTGTGGTTCAACGCCAAGGACATCCAGCCCGGTTACCTGCGCCTCCTGGTCAACGCCAGCCCGACCGTGGCCGGAGAGACCGACATGCCCGGCCGCGCCCTGGAGTCCTACGCGCTCGCAGACCCCTCCCTTGACCGTCTGCGGAAGCGGTGAGCCCCGGTGAGTATGGGAAATGAGGCGCTGTCGGCAGTGGAGCAGATGCTCTACACCAACGTGGACCGCGTGGTGGACGGCCAGGAGCTCAGCGGTTGGCAGACCATGGCCACCAGCGCCGGGATGAGTGAGAGGACGGCCGACTGGCTTCGGGGCCTCATCGACCCCAGCATTACGGGGATGCGGCCGCTGCCCGGGTACCCGACCCCCGAGCAGGTCGCGGCGGCGGACCGCCGGCTCCGCCAGGTCCCCTCATCGGCCGGCACCGTTCTTATCCACACCGCCCCGGCGGGCACGGACTCGACCGGGCGCACCAACTCCATGACGCATGTGCTCGTCCTCCAGCCGGGGCAGGCCGCGCCGACCCTGCGGACCTCGGATCTGTGGCGCAGCCCGGGATGGGTTGCACCCTTCGGCGCCCAGGCCGTGCGAGACGCTGTTCTTCCTCCTGCCGGGGACTTCGTCCCCGGTGATGCCATCACGCTGGACGCCGTGACCGACTTCATCCTCCAGGACGGGCACGGCGCCGTCCTGGCCGCGCTCGCCGACGCGCTGGAGCCGGTGCTGGCCTCCCGCGCACGCGCAGGCGCGTCGGGGGCGGCCCCCGCAGAGTCCTCCGGCGGCGCGAAAGCCGTGACCGTCCTGCTGGGTGTGCGCTCCACCGATGAGTCGGCCCTGTGGATCGCGGCCCTGCAGCGCTGCTGCGCTCCGCTGACGGCGCGCTATCTGGGGTACTCCACCCTGGAGGCGGCCGGGACGACGACGGATGTGGACGGGATCATGTCCTCCACGACGGATCTGGCCTGCGTTCCCCTGGAGGAGCTGCGCACGGTGGGAGCGGGACGCGCGGGCCTGGTCACCATTGACCCGGAGAGCCTCGCCGCGGGCGCTCCTCGGGGAACATGGGGCAGGCTCGTGGCCGCCATGACCTCGAGCGTCGGCGCGTGGGTGGCGGGACAGGACGGCCTCGACACGGTCCTGAGCCTCATCAGCGACCACCGAGCGCTCAGCCCGGCCTGGCCGCTGGCCATGGCCGAGGCGTGCGAGCCGGGGCTGTTGTCGAGCCATGGGGACGTCGCTGCGGGCGTTGACAGGGAGCTGGTGGCCTGCCAGCCGGACGCCCTGGCCCAGAACCCCTACCTGACCAGCATCCTCACCGACCGGCTTCTCGGCTCCACGGACACCGATCCCGCTGCATGGTACGAGAAGCTGTGCGCCGTGCCGCCCGGGGCGCCCCCGGGAGGGGTGGTGTCCGGACTGGTGCACAAGTATCTGGACAGCGCGGTCAAGAACCGCGGCTGGCTGCTGGACAGGGGCCGGCAGGTCTCTCCCGCCGTCGCGCACTGGCTGAGGGGATGGACCACGGATCCCGAGCCGGGCCGGGACAAGATGCTGAGCTCCCTGGTCATGACGGCTCAGCGCACCATCGGCGGCGAGGACCCGGTATCCCTCCTTCTCCTTGCGGACCGGCTGACCCGGGACGGCATCGTCCTGGGAGAGGCGGACACGATACGTATGATCGCCGCTTCCGCGCAGAGCCTGGGAGGCTCTGACAACCCGCTTCTGCAGGAGCAGGTCATCGGCCTCTCACTCGGGCCGGCCCTCATGGACGCCGTCCGCGCCTTCGTGGAGAGTTATGTTCTGGCCGACACGACAGGGGCCGCCCCGGTGCTGCCGCGACTGAGCGGAGATGTCACTGCCTGGCTCATCGCGGACGGCGCCGGGTCGATCGGGCCCGGCCTGGCCGCGGAGGCGGCGCTGGCCTCCCTGGCCACCGCCGTCGACGCCCAGCCGGCTCTGTCCGCGCTGAACGCCCTTGGACGCGGATTCCACCTCGCGCCCGCTGCAGTGGAGTCCCTGACCGCCTTGTGCACACCCGGCCAGGCGCTGAGCCTGACGCCGAACTGCGCCGAGAGGTTCATGCTGGTGAGCCGGGCGCTGGCCCGCGACCCGGAAGGCGTCGGGGCCGGCGATGCCGCGCAGTGGTGCATGACGGTCAAGAGGCACTCGCTTGAGGAGCTGAGCCGTACCCCGCTGACGGCCATGAGCTTCGAGACCGCTGTCGCGCTGCTGGTGCTGTGCAAAGAGGTTTCCATCGTCAGTCTCGGCGTGAACGCCGCGCAGTGCCTCGCGAACAATATGCTGGTGGCGATCCAGGTTCTGCTGATCGTTCAGGGCGCGTGGGATCAGAGGCCCGCGCCGGCCGCCGAGGCGCCATCGCCCGCCCCGGAGCGAACCTGGCGTCCCTTCAGGGGATCGGCAGGCGGGTCTGCGAGACCCGTGAACGGGGAGCAGGTCGAGATGACGCCCTTCCTGCAAAGCTCCTGCGATCGTGCGATCGCGATCCTCCTGCTGACGCTGTGGAACGGCCGGGAGGCGCCTCTGTCAAGCCTGCGCCCGGAGATGATCGCGCTGGTGCGGCAACGCATGAAGCTGCTCGCGGAACGCCTTGAGGAGGACCCGGGATTCCTGGCGGCGGGTGCGGATCGGCCTGACAGCGGCCTGGTGCTGGGCGCTGTGTGCCGGTTCTATGTGCTGAGTGCGGACTGCGCGTCCAAGTACTGGAACCAGCAGGAGGAGCAGGATCGGCTCAGCCGGGCCGAGAACGTCTCTCATTCCATCCTGCGCCGCCAGGACGAGCTGGTGCAGGCGATTTCCCGCGCATGGGTGCGGATTTTCGATGAATCCTACTACGAGATGTTCCTCGAGGCTGTGATGTCCAGGCTTCCCAATGATCCGGAGGTGGAGAGGTGGGTCAGGAAGAACATCCTCCCCGCCTCGGGTCTCAAGAAGCTCGGCGGCAGGCTCTTCGGCGGCCGCTGAGGCCCGGTACTGAAGGAGATCATTTATGTCCAGCATCCATTCCTACGGCGAGTGGGACGAGCTCTCTGTTACGGGGCAGGCCGCGCTCACCCTGACTCTTGTCAGTCGCGTACCGGCTACCCTGACGGCCACGGGTACGGCGACGACGCCGAAGTACCTCGGCGCGGCCCGTAACGCCCTGGCTTTCCCCACCAGCGCCGTCGTCGCGGAGCAGCCGGTCACGGTCCGGGCGGTCACCGGGAACCAGGAGCCCTTCCCCGGCGACTGCGTCGTCGACCTGTCGGTGGACGCCGGCAGCGGATCGGGATACCTCTTGCGCGGCCTGCCGGTGACCGGGCAGGTGGAGGCGCCCCTGGTCCAGCTGCGCCGCACCGAGCAGGGACTCGTCCTGGTGCCGGGCGCCGAGGGGCAGGCCGCCCTCAGCCTGGGAGGGTGGTGCGTCAAGCGCTGCGAGGAGAACGGCCAGGCGCTCAGTCCCACCGTGAGCACCGTGGTGCTCGACACGTCCTCCTCCATGCGCCGGCACTCCCAGGACGTCGCCGCTCTCACCCAGTGGCTCGACGACGTCTACGCCGCCCTCGGCGTGGAGGCGCCGCAGGTGGTCGAGCAGGAGGTTGGCGGGGCGCGGGCCCATGGGGTGGGCTACGTGGGCGGCCCCCGTTCTCGGGAAGAGGGGCGCACCGTCGTCGTGACCGATATGCCGCTGCTGGAGGACGACGGCGAGAGCCTGATCATCGGTCCCCCAGAGCTCGCGGAGGTTCTGCCGACCGGGAGGACGCTCGTGCCGGCCAAGGAGGCCTGGGACGAGCTGCACCGCGACGACACGGCATTCACGCAGAACACGCTTCGCGTTCTCACTCCGCTCCTGGAGTGGGTCAGCCTTCCCGCAGACACGAATGGAGAATCCAAATGAACGCCGCCTGCCCCTCGTGCTTCACGCCTCTTCCCCCCAAAGAGATCGTCTTCCGCTGCACGGGCTCCTGCAGCCCCATTCAGGACCAGGTAGCCTCCGAGTACGCCGGAGCGCCGACGGGGCGGACCCCCGCGTACCGGGCCGCTATTACGAACGAGGTCAAGACCCTGCCCTCCTTCATCGTCTGCCGGCGCTGCCAGAGCCGGTGCACCCAGGAGATCTGCCCCACCTGCCACTACGACATACCCGAGGGCTGGCGGAATGCCCGTGTCTTCACCATGGCGGTCGCCGGTGCACGCGGCACGGGGAAATCGGTGTACATCGCGGTCGCCATGCAGTCACTGATCCGTTACGCCCAGGCGCGTGCGTGCACCGTGAGCGCCTACACGCAGGGCACCCTGGACGTCTACAACCGCGAGTACTACCAGCCCCTGTTCGACGAGAACATCACCATGAGGGGCACGCCTCCGGTCAGTGCCGGTGGCGCCTACCAGCGCGACCCGCTGATCTGGGACATGTCGGGCGGATCCCTGGGGAGGCTCTTCCTCGTCATCCGCGACGCGGCCGGGGAGGACCTGGAGGCGATCGTGGGGCAGTCCAGGGCCTACTCCTTCTTCGGGCGGGCGGATCTCGTCGTCTTCCTGTTCGACCCGCTGCGCCTGAACAGCATCCGTCAGGTCCTCTCGGGCGTTATCCCGGACGTGGATCAGAAGCGTCTAGGTGTTCCCGCGGACAAGGTCCTCGCCAATGTCCTTAACCAGGTGGAGCGAAGTGACGTGCCCCTGGCGCTGACAATCTCCAAGTTCGACTCCCTGCAGCAGCTTCCGCAGGCCGATAATCCTCTTGCAATGCCCATGGCCAATCCTGGTGCCCAGTTCAACCGCGATGACACCATGGCGCGCTCTGCCAAGCCGGCGCGCGACGCCGTCAAGATGCTGGACCGCGACTCCGAGCTCCTCGATGCTGAGCTGCGCACCCTGTACCAGGATCTCGGCCAGAACAATGTGGTGCTTCTGGCCGAACAGGCGCTGCAGAGCCACAAGATCGGCAAGCTGCGGCACTTCGCGGTCTCCGCCCTGGGCGAGACCCCGGTGCACAACCAGCAGCTGACGCTCCGGGGCGTTTCCCCCTTCAGGGTTCTGGACCCGATCCTGTGGGGCATGGCCCAGGCGGGGTACCTGTTCTAGGGGCCAGGAGGGGCACGGCACCAAGGGATCCGAGTGCACGGGCAGCCGGCCGCACCCGGGCCGATGGCCTGCGGCGCGGTCGGCGGGAGCCTGTGCGGCCCGCGGGACCCGGGTGCTGCGGCGGACGTACTGTCACGGGTGGAGCGCCCGGTGCTTCGCGGACAGCCCGAGTTGCCTGCGACGTCTCAGAAGGGGCCTGTGATTGTGCCAGGCCGTCAGGTTTGTCTGAGGTAGACGGGGAGATAACGGTGTCAAGCCAGGACGGGAAAGAGCGCAATCGCGCAAAGAAAAAGTATGATGAGGGCTTTGATCTAAGGCTCGAAAGTAAGTATGCTAAGGCGCTTGCCGCGTATAAGGAGGCTCTCAGTATATATCGCAGCCTGGATGACGCGTTCGGACAGTCCAACTGCCTGAAGGATATTGGCGCGGTTCTACGTGAGCTGGGGAGGTACGAGGAGGCCGTGGAGGCCTACCGACAGGCCCTGGAGGTCTACCGCCAGGTGGAGGGCACCGAGAAGGAGCAGGCCGACTGCCAGGAGGGAATCGATCTGGCCCTGCGTGCACTGGGCCGGGACGAGGGGGCTGGGGGCACCGCACCCGCCCCCGCCACGTCAGCCCCGCCCGCCCCGCCGTCCGGCGTACCGTCAGGGGGCTCCACATCGTCCGGCGCCGCGCAGCAGCAGGCCGACTCCCTGCGTGACGAGGCCCTGGCCCTGCGCAGGGCGGGACGGTACCAGGAGGCCCTGACCAGGTTCGGGCAGGCCCTGGACGCCTACCGTCAGGAGGGCGCCAGGACGGGCCAGGCAGACTGTCTTAACAGCATCGGCCTGGTCCTGGACGTCCTGGGGCGGTTGCATGCGGCCATGGACGCCTACCTCCAGGCCCTGGACCTGTACCGCCGGGTCAGTGGCACCCAGCGGCTGCAGGGTGTCTGCCTGGAGAACATCGGTCACGTCCTGCACCGGAAAGGTCGTTACCAGGAGGCCCTGACCAGGTTCGGGCAGGCCCTGGACCTGTACCGCCAGGTGGAGGGCACCGACGGCGACCAGGCGGACTGCCTGCGCGGTACCGGTCACGCTCTGCGCGGTGCCGGGCGCAGCGAGGAGGCTGCGGAGGCCTACTGGGAGGCCCTGGTCCTCTACCGGCGGGTGAAGGATACTGAGGAGGATCAGGGCTTCTGCCTGCTCGGCGTCGGCAATGTTCTGGACGACGTCGGTCGGTACGAGGAGGCTGTGGCGGCCTACCAGGAGGCCCTGAACCTCTTCCGCCGGCTGGGCGGTGCTGAGCGTCGGCAGGCCCTCTGCCTGGGGAATACGGGCAACACCCTGCGCAACGCTGGGCGGTACGAGGAGGCGCTGACCGCCTGTCGGCAGGCCCTGGACCTGTACCGCCAGGTGGGGGGCACCGACGGCGACCAGGCGGACTGCCTGATGTGCATCGGACACAGCCTGGACTGGACGGGGCGGTACGAGGAGTCTCAGGCCGCCTTTCAGGAGGCGCTGGCCCTTTACCGCCAGTCGAGTGGCACCCAGCGTCAGCAGGCCCTCTGCCTGGAGGGCATCGGCGGCGCTCTGCGACAGTCGGGCCGGTATGAGGAGGCGCTGACCGCCTACCGGCAGGCCCTGGACCTGTACCGCCAGGTGGAGGGCGCCGAGAGCGACCAGGCCGACTGCCTGCGCGGCGCCGGTGTCGCCCTTAGCCTCATGGGGCGTCACGAGGAGGCCCTGACCGCTTTCGAGGACGTTCTGGGCATTTACCGCAGCCTGCCCGACACCCAGCAGGAGCAGGCCGCCTGCCTGCGCGGCATCGCCGGCACCCTGGGTATGGCCGGGCGCTATGAGGAGGCCGCGAAGGCCTACCGGCAGGCCCTGAGCCTGTACCGCAGCCTGCCCGACACCCAGCAGGAGCAGGCCGCCTGCCTGCGCGGGAACGGGATGTTCCTGCACGTGACGGGGCGCTACGAGGATGCCGTGAGGGCCTGCCAGCAGGCCGTGGACCTGTACAGCCATCTTGACGACGCCGATGAGGAGCGGGCCGCCTGCTTGTACTGCGTGGGCGCCGCCCTGGCGGAGTTGGGGCGGTGCGAGGAGGCACTGACCAGGCTTCGGGAGGCCCAGGACATCTACCGCTGTCTGCCGGCTCCCGGGCGGGAGCAGGCGGACTGCCTGTACGACATCGGCGTCGTCCTGTGCCGGGCGGGCCGCCCCGAGGAGGCGGCGGCCGCCTATCGGGAGGCCGCGAGCCTTTATCGCGCCCTGCCCGGTACGGAGCAGGACCGGGCGACCTGCCTGCACGAGGCGGGCACGGCCCTGGCGGATGCGAGTCTCCTCGAGGACGCCGTGACCGCCCTCGGGGACTCGCTGGACCTACGCCGCACAGTACCCGGAACCGTGCGGGAGCAGGCGGACTGCCTGTACGACACCGGCGTCGTCCTGTGCCGGGCGGGCCGCCCCGAGGAGGCGCTGAGCGCGTACGAGGACGCCGCCGCCCTCTACAGCAGCCTGCCCGATACCCAGCGCCAGCAGGCCATGTGCCTGCATCGCGCGGGCGGCGCCCTGGCGGAGGCGGGCCGTTTCGAGGAGGCGCTGACTGCCTTCCAGGACGCCGTGGACCTCTACCCGGACCTGCGCGAGACCGGGCAGGATGAGGACGACGACGCGCACACCGCCTGGAGCGCCCAGTGCTTCGCGGAGGACGGGGACTGCTCACGACGTTTCCAAATGCGGCTGTGAGGCGCGGCTATAATATCTGTGCGGGCATACGGAAGACCTGAAGACTCTTTGCGATGTAGCTGTTCACTGTAAGAGAGATGTGGGGATGACAGGACAGGGCGAGGAGAAGGGCGGGCCCGCAGAACGAAAATATGATGAGGCCATCTCTCTCAGGGTCGAGGGCCGGTATGAGGAGGCTCGGGCCGCGTTTCGTCAGGCCCTGGACCTGTATCGTGATGTGCCCGGTAGTGAGAGGGAGCGGGCCGTCTGCCTGTTCAACACCGGTTTCATCCTGCACGGGGCGGGCCGGTATGAGGAGGCGCTGTCCTCCTATCGGCGGGCTGTGGGGCTTTTTCAGCAGGTGGAGGGGGATGAGGAGGGCCGGGCCGGGTGTCTGGACGGCATCAGTGCTGTTCTGCGCGCGATGGGGCGTGGCGAGGAGGCTCGGACCGCCGCCCAGGAGGCCCAGGCGCTTCGCTCCTGCCCGCCGCCTGCGGGGTACCCGCAGGCGGGCTCCGGGCCCGACGGGAGGCGCCGCCGGGCCGACTCTCTGCGCAGTACCGGCATCACCATGCGCGCGGCGGGCCGGTATGAGGAGGCCCGGGCCGCCTCCCTGCAGGCCCTGAGCCTCTATGACGGCTTGTCCGGTACCGAGGAGGAGCAGGCCGATTGCCTGTACAGGACCGGTGACGTGCTGCGCAGTGTGGGGCGCTGCGAGGAGGCCCGGGCCGCATGGCGACAGGCTCTGCCCGCCTACCAGCAGGCGCTGGAGCATTACCGCCGCCTGCCCGGAACCGAGCACCGGCAGGCCGGCTGCCTGCGCAGGATCGGCGATGCGCTTTGCGCCGAGGCCCGGCATGAGGAGTCTCTGGCAGCCTTCCAGAACGCCCTGGCCCTCTACGGGCGCCTGCCCGGAACCGAGCATCAGCAGGCAGGCTGCCTGCTTGGCGCCGGTAGCGCCTTGGCGGAGGCCGGACGCTACGAGGAGGCCCTGGCCAGGCTTCAGCGGGCCGCGGACCTCTACCGCCAGGTGGAGGGGTGCGAGGAGGGGCAGGCCGGCTGCCTGTACAACATCGGCCTCACCCAGCAGGACGCGGGGCGGTGCGAGGAGGCGCCCGCGGCCTACAGGAGGGCTCTGGACCTCTACTCCGACCTGCCCGGAAGCGAGCGTCAACAGGCCGTCTGCCGACATGACATGGGTGCGGCTCTGGCCGAGACGGGGCGCTACGGGGACGCGCTGACCGCATTGCGGGACGCCTGGGAGATCTATCGGGATCTTCCCGACGCCGAGCTGGACCGGGCCGACTGCCTGTACGACACCGCCGTCGTCCTGTACAGGACGGGGCGGCACGAGGAGGCGCTGACCGCATTGCGGGACGCCCTCGGTCTTTATCGCAGCGCTGCCGGCACCGAGTGCCAGCAGGGCACCTGCCTGTACCGTGTCGGCTGTGCGCTGGCGGAGCTGGGGCGCTACGACGAGGCCCAGACGGCGTTCCGGGACGCCATCGCCCTGCACCCCGGCCTGCGCGACGATATTGAGCAAGACGACGACGGCTCCCTGGACGATGCCTGGAGCGAACGGCGGTTCGCCAGGGGCGGGGATTGTCCGCGCCGCTTCCGACGGTGTCTTTGATCGGCTCGCGCGCCTTCGGAAGACGAAAGTCTCGACGAAGCAGGTGGGATGTCAAGCGATTCGCGTGTATAAGTCTTTTGCGTGTATAAGTTTTGAGTCTTGTTCGGCTGGGCGGGCGCGGATACCGTGAGCCGGTCAGCGATTGCCGGGAACTCGGAGTCGCGATCTCGCTCCTTTCGCGATAAATGAGTTCCATTCCCAGTAAGGAGATCTCATGTTCACCTATGTCGCCGAGCCGTCCCCCAGGGGGAACGCCAACGTCCGTCGAGTCTGCGGGAACTGCCGCGGCGTCTTCTACGTCAGCTACAACGCCCAGGGCTACAGGTGCCCTCACTGCGACTACAAGCAGGGCTGACCGGCGCCGCCGCCCGGCGGGCGCGCGGGTGACCGTGTCCTCGGCGGCACGGTCATCCGCGCAAGCGCTGCCGCGTTCGTGCACCGCCGCCGCCGGCGCCCACCGGATCGTCTCGGCGGCTGCAAAGAATTGAGTATAAGAACTTAAATATTGACGACGACTTGAGGGCGCGCATAGGGTCGCGGTCGAATGTTGGTTCGATTCACCAGAAAGGTGTCGCTCATGCACGGTCCAGGCTTGGTCGCCCCTGCTCTCATCATCCGCAGCTCGGGCTCGGTCGGTCCTACTCTTCTCTTTATTGCTGTGCTGATCGTCGTCGGTCTTATTATTATTCAGGTTCAGATTCGGAAGCAGTACGCCACTCACAGCCGTCTCGATCCCGAGGACGCGCTCATGGCGGCTGCGCGGGCCTACGGGGGAGGGCAAAGCTTTCGTGATGCCGCCGGGGACCTCTCGCTGCCGTTCCGGGACGGCATCTTGTCGGTGAGCGCGGAGCCGGATGGGATGGGCGGCTCTGAGGTCCACATATGGCTGAGCTCTTACGCGTTTCTCCAGGCCAACGGTTTTCAGGTACTTCACTACCGGCACGAGGTGAAGAAGCTCATGCGGGCCGTGGCCTGAACCGGTGGCCCGGGCGGATAATTTCTGAAGTAAAGGAGTTCAATATGGCGACATGGGAGGCCGTGAAGGGCTTCATCTCGATGAAGTTCAATGTCACCGAGATCAGTGACGGAGACGCCCTCAAGATGCTGTTCGACGTCGGGGGCGGGAGGTCACAGCTCGTTTTCGTCGAGCACGCGTACAACGACCAGGCCGACTACATCCAGGTCCTGTCGCCGGTGGGCGATATTCCTCAGGTCAACATCGTGGAGGTTGCGCGCGACGTGGGGAAGAAGGTTCTCGGGGGAGTGGTCCTCGTCGATAACCGCGTGTACCTCACGCACAGCGCGCCGCTGGCGGACATCGACGAGAATGAGATCCTCGAACCGATCCATCGCATTTGCGCCATGGCGGACGAGCTCGAGCAGCACTACCTCGGGACGGACGAGTTCTAGCCGGTCGCCGATCGGTTCAGGTCCTCCTGACGGCTGGGCGACTCCGGTCCCCGCCGAGACATCCTCGCCGGCTGCGGCCGGGCGGCGCCTCGTGCTCCGCCCGGCCGCAGCGCGCGGTGGCGCCCCGGGGTGTGCGGGGCGCTGCGGGGACACGCATAGGTGCGTCACCGACCCTCCAGTGGTGAGAACCACGAAACCGCGGGCCGCTCGGGGATGGTGGGCGCCGTCGTCGAGCACGTATCCTGGCCCGCGGTGCCCGCACGCGGGTCGCCGTTCTCCATTCCGTTCCCAGCACCCGGCGGGCAGGTCCCGACGACGGTGCCACGCGGGTCTGCCGCGGCGGGAACCGACGGGCCCCTCCACGGGGGCTCCGGACGCAGCGCGTCGGCAGGCCGACGGCGGCGGGCCGGCCCGGCTCCGTGGAGGCGTGCGCGCCCGGCGGGGGAGCGGGGCCGGTGGGTGGGCAGCGAAATGTCCAGATGCACTTCACTATGGAGATCGAGTAGTGCCTACCATTCAGCAGCTGGTCCGCAAGGGCCGCTCGACCAAGCGCTCGGCGTCCAAGACGCCCGCGCTCAAGTCCAGCCCGCAGCGCCGTGGCGTGTGCACCCGCGTATACACCACCACCCCCAAGAAGCCGAACTCAGCCCTCCGCAAGGTCGCCCGTGTGCGCCTGTCGACCGGCATCGAGGTCACGGCATACATCCCCGGCGAGGGGCACAACCTTCAGGAGCACTCCATCGTGCTGGTGCGCGGCGGCCGTGTGAAGGACCTTCCCGGTGTCCGCTACCACATCGTGCGCGGCTCCCTCGACACCCAGGGCGTCAAGGGCCGCCAGCAGGCACGCTCGAAGTACGGCGCCAAGAAGGAGAAGAAGTAATGCCTCGTAAGGGCCCCGCCTCCCGGCGCCCGCTCGCCGTCGACCCCGTCTACGGCTCGCCGGTCGTCACCCAGCTCGT
>ERZ773099.1610-NODE-1610-length-16541-cov-10.794068_pt1 | contig 16541 bp, 14 predicted proteins | sample MGYA00511120_ERZ773099 | MGnify/ENA primary metagenome ERZ773099 (study PRJEB29015, sample SAMEA2738012) | human oral metagenome | biome: human oral; feature: human-associated habitat; material: dental | place: China | collected 2104 ...
GACGATGTACTCGGCGCCGACGGCGGCGTGGGTCTCGGCGATGGCGCGGAAGGTCCTCAGTGTGGTCTCCCAGGCCTCCTGCTTGTGCAGGATGCCCCAGCCGGTGCCGGCGACGACGCGCATGCCGAACTCGTCGCACCACTTCTGGAGCTCCTTGGGGTCGGTCGGGAAGTACCCGAAGGGCCCGGTCTCGATCACCTCGAAGCCGGCCTCGGCCATCTCCTGCCAGGCCTGGCGGGGGGCCATCTGCTTGGGGTCGTCCGGGAACCACACGCCCCACTGGTCGGGGCACACGCCGATGGTCAGCTTGGAGTACTTCGGGTCGGTTGTGTTGACAGCCTTTGACGGCTCAGACATCGTTGTCGCTCCTCATCGGGGTTTCATCCGAATCGTTTCGGACATGTCTCAGGATAACGAACAAACCCCCCAAACGCCAGATGTTTGTACTGACAAATTTGTCTGACTTTCGGTTCGGCCGCCTCCGCCCGCCCTGGGAGCCGCACGCCGACGAGAGCCGCGGGCCGCCCGCACCCCCGCAGCTCCGACGGCGGGTCCCACGCGTGCACGGGACCCGCCGTCGTCGTTCCGCAGGGCCCCACGGGGCCTGGCCGCCGAGCCTCACAGGTAGTGGCGCTGAGGCCTGCGGTCCTGGAGGTACTGCTCGTAGGCCCGCTGCGTGGACTCCAGGCGGGAGACGCCCGAGACCGCCACGTCCCACCAGGAGGACCCCGGCGGGTTGGGGCCGTACAGGTCGGTCTCGATGTGGATCATCGCGGCCTCGTCGCCGGCGTGGGCCTCGGCATAGGCCTTCTTGAAGTCCTCGATGCTGGAGACCCGGTAGACCTTCAGCCCCCAGGACTCGGCGTTGGCGGCGATGTCCACGCCCTTGACGGTCTCGGTGTCCTCCAGGTGGGAGCCGGCGCCGCGCTGGCGGTACTTGGTGCCGAAGCGCTGCGAGCCCCGGGACTCCGAGAGCGCCCCGATGGAGCAGAAGCCGTAGTTCTGCAGGAGCACGTAGATGACCTTGATGTTCTCCTGGACGACCGTGGCCAGCTCCATGGGGAGCATCTGGTAGGTGCCGTCCCCGACGATGGACACGACCTCGGACTCGGGGCGGGCGAGCTTGCAGCCCAGGCCGGCCGGGATCTCGTAGCCCATGCAGGAGAAGGCGTACTCCACGTGGTACTGCACGGGCGTCCTGGCCTGCCACAGGGCCTGCAGGTCGCCGGGCATGGAGCCCGCGGCGTTGATGACGATGTCCTCGTCCCCCATGAGCTCGTTGAGCGCGCCGAAGACCTCCGTCTGGGCGGGCAGCGGCCCGTGGTCCAGGTGGTAGCAGCGCTCGGTGGCGGCGAACCAGGACTCGCGCTCGGCGGCGATCTCGCGGGAGTAGTCCTCGCTGACGCGGTAGCCCTCCAGGGCCGCGGTCAGCGCGGTCAGGGCCTCGCGGGCGTCGGCCACGACCATCTCGGCGCTCTGCTTGGCGGCGTCGAAGGGCGTGACGTTGATGTTGACGAAGCGCACCCCCGGGTCCTTGAACTGGGTCTTGGAGGCGGTGGTGAAGTCCGAGTACCGGGTGCCGACGCCGATGACCAGGTCGGCCCTGTCGGCGATGTGGTTGCCCGAGTCCCCGCCGGTGGAGCCCACTCCGCCGATGGCGCAGGGGTGGTCGTAGTTGATGGCGCCCTTGCCGGCCTGGGTGTCGGCCACCGGGATGCCGGTGGCGGTGGCGAAGGCGCGCAGCTGCTCGGAGGCCTCGGAGTAGATGGTCCCGCCCCCGGAGATGACCATGGGGCGCTTGGCCGCCCTGATGAGGGCGACGGCGCGCTCCAGGGCGGCGGGCTCGGGCACGGGCCGGCGCACGTGCCACACGCGCTTGCGGAACAGCTCGACGGGCCAGTCGTGGGCCTCGGCCTGGACGTCCTGGGGCATGGCCAGGACGACGGCGCCGGTCTCGGCCGGGTCGGTGAGCACCCGCATGGCGTTCAGCAGCGAGGGGATGAGCTGCTCGGGGCGGTTGATCCGGTCGAAGAAGCGGGCCACGGGCCGGAAGCAGTCGTTGACCGTGACGTCGAGGCTGGTCGGGTCCTCGAGCTGCTGGAGGACCGGGTCGGGGACCCGGGTGGCGAACTGGTCGGAGGGGAAGATCAGCACCGGGACGCGGTTCGTGGTGGCCAGGGCCGCGCCGGTGACCATGTTCAGCGAGCCGGGGCCGATGGAGGCCGTGATCATGTAGGTCGACATCCGGTTGCGGACCTTGGCGAAGGCCGAGGCGGCGTGGACGGCGCCCTGCTCGTTGCGGGGCATGATGTAGGGCATCTCGCCCTCGCCCTCTACGGGGGCGACCTCGTTCTGCAGCAGCGCCTGACCGATGCCGGCGACGTTGCCGTGCCCGAAGATGCCCAGGGCGCCCTCGATGAGGCGGTGCTCGACGCCGTCGCGCTCGGAGTACTGGTTGGTCAGGAAGCGGATGGTCGCCTGGGCGACCGTCAGGCGGATGGTGCCCGCGTAGGCTTCGTTGCTCACGATATGTGCTCTTCTCTGGTGGGGTTGGCGGTGAGTGGTTGGCGGACGGGTCGTCAGCGGGTCATCGGCAGGCGGGGGTCGACCTCCTGGCTCTCCCAGGTGCCGCGGATCCAGTGGTGGGAGGGGTCGTCGGGAGCGAGCCACACGAGGTCCTCGTCGGGGCCGGCCATGACGTTGAGGTAGTACATGTCGTAGCCGGGGGCGGCCACGCAGGGGCCGTGGTAGCCGTGGGGCACGAGCGCCACATCGCCGTCGTGGATCTCCACGCACAGGTCGATCGGCTTGTCGGGGCTGGAGGCGTAGGTGCGGTGGAGGCCGAAGCCGGGGTCCCCGGCGGGCGAGGGGGCGATCTCGAAGTAGTAGATCTCCTCGAGCTCGCGCTCGTCGACGCCCTTGCGGTCGTGCTTGTGGGCCGGGTAGGAGGACCAGTTGCCGCCGGGGGTGAGCACCTCGCAGCACAGCAGGTGGGAGGTCTCGACGCCGTTGTTCAGGGCGTAGTTGTTGACCTGCCGCGAGCAGTCCCCGGCCCCGCGCAGGTCGGTGCGCACCTGGTCGCGCCCCAGGTGGCGCACCGGCAGGTCGCGCACGGCGATCGCCGCGGGCAGGGCGAAGCGCCCGCCCGCCGCCGAGGTGAGGGTGAAGGCGGTGCGGCGCGGCACGTAGAGGAAGTCGGTGATCTCCTCGAACACGCTGGGGCGGCCGGTCAGATCGTAGGTCCTACCGCCCACCTCGACGGCGGCGGAGCCCGCCAGCGGCAGGACGAGGAGCTCGTAGTCGCCGGTCTCCAGGGCGAGGGCCTCCCCCGCCTCCAGGACCGCCACGCGCAGGCCGGAGTAGGTCCAGCCGGCGTCGGCGGCGGAGATGTCGACGGTGAGGGAGTCGTGGCCGGTCGAGCCGGCGGGGACGTGGATGTCGAGTGTCATGAGAGCAGTCCTACGGTGTTGTCGACGGCGCCGGCGACGTCGTCGTCGGGCGGGAAGAGCAGGGAGCGGCCGATGACCAGTCCCTTGACGGTGGGCAGGGCCAGCGCCCTGGCCCAGGAGGCGCGGGCGGCGCCCGGGTCCTCGCTCACCGCGCCGCCCAGGATAAGGGCGGGCAGCGTGGAGGCCTCCATGACGCGCTCCATGTCGGCCACGGCCGGCAGCTTGAGCCAGGTGTAGGCGCTGGTGCGCCCCAGGCCGGAGGCGATGGCCATGGAGGCGATGACGGCGTCCGGACTGAGGTCGTTGACGACCCTGCCGTGGCTCCACCGCGAGATGAAGGGCTCGACCATGGCCATGACGCCCCGCTCGGCGAGGTCGTCGACGGCGCGGGCGCAGGCGGCGAGCGTGTCCGCGGTCCTGGGGTCCTCGTAGTTGACGCGCAGCAGCATCTTGCCGCCGTCGAGACCGGCGTCCACGACCCCGCGGGCGTCGTAGCCGGTGAAGCGGTCGTCCATCTCGAAGGTCGCGCCGGCCAGCCCGCCACGGTTCATGGAGCCGTAGACGAGCTTGCCGTCCAGGGCGCCGAGCAGGGCGAGGTCCTCGATCATGTCCGCGGTGCCCAGGAAGCCGTTGACGCCGGGCCGGTCCAGGGCGGTGACGCAGCGGGCCAGCACGTCCTCGCGCGAGGCCATGGCCAGGGGGGCGCCGCCGGCAGCGAGCGCCCCGCGGGCGGGGTGGTCGCAGGCGATGATCATGAGCTTGCCGTCGCCCTCGGGGAGGGTCCCGCGGGGGCGGTCGGCGAGCGTCTGGGCGATGCGCTCGGGGGCGCGGGAGCGGACGTCCACGATCCTGTCGGTGAGCGGGGTAGATCTCATATCACAGGTCCTTGAGGTTCGGAGCGCACCGGTCGCGGTGGGCGCGCATGACGTTGAGCAGCTCGGGCTCGGCGGGCATCGCGGTGGAGCACTCGATGCGCTCGCAGACGATGGCCCCGGCGGTCGAGGCCGCGAAGATCGTCTTCTCCAGCGACCAGCCCGACAGCAGGCCGTGGCAGACGGCGCCGCCGAAGGCGTCGCCGGCGCCGAGGCCGTTCTTGGTGGTGGCCGGGGTCACGGGCATCTCGATGCGCTCGTCGCGGGTCTTGGCGAGGGTGCCGAGCGGCCCCTGCTTGACGATGGCCAGCTCGACGCCGGCGTCGAGCAGGGCGTCGGCGGCGCGCTCGGGCTCGGACTCGCCGACGGCGACGCGGCACTCCTCGCGGTTGCCGATGGCCACGGTCGTCCTGGACAGGACGGCGGAGACGGCCTCGTGGGCGGTGGCCTCATCGGGCCAGAACATGGCCCGGTAGTCCAGGTCGACAATGGTGTGCGCCCTGCGCCCGCGGGCCTCCAGGGCGGCGTTGTGGGCCGAGCGGGAGGGCTCCTTGCTCAGCCCGGTGGCGGAGACCCAGAAGATCCGCGCTTCGCGCACGGCGTCCAGGGGAACGTCCCCCTCGGTCAGCTCCAGGTCGGGGGCGGAGGGCTCGCGGTAGAAGTAGAGGGGGAAGTCGTCGGGCGGGAAGATCTCGCAGAAGGTGACGGGCGTGTTGAACTCGGGCTTGGTGACGACGTAGTCGTCGTAGACGCCCAGGCGGCGCATCTCGGCGCAGACGAACCGCCCGAAGGGGTCGTCGCCGACGCCGGTGACGACGGCAGAGCGGTGGCGGTAGCGGGAGGCGGCGACGGCGACGTTGGTCGGGCTGCCCCCCAGGAACTTGCCGAAGGACTCCACGTCCTCCAGGCCCACCCCGATCTGGAGCGGGTAGATGTCGACGCCGCAGCGTCCAATGGTGAGAACATCGAGTGGCGGAGTCTGGAGGGGGGCGGTCATGGTGGTCCCTTCCACGTCATCGGGGCGGGTGTGTCGCGGGGCTCGCGGTGAGCCGGTGCTCACAGCCTGCCGCACCGGCGCGACCCCGTCAAGAGGTTTGTCCGAACAAATCAGGGTTGGGTCTCGACATCCGGGCGGCAGCCGGACACAGCCGGACACGCCCGATGACGGCGCGGCGGCTCACTGTATTATGAGTTGACCCATTGACTCCAGGGAACTCCCATGCCCATCACACCGTTCCAGCCCAACATCGCCATCGATCGCACGAGCGATGTTCCGCTCTACAGCCAGATCGCAGAGGCGCTCGCCGCCCTCATCCTCGACGGCACCCTGGCGCCCGGCACCCGAATCGAGGACGAGGTCTCCATGGCGCGGCGCCTGGAGGTCTCGCGCCCCACCACCAGACAGGCGCTCCAGCGCCTCGTCGACCGCGGCCTCATCTCGCGGCGACGCGGAGCGGGAACGGTGGTGACCTCCCCGCACGTGCGCCGGCCGATGGAGCTGTCGAGCCTTCTGGCGGACCTGACCAAGAGCGGGCACACGGTGTCCACGTCCATCACCGAGTACTCCATGCACCCGGCCGACGAGGAGGAGGCGGAGCACCTCGGCGTCGAGCCCGGCACGAGCGTGACGAGGATCAGGCGCGTGCGCTGCGCCGACGGCGAGCCGATCGCCCTGATGGAGAACCTTCTGCCGGCGGCGATCGCCCCCTCCCACGAGGAGCTGGAGCAGGACGGGCTCTACAACCTGCTGCGCGCCCAGGGGGTTGTGCCCGCCACCGCCACGCAGTCCATCGGCGCGCGCAACGCGACGCCCGCCGAGGCCGGGGTGCTCGAGGAGAAGCGCCGCGCGGCCCTGCTGACGGTCACCCGCACGGCCTACGACTCATCGGGCGCCGTCATCGAGTACGGCACGCACGTCTACCGCGCCTCGCGCTACTCCTTCGAGACCACGCTCTTCAACGCCTAGCCGCGCGGGCCCGCGCCTCCCGCCCCGCCCCCTCGCCGAGATCGGTTCACTTCCGCGCCGAGATCGGTCGAGTTCCGCGCCGAGATCGGTTCGGGGCGCCGGCCTGACGCCCGCCGGGTGCTGCTGGGCCTCGGAAAGTGATCATCCCACGCACTTTTAGCCTCCCGCGCGGCCCGGCCCGTGTCACGAAACCGCGGAATCACGCCGATCACCACGGTGCCCGAGGACGCCGACCGTCTTAAAAGTGCGTGGGATGATCACTTTTCCACCCCGGAACCCATCATCTGTGTCCATGCGCCCGCCTCATTGCCCTGTACGAGTCTTCACCGCTGCACGGGCAGGAGATCGACCTGATTCTGGAGTGCGAGGACGAACGGGTGATCGTCGTCGAGGCCAAGATTGAGGCCGCAAGACCGCCTTGTCGGTGTCCGCCGCCGATGCCAGGCACCTGCGGTGGCCGGAGGAGAGGATCGCCGACGGCCTGGTGGCCGGCGTCGTCCTGACGACGGACGACCGCGCCCGCCACCTGGGCGGCCGCCTGTGGGCTCTGCTGGTCGCGGCGCTGTGGGGCTCGGCCGAGGCGTCATGGAGGCCTGACTTCCTGTGGGATCTCGCGGAATGTTGATTTAAGGGGGTGCTGAATCAACATGGTTCTGCGGTCTGGGCGGTTCCGTGATGGTTTCGGGCCGGGGCGCTGTGCCCGCCCTGCGCCGGTCCTCTGTCGACCCTGCGCCGCTTTCGCGCCGGCCCTTTCCGCGCCGACCCTGTGCCGGCGGGCTGCTGCGTTGGCACAATGAGCGATCGGACCGGTCCCGGCGCGGAGTACGACCGATCTCGGCGAGGGCGAGGAGGCGGCGGGGACCGGCCGTGCTCTCGACTCTCGCCGTCCTTACGAGCGCGCGAGTCGGTATGCGGTGGCCCTGCCCGAGCCGATGCGGCGCAGCTCCTGCCGCTCGGCCATGGTCGCCAGGATCTTCTGCGCGGTACCGCGGGAGACGCCCGCCAGCCGCATGAGGTCGCCGGTGCTGATCGTCTCGAAGGCGCGGCACCACTGGCGGGCGGTCGACAGGCACTGCTCGGCCCGTGTCGATGCGTACCCGACGACGTCGGCGAACCAGGGGGCCCTGCGGGCCGGCATGGCGATCCTGCGCGGCCCGTTCCCCAGAAGCCAGGCATCGGCGTACCTCTCGATGAGCGGCGCCTCCGCCACCGTGCACTGAGCAGTCGCCCGCAGGGCGGCACCCGCCCCCTCGGCGTCCGTCTGCAGGGCCGTGGCGACGGCGTCGAACGTGGTGAAGGGGGAGTGCAGGAGGAGGTCGACAATGACGGCCACGCGCATGTCCCGCCGTCGGGGCAGCGGGCGGATCTGCTCGAACAGCTCGGCGATCGGCAGAATGGGGTCGCCGCCGACGAGCGTGCACGTCACGTGCGGGCCGGCCTCCTCGACGATGGTGGGCGGCCTGTGTCCGAGGGGGATCATGGCCGTGTACATGCGGTCGACCCCGAGTCCCTGCTTCTCGACCAGAGACAGGACGCGGAACAGGTCCGCCAGCGCGGGGTAGCGCGCGTGCCGGTTGCTCAGGACGTTCGAGGCGCTGATCCCCCCGGTGAACCCGCCGGGGCTGCGCACCACGAGTGTGGAGTCCAGCGAGATCCAGCGGACCTCGGTGGGTTCGGTCGAGTTCCAGTCGCGGTGAATGACCCCGTTGAGGATCGCCTCGCGCACTGCCGTCTGCGGGACCAGGCGCTGGCGGGGCAGGGCGAACCGGTCGGAGGACTGCGCCGAGTAGGTGTTGAGCGCGTCCAGGGCGCGCTCGACGACGTCGACCTGCTCCAGCAGCGACAGCGAGGGGTCGGCCTCGATCCGGTTGGTGACAGCGCCGCTGTGGACATCCAGGACCGTGAGGTCGATGAGCGTCGCCCGTGCCGGCGTGAGGGCCAGGCGCGCCGCCTGCGAGAGGTGGCCGTCGGAGCGGAGCGCTGCGATCCGGCGCAGGATGTCGATACTCGTCTCGGAGTCGTCGGCCCGGAGGCTGGCGCGCACGAGGACCATGGCTCCCGCGGTCACGGCGTCCGCGGTGAGGGTGGAGCGGTCCGCCATCGAGTCGTGGTCCCGGGCCTGCTCGCGGTGGAGCCACCACTCGGCGCGGTCCACAGGTCTGCACGAGTCGCCGACTCGCCATCGCAGGCGGTCCGAGGTGTCCGGCACCGGCTCGCGGGACTCGGTCACGTACAGGATGAGGACGCGCTGGCCTCCCACGCGTCGCTCCTCGATGTCGGGGGCGACATCGATCGCCCGGTGAATGCGCCGGCGGAGCCAGTCGGTGCCCAGCTCGGTCCCCAGAACCGCGCCGGTGCCATCCTCGATGCCGAGGATGAGGGCGCCGCCTCCCGGTGAGTTCGCCATGCAGGCGACCTCGTCGGCGAGCTTGGTCGCCGCTATGGGGTTCTCGGTGCCTCCCGGCTCGAGGTTCGGGCCGTTGCGTCGCCCGGCCTCCTCCTTGAAGTCGATGGAGGAGGTCTCGGCGGTCCTGGTGAGGGCGCCGTCCCGTTCCGAGGCGAGGATGGCGTCGACGGCGCGGCGCAGCTGGTCCCGGCGGTCCAGACCGGTAGGACGCATCGGATTCTCCCTGTGATCTCGCGGAATGTTGATTTAGGGTAGCACTAAATCAACATGGTTCTGCGGTTCGGGCGGTTCCGTGATGGTTTCGGGCCGGGGTGCTGCGGCGGTCCCGTGCCGGCCCTGCTCCGGTGGGCCGACAAGTTGGCACAATGAGCGATCGGACCGATCTCGGCGCGGAACCGGACCGATCTCGGTGCGGAAGTGAACCGATCTCGGCGCGGGGGCGCCGCTGCTCGCACTTGTGCACAGCCAGGGCGTAAGTGGTGCTTGCGGGCCTTGGGTTCGGTTGCCCACGACGGGTTGAATGAGCTTCATGAGGCGGGGAGCACATCCCGCCGGGTCCGGCCGACGATGGCCGGCTCAACGAGAACACAGGAGTTCATCACATGAGCGACAAGCTTCGCATCGGCATGATCGGCCTGGGCTTCATCGGAACCCAGAAGCACCTGGAGGGCCTGGCCCAGCACAAGGACAGGGCCGAGATCGTCGCCTTCTGCGACTACGAGATCGACAGGGCCGAGAAGGCCCGCGCTGAGCACGGCGGCGCCGACTCCTACGCCTGCACCGACTACAAGCAGGTCCTGGCCGACAAGAGCATCGACGTCGTGCACGTGTGCACCTGGAACGTCAACCACTGCGAGATCACCTGCGCCGCCCTGGAGGCGGGCAAGCACGTGCTCGTGGAGAAGCCCATGGCCGTCACCGGCGCCGATGCCCGCAAGATGCGTGACACGGCCAAGCGGACCGGCAAGAAGCTCTCCGTCGGCTTCCAGTACCGCCAGCGCCGGGAGTACCAGTTCCTGCGCAAGCTCGTCGAGCAGGGCAAGCTTGGCGAGATCTACGCTGCCAAGGCCCACGCCACCCGCCGCCGCGGGGTGCCGATCTGGGGCGTGTTCACCGACAAGGAGAAGCAGGGCGGCGGCCCGCTCATCGACCTGGGCGGCCACGCGATCGACATCGCCCTGTGGATGATGGGCAACTACGAGGTCGCCTCGGTCACCGGCGTCGTCAACTACAAGCTCGCCGACAAGCCCGAGGGCAATATGGGCGGGGAGTGGGACCCGGCCACCTACACGGTGGAGGACTCCGCCTTCGGCTTCGTCACCTTCAAGAACGGCGCCTCCCTGTTCGTCGAGGCCTCCTGGGCCCTCAACATCCAGGACTCCCGGGAGTGCTGCGTCACTCTGTGCGGCACCGAGGCCGGGGCGGACACCATCCAGGACCCCGACGGCGGCTCCGACCTCGTCATCACCATCAACAAGGCCGAGGGCGGCGAGCTCGTCAAGACCCGTCCCGAGAAGGGCGCCGCCTACTTCGGCGCCGGCGGCGACGCCATGACCGGCTTCCAGTACATGGGCGGCCTGGAGGCGGGCCTGTGGCTCGACTGCATCCTTAACGACACCGAGCCCTACGTCACCGCCGACCAGGCCGTCGTCGTCACCGAGATCCTCGACGGCATCTACACCTCCGCCGCCCAGGGCGGCAAGCCGGTCTACTTCGACTGACTCCACCGGCCTGTCCGCCCGAGCTGCGGCGCCGGATGCGAGGACGCGGGGCCGCGGGGCGATCCCGCGGCCCCGGTCCTTAGCCGGCCGCGGTCCGCACGCACAGGTGCACGGGCTCGAACCCCATCCGCAGCAGACACAACCCGCACTCAGAGACACTCAGAGAGGAGCGCACCGATGAGCGCACGCATCAAGCGCGGCGTCAGCCTGTACTCGTACCAGCATGAGTACGCCCACGGCACCTTCACCCTCGAGGACTGCGTCGCCGCAGCCGCCGAGGTCGGCGCCCTGGGCATCGAGACCCTGGCCGAGCAGATGTTCCCCGGCTTCCCCCTCCCCGGCCAGCCCGACCTGCCGGACTCCTTCTACGCGCAGTGGAGGGAGCTCATGGACGCCCACGGCACCACCCCGACGGTCCACGACATGTTCCTGGACACCAAGCGATACTCCGGCCGCCTGCTCAACCACGACGAGATGGTCGACTCCCTCAGGCGCGACATCCGGCACACGGCCAGGCTCGGCGCCAAGGGCATCCGCATCATTGTCAACACCCCGCCCGAGGTCGTCGAGGCCGCCGCCGGCTACGCGGCCGACCACGGCGTGTGGATGGGCGTGGAGATCCACTCCCCGTACTCCTTCGAGGACGACTGGATCCGGCGCCACCTCGACGTCGGCGAGCGCGTGGGCGCCGACGTCGTCGGCTGCGTGCCGGACATGGGCATCTTCGTCCACCGGCTGCCACGGGTGCTTGTCGACCGGGCCCTGCGCGACGGGGCGGACCCCGCCGTCGTCGAGGAGATCGTCAGCACCTACAACGCCCACGGGGACACCGGCGCCCTCTTCGAGCGTCTGGAGAGGGCCGGCGTCGACGGCGTGACCCTGGGCCTGGCCCGCAACGCCACCTTCATGATCGCCCAGAGCGTCGACTGCCTGCGCGACCACGCCGAGCTCATCAAGCACATCCACGCCAAGTTCTACGAGATGCACGAGGTGCCCGGCTCCGACTACTGGCACGAGTACTCCATCCCGTACCACGAGATCGTCCCCGTCCTGAAGGACATCGGCTACGACGGCTACCTGTCCAGCGAGTACGAGGGCAACCGCCACATCGAGGACGCCGCCGAGGTCGACTCCGTCACCCAGGTCGCCAGGCACCAGGGCATGCTCAGGGCCCTGCTCGGAGAGGAGAGCTGACATGTTCAACGAGCTGATCATCCGCGAGGGCTCCGTCCGCAATACCGTCGGTGCCGACGGCGCGGTGGAGGGGTTCTCCTTCGAGACGCACATCGCCTACTACCGCGGGCTCGGCCTGTCCATGGTCGAGGCGCCCGACGTCGTCGTCGACGGCGAGGCCGTGCCGGTCGAGGACCTGCGCCTGCGCTACAAGGGGGTCGCCCGCACCTTCGCCGAGCTCGCCGACGTCGCCGACGTGCGCTGGGAGCTGGGCACCTTCGCCGAGATCCTCGTCCGCCTCCCCGGCGGGCTCGCCCCGGGCGAGCACGAGATCACGGTCAACCAGCGTCTGCGCGTGTCCTACATGCCGATCCTCACCGAGAACCGCTTCACACGAAAGGTCGAGGTCGACCGATGACGTCATTCTCCGACACGATTCTGGACGGCTCGCCCGCCCTGCGCGAAGGCGGAGACCTCCTCGTCCCGCTGCGCATCCCGTGGTACCGCTCGCTCGCCCTGTCCACCTTCGAGGACATCGAGCTGACCCTGGACGGCGTCGCCGTCCCCCGCCGGGCCATGCGCCTGGAGGTGGGCGGCCGCTCCTGGGCCCTGGACGAGCTCGCCGAGCGCACCGAGGAGTTCTGGTACGTCCAGGACACCGGGTACGTCCGCGTGCCCGCGCCGCAGGGGCTCGGCGCCGTCGTCGAGGTGGCGGCCCACCTGCGCCAGCGCATCCCCTACATCCTCGTGGGCCCGGACCAGTGCATGGTCAAGCACACCCATCAGACAAGAGCCCTGGAGGTGAAGGACGCATGAGCACCATGAGCACTGAGAGCACCGATATCGAGGGCGTCGGCGGCACCGGCATCAGGACCGGCCTGACCCTGTACTCCCTGTCCAACGAGTGGTGGTCCGGGCAGTACGACCTGGACTCCATGCTCGACCGCGTGGCGGCCGACGACCTTGGCCCCGGCATTGAGATCGTCGGCTTCCAGACGATCCGCACCTACCCGGAGGTGACGCCGGAGTTCGTGCGCTACTGGCGCGACGGCCTGGAGCGGCGCGGCCTGGTCTCCAGCTGCCTGTCCTCCAATATCGACGTCGGCCAGCCCTCCGGGCGGTTCATGACCGATGACGAGATGGTCGACTACCTCTCCCGTCAGATCGAGACGGCGCGGCTGCTGGGCTTCCACGTCATCCGCATCCAGCTCGGCGCCTCGCCGACGGTCATCGAGCGGGTCCTGCCGACGGCCGAGAGGGCCGACGTGAGAATGGGGATGGAGCTGCACGCCCCCGAGGGGCCGCTCACCCCGGCCATCGCGCCGGTGCGCGAGCTCTACGCCCGCCTCGACTCGCCCTACGTCGGCTTCGTCCCCGACTTCTCCGCCACCATGCGCGCCCTGCCCCCGGGCTGGATCGCGCAGTGCATTGCGAGCGGCGTGCCGGCCGGACTCATCGGGGCCATGGAGGAGTTCTGGCGCGGCGAGGGCACCACCTTCGAGCGCTACAACCGGTGGGCCGAATTCGCGGCCGCCCGAGGCGTGCCCCGGAAGACCATCGACGGCACGCTCATGACCTTCACCATGTTCGGCCGCCAGAGCATCGAGGACTGGCGCGAGATCGCCGACGACATCGTCCACGTCCACGGCAAGTGCTACGGCTTCGACGACGCCGGCGAGGAGCCCTCGATGGACATCCCCGGCATTCTCGGAATCCTGCGCGACATCGGCTACCACGGCTTCATCTCCACCGAGTGGGAGGGCCACTCCTACCTCGGTCCCGGCGAGATCGACGCCTTCGCCGAGGTCGCCAAGCAGCAGGCCCTCATCCGCCGGACCCTGAGGGGCTGAAAGCGGCACAGCGGTTCCTGCTTCTCACCACCGGTTCTCACCACCGGGCGGGCGCGGTGCGCGGATGCGCCCGCCCGGTGACCCGGGGCTCATGCCCTTCCGGCGCTGAGCCCTGTGCGGGCGTGCGCCCGCGTTCCTGTTCATCCGCGCGACCGCGCGTCAGCCCGCGCACATGACACAAGGACGTGTAATGACCACTATAGACAGCCACTCTGCGGCGCCCCCGGCGCCGGAGCGCGAGATGCCGGGAGACAGGCTCTCCTTCATCACCAAGCTCGCATACGGGGGCGGCGACTTCGCCAGCCAGCTCGTGTGGAGCCTCGGCAGCTCCTTCCTCACCCTCTTCTACACCGACAACGTCGGACTGTCCGCGGGCGTCGCGGGCATGGTGCTCGCCGTGGCGCGCATCTTCGACGCCGCCCTCGACCCGGTGATCGGCGGGATCGCCGAGCGCACGAGGACCCGTTGGGGAAGGTTCCGCCCCTTCATCCTCTTCGGCACGCCGTTCCTCGCCGTCATCTGCGTGCTCACCTTCACCGCGCCCCTGTCGAGCGGGGGCGGGAAGATCGTCTGGGCAATCGGCTCGTATTTCCTCCTCGGACTCGTCTACGGGCTGGTCAACCTGCCGTACGGGTCGCTGTCGACGGTCATGTCCCGCAAGTCCGACCAGCGCGTCTCGCTGAACTCCTACCGCATGATCGGGACCAACCTCGGCGCCGTCGCCCTCTCGGCGGTCTCAATGCCCCTGATCATCTACTTCTCCGGTGCCGGGGACGGGACCACGACGACGACGCACGGCTACACCATGACCGCGCTCGTCATGGCGCTCATCGCCGTCCCCCTCTTCTACGCCGTGTTCCTCACCTCCCGCGAGGTCATCACCCCCGTGCACCACGGCCGGGGAATCCCGCTCGGCGAGGAGCTGAAGGTGGTCCTCACGAACCGGAACCTCATGATGGTGTTCTGCGCCTTCCTGTTCGCCATGACCGCCTTCTTCGGCCGCATCGGGATCCAGCTGTACTACTACATCTACGATCTTCAGCGCATGGACCTCGTGTCCGTCCTCATGATGCTGCCGTCTCTGATGGGCGCCGTCGGCATTGTGCTCTTCGCCCGCTTCTCCAAGCAGCTGGGCAAGAAGAACCTCTCGCTCATCTCCTTCGCCGCCTGCGGCGCCTCCCTGATCGCCCTGTACTTCGTCCCGTTCGACAATATCGCGCTGGTCATCGCCCTGACGACGCTGTACGGCCTGAGCAACTTCGCCGGCCCGCTCATTATGTCCATGGTCCCGGACTGCATTGACGAGGCCGAGGACCGCACCGGCATACGCGCCGACGGAATGAGCTACGCGGTCATCTCCCTGTCCACGAAGATCGGCTCCGCCGTGGGCGGCGCGGTGGGGATCGCGCTGATCGGCGCCTTCGGCTACGTCGCGAATCAGGCGCAGACGCCCCACGCCATGATGGGCATCAACCTGATCACCAACGTGGGCTGCGGCGCCCTGTTCCTCATCGCCATGATCCCCCTGTCGATGTACCGCCTCACCGAGAAGGAGTACGTGCAGATCCGCGCCCGCCTCGACGCCAAGGGGGGAATCAGCAGTGCCGCCGAGGAGGGGGCCGCGGACTCCCGGTGACGCCCCGCCGTCCGGTCCCCGCCGTCGTCGGCCGCCGTCCGGCCCGCCGCCCACCAGCGGCCACCATCCACACAGGCTCGCACAAGAGAGGAAACACGAACCATGCCCACCAAGTTCATGAAGCTCGGCTTCGACGAGCGGGTGCTCCGCCGGCTCGCCAACGAGACCGAGGACGGGACGCCCGTCGGCTACGTGCTCGACGTCGGCCTCAACTACTACCGCGGCACGCCGATCTCCGCCGTCGAGCGCCTGGAGCTCACCGTCGACGGCGAGAGGGTCGACGACGACCGCATCCTCGTGGAGGTGGACGGGACCTTCCTGCGCATCCCGCAGATCCCCCTGGCCTTCACCGAGTACTGGGGCGTGCGCACGCCCATCAGGCTCCACGTCTTCGGCGACCCCCTGGCCGCCGGCGAGCACGACGTCGACCTCGTGTGCGAGGCGAGGATCGTCTACATGGAGTTCGCCCCCGGCGTCTTCGGCAAGCTCGACGCCTCCGCCCGCAAGACCCTCACGGTTGAGGAGTGAGACATGGCAACGATCAACGGCATTGAGCAGGGAGTCTCCTGCTACAGCTACACCCAGCAGTTCGTCGAGCGCGAGGACTTCGGCATCGACACCATCTTCCGCCGCATCGCCGACAAGGGCGTGCACAAGGTCGAGCTGGTCGGCGCGCAGACCTTTCAGCGCTACCCGACCCCGCGCCGCCGCGAGATCGACGAGGTTCTCGCGGCCGGGGAGAGGCACGGCATCGAGGTCTACTCCTACGGCGGCTACGTCGACGTCGGCCGCATCACCGGCTACACCATGAGCAGGGCGGACATCCTCTCCGACATCCGCCTCGACATCATGACCGCCCGCGACCTGGGGGCGACCTCCATGCGAGCCACCGGCTTCGGGCCCGAGCTCGTCCCCGAGGTCGCCGAGCTCGCAGAGAGGTACGGCATCACCATCGGGTTCGAGATCCACGCCCCGCACACGCCGGCCGACCCCCAGACCCTCGCCTTCATGGAGGCCATCGACAAGTACGGCATCACCAGCTTCGGCCTGGTCCCCGACTTCGGCATGTTCATCGAGCGCCCCACCGAGATCGCCATCGGGCGGTACATCGGCCTGGGCGCGAGGCGCGAGACCCTGGAGTGGATCATCGCCAACCGTCACAACGGCATGACCGAGGAGGAGATGTGGGAGCACGTGCGCACCACCATGGGCGGGGGCGAGGGCGAGAAGGTCGCCATCTCCGAGTGGTTCGGCTACCTGTCCTTCGCGCCGGCCGAGCTGGAGAAGTTCGCCGACATGGTGCCCTACGTCAAGTATGTGCACGGCAAGTTCTACCACATTGAGAAGGCGGCCGACGGCACGCTGAGCGAGCCCACCATCCCGTATGAGAAGGCGCTGTCCATTCTCGCCGAGGGCGGGTTCCGGGGCGTTCTCATCACCGAGTACGAGGGCCACGCCTTCTACCTC
>ERZ773099.1611-NODE-1611-length-16539-cov-14.891410_pt1 | contig 16539 bp, 13 predicted proteins | sample MGYA00511120_ERZ773099 | MGnify/ENA primary metagenome ERZ773099 (study PRJEB29015, sample SAMEA2738012) | human oral metagenome | biome: human oral; feature: human-associated habitat; material: dental | place: China | collected 2104 ...
CTTGTGGATAGGTTAATAACCTATCCACGTGTTCGTAACCTATCCACGTGGGCGCCTCGTCGTGGCCCGATCGTGCGAGCGTTAACCCCTTGACTGCGCACGTTGGCCCGATCGTGTGAGTGTTAACCCTTGACTGCGCACGTTGGCCCGATCGTGCGAGCCTTGACCCCTTGACTGCGCACGTTGGCCCGATCGTGCGAGCGTTAACCCCTTGACTGCGCACGTGGGCCCGACTACTGGAGTATGGGCGGGGCTGCTAACGCTCTAATCAACGGGCCGATGTGCCGGTGCTGGGGGCTGCGTTCGCATCGACGGTTCCGCGGGCCGAGATGGATGGTCTTGGCGCCCGGTGCTGCACTCTTGGAGGAGGGATGCGGCGGAGTCGGCTCGCGGTCTTGATCCGGCTGACGACGCTGGAGACATCGCCGCGCGGTCGGCAACGGGGTTGAGGTTCTGGATAGGTTGTGCGCTTGTGGATAGGTTACGCGCTTGTGGATAGGTTGTGCGCTTGTGGATAGGTTATGCGCTTGTGGATAGGTTAATAACCTATCCACGTGTTCGTAACCTATCCACGTGGGCGCATCGTCGTGGGCTCGCGCCCGTCAATCGCGTGGTATAGGCGTGCCCGCCAACCGCGAGGCTCAAGCACGCTGCAATGAGTCGACGCTGGAGGGGCTGTGGGCGGGGAGCTCGCGTCACTCGCATGGTCCGGTATCCGCCGTGGAGGGGGAGATCCGACCTCGCGCAACGCTCAACCGGGACGTGCCTGAGCAGCGACGCGGACTGCTGCTCAGGACGCGAGTCACGTCGCAACCACCCGTGGAGTCGGCTCAACCCTCGTGAGGCGGGGCCAGCAGTGAGCCAGGCCAGCACTGCGCTGGGGCAGCAGTCATACGGGGAGAGGCCATCAGGGAGCCGGTGACATCAGCGAGTCGAGGCCAGGACTGTGCCGGGTTTGCTGTGATGCGGGAAGGAGGCGGCGGTGAGCCAGGCCAGGACTGTGCCGGGCTTGCTGTGATGCGGGAAGGAGGCGGCGGTGAGCCGGGCCAGGACTGTGCCGGGTTTGCTGTGATGCGGGAAGGAGGCGGCGGTGAGCCGGGCCAGGACTGTGCCGGGCTTGCTGTGATGCGGGAAGGAGGTGGCGGTGAGCCGGGCCAGGACTGTGCCGGGCTTGCTGTGATGCGGGAAGGAGCCAGCACTGCGCCGGGCCACCAGCGAACCGGGGCCACCAGCGAACCCGGGGCCACCAGAGAACCGGGGCCACCAGCGAACTCGGGGTCAGTAGATCGTCACGTAGGTCCCCGACGGGATCGTGTCGTGCAGCCACTTGGCGTCCTCGTAGCGCAGGCGCACGCACCCGTTGGAGACGTGCCCGCCGAGGGTGCCGTCCTTGACCGTGTAGGTTCCCTCGTAGTACAGGATCGAGTGGAAAAGGTAGTCGCCGTAGAACTGCGTCCACCAGTATGCCGTGTACCCGTGCCCGAAGGAGGCGCCGCGGTTCTTGATGGAGAAGGTTCCCTTGACCGTCGGGGTCGACGCCTTGCCCACTGAACAGGGCATGTCGGTCAGCGGCTGCCAGGAGCCCTCCGCCCAGTAGAAGGTCATGCAGTGGGGCGCGCCCGTGTCGACGACGACCAGGTAGTTGGTGGGGCTGTACAGGGTCTTCGCATGGTTCCAGTCGGCCTCGAAGTCGGCGCGTCCGGAGACCCAGAAGCCCTTCCACCGGTCGAAGTAGTTCCACGATCCGGAAACCGCCGCCCACCCGGTGGCCATCGCGCCGGAGCCTGGATCGAGGTAGTACCAGCTGGATCCCTCCTGCAGCCACCCGGTGCCCAGTGCCCCCGAGGGATGCAGGTAGTACCAGTGGCCGCCGTCTTCCACCCAGCCGGTGCGCATCGCGCCGCTGGCGTCCGCGTAGTACCACGTCCAGTCCGCGATGAACCAGCCCGTGGCCATGGCGCCGCTGCCGGTCAGGTAGTACCAGGACCCCGATCTCACCCACGCCGAGGAGACCATCGAGCCGGAGGGGTTGAAGTAGTACCAGGCGCCGTCCGCCATCGCCCATCCGGTGGCCATCGCGCCCCCGCGGCTTGGGTCGAGTAGGTACCAGGCTCCGCCCGCGACGCGCCAGCCGGTGACCATGGCTCCGCTGTCGTCGAGCAGGTACCAGGCGGTGCCGTCGCGGTACCAGCCCGTGCGCACGCCGTCCTCGGTTGAGGCGTACCACGTTGCGTCGGGGCTCCGGTACCAGCCGACTGGCACGTAACCGTCGGCGGTGAAGGCGTATCGGGTTGCGCCGACCTCGAACACGCCGTCCCTCAGCCAGGTGCCGTCGGAGAACTCGTAGCGCCAGCCCTCGGGGTGGCGCACCCACGTCCCAGTGATGGGCGCAGGGTCTTGTGGGTCGCTTGGTTCGGGGGAGGGGGCCTCCGGTTGGGTCCTGTCCTCGCCCGACGACGAGGCCGGGGCAGCCCCGCCGGTAGCGGCCCCGCCCGTGGAGGCTTCGCTCGCGGAGGCCTCGCCCGCGGAGGCCTCGCCCGACGACGAGGCTGGGGTGGCCTCGCCGGTAGCGGCCCCGCCTGCGCCGACGGCGTCGGACGTGGTTGCCGTCGAGGCTGTGGTCGCCGGGGAGGTGGCGTCGGCGGCGTTGGCTACGGTCGGGAAGATGCTGAGGCAGGCGAGCGCGGTGATCGACGTGCCGATGCATCGCAGGAGGCGGATACGGATCTTGTTCATGGTGGCACCTCATTGGACGGGGATAGCACCATCTTACGTGCGTTTGGGTGGCTCGGGAGGTGTTTTGGGCGGGCGTCGCGGGGCGGTCTGGGGTCGCCCGACGGGGTGCTCGCCGACGGTCCGGAGCTGGCGGGCGATCGGTGCTCCGCTTACGAGCCTTGTACTCCTGCGTAAGTTAGGCTTATGATACTTTTATAAAGTCCGTCAATACTCGTGTGTCTCAAAGGAATGGTCCCATTGTCAAAGAAGGACGTCGTCATCCCCCTCGTGCCCGCAGCTCTGAGCGCCCTCCTCCTGGTCGGAGGGGTCACCGTGTTCTCTGCGTGCGAGCAGCGGCCCGATGGCAGCTGGATGCATTGCCACCAGTGCCAGAACAGTGTCGCCGCATCCGCTGCGGGACTCGTCGTATTCTTCGGGACCGCCACCTTCGTCAAGAACAAGGGCGTGCGCCTCGCCCTCCAGGCGCTCTCGCTCATCGGAGCCATCGTCGTCTTCTTCATCCCGGGCGTCATCTGTCCGCTGTGCATGATGAAGACGATGCGTTGCCACACTGTGTTCCAGCCCTTCGTGCGCATCATGAGCGTCCTCGTCGCCGGCGGTGGCGTCGCCGCCCTGGTGAACACCGTCAAGAGGGACCGGGCTGTCAAGGCCTGACGTTCGAAGAGTGACAAGCGCGCGCCCGACCAGGGCGACCATCATGAAGGGGGCTGCCGCTTTAGTGGCAGCTCTCCTCGTGGTGTCTCTCGTGATCCTCGCCGTCAACCACCGGCGCGGGGCGCGCTACGCCGAGGCGGTCCGCTTGGCCGAGGCGGGCGACGCGTCCTCCGCCTACGAGATCTTCGCCGGCCTCGGGGGCTACGCGGATTCCGCGCAGCGAGCCCAAGGCCTCGTCGACGAGGACCCGGCGCTGCCCTACCGTATGGCCTCCAAGGGCGACGTCATAGCCTTCGGCGCCTTCGAGCAGGACGGCAACGCCAACAACGGCCCCGAGCCGATCCAGTGGATCGTCCTTGAGCGCTTCGACGACCGGCTGCTGGTCCTGAGCGCGGACTGCCTCGACGCCCGCCAGTACAACCACGTGCCCTTCGAGGACATCACCTGGGCGGACTCGGACCTGCGAGCGTGGATGAACGGCGACTTCTTCGAGGGTGCCTTCACGCCCGAGCAGAGGAGCATCGTTCCCCTGGTGCTCAACGAGAACGAGGACCAGTCCGTGACCGGAGCGGAGGGCGGCGCACCCACGCAGGACCGAGTCTTCGCGCTGAGCGAGCAGGAGAGCGTCATCTACCTCGCCGATCGCGCAGCCCGATCCGACATCGGCACCGCCCCCGCGAGCGAGGTCGCGGCCTCGGGTCCCCTGGCCGTGAGCGAGGACGGAACCGCCGACTGGTGGCTGCGCTCGCCCGGCACCTACGGCTTCGCGGCGCAATTCGTCGACTCGTCGGGCAACCCCGTCGTGTCCGGGGCGAACGTCGACGTGCTCTACGGGGTGCGCCCCGCCCTGTGGATCGACATGTCCGAGGCCGGCGGGGGCGGGCAATGAGAGGCGGCCTCACGCTGCGCCTCGTTCCGCTCAGGAGCATTCGGGCGCACCCGGTTCGCGCCGCGATCCTCCTCATCCTCGCGCTCGCCCAGGCGGCGTGCGTGTTCGGTGCCCTCGTCGCGCTCGACGGCACGCGCGCCGAGCTCAGCCTCGCCGAGTCCAGGCTCGGAGCGGACCTCGTCGTTTACCCGACGACCTGCCTGAACCAGGTGGAGAAGAAGCGCCTGACCATGCTGGGAACGCCGGTCGACTGCTCTCAGGCGCGCCAGAACCTGTCGCGCATGGACTCCAACGAGGACATCGCAGCGCTGTCCTACCAGCTCTATCTCGTGGACACGGTCTCGGGCGGCGTGCCGCTGTGGGTCGTCGGCTACGACCCGGCGACGGACTTCGTGATCGCGCCGTGGATCGCCGAGGGGGAGGGGTCCTGGCCTCCGGCGGGCACGGTCGCGATTGGCTCCGCCGTCGACGAGGAGGGGGGCTCGGTCACGGTCTTCGGCCGGCAGTGGCGGGTCGGCGCCCACCTGCTGGAGACCGGCTCCGATCTCGATAACGCCGTCTTCGTGCCCATGGACTCGATGGGCGAGGTCATCGCGGCATCCGTTCAGGCGGGCCTGGACGCTTACGCTTCCGTGCGCCCCGACCGCGACTACTCGGTGGCCCTCGTGCGGGTCGCCCGCCCGCAGGACGTGCAGAGCGTGACGGAGTGGATCAACCTCTACGTGCGCAAGGTGACGGCCGTGCGCAGCGACGAGGCGCTCGTCGACACGGCCTCGGACATTCGCGCCCACCGATCGGTCGTGCTGGGCGCGGGAGGCGCCGCCTGGCTGGTCCTTCTGGCCGCCCTCGTCGTCGCCCAGGTTACGCTGATGAACGAGCGCCGCCACGAGCTGTACGTGTGGCGCTCTATCGGAGCCTCGCGTGCGACCATCTCCCGCGTCATGACGGAAGAATCCCTGATCGTCCACGCGGCTGGAGCGCTGGCGGGGATCCTCGTCGCGGGGGCGGCGTTGCCCCTGGTCGGTGACGCCCCGGCCGTCGCCGCGCTCACCACCCCGGGCCGTGCCCTCCCCCTGGCCGCGATCACCGTCGCGCTGGCGGTTGGAGCGGGCGTCGGGGGGACGCGACTCGCCCTGGCGAGAGTCAGCCGCGGCGCCCAGGGAAACAAGCTGGCGCCCATCTGAGCGCCGGGATAGGAGGAATGACGTCATGCTGTCGCTCGCGCGGCTCCCATGGATGAACCTGCGCGGATTCCCGCTGCGGACGGGGACCCTCGTGCTCTTCTCCACGTTGATGACGATGGCCATCTTCGGTGGAACCATGCTCGTCGCGGGCATCGATCGCGGCCTGCACACGGTCGAGTCGCGCCTCGGCGCCGACATCATGGTCACGCCCGCCGACGCCGCCGACGACTTCGACGCGCAGGCTTTCCTCGTGAGCACGGAGCCCTCGTACTTCTACATGGACGAGGCCACCCGGGACGAGGTCGCCGCGGTCGACGGCGTCGAGGCAGCCTCCGCCCAGCTCTTCCTCGCCACCGCGCGCGCCAGCTGCTGCTCGGGCCGATATCAGGTCATCGCCTTCGATCCGGCGACCGACTTCACCATCGGCCCGTGGATCTCCGACACGGTGGGGGCCCCGAACCTGGGCGACATGGAGGTCATCGTCGGCGCCAACGTCGGCGTGGCCGACCCCGACAACTTCGCCCTCTTCGGCAACAAGTTGCGCGTCGTCGCCCAATTCGAGACCACCGGCTCCTCCCTCGACAACGCGGTGTACGCCAACTTTGACACCGCGAGGATCCTCATCGACTCCTCCCTCGACAGGGGGCTCAACAAGTACACGAGCCTCGACACGAAGCACATCATCTCCTCGGTTATGGTCTCGATCGAGCCCGGCCGGGATGTCAACGACGTCGCCGCCGACATCCAGGCACGCGTTCCCGGAGTCCGGGTCACGACCTCAACGACCATGGTCAGCGGCATCGCCCAGTCCCTCGAGTCCACCTCGCGCACGGTCACCGCGCTCGTCGCGCTCGTGTGGGTGGTGGGCCTGGCCATGATCACCCTCATCTTCGTCATGATGGTCGTCGAACGCAGGCGCGAGTTCGCTACCCTCCTCGTCGCAGGCGCGCACAGGGGGATCGTCTCACGGATCGTCGTGCGCGAGGCGGCGGCGGTCAACGTTGTCGGGGCCGTCTCGGGGATCGTCGTCTCGGGGGTCCTGATCGCCTCCTTCTCCGGCCTCGTGCGCCAGACCGTCGGCCTGGGCTTCCTGGTCCCGTCGGTCCCCGTGATCGCGGGCCTCGCGGCGGGGGCGGCGGGGGCGATGGGGCTGGTCGCCCTCGTATCATCGTGGATAGCGCTGCGCGCCCTGAATACGACGGATGTGAGCGCCCTACTCAAGGAAGGCGAGTGACATGCTCCTCGACGCCACCGGTGTGACCAAGGACTTCCCGCGCGCCCGCAAGGGAGGACGCTTCTTTACCGCCGTGCACCCCCTCGATATCAGCTTGGAGGCCCGCCAGCTCACCGTCATCACCGGTCATTCCGGAAGCGGCAAGAGTACCCTGCTGAGCATGCTCGCCGGCATGCTCGCGCCCACGGCCGGCACGGTGTCCGTGGAGGGCTCGGACGTGTACGCGATGGGTGACGAGGAGCGCTCGCGGATGCGCAACGCGCGGATCGGCCTGATTCCGCAGGGGCACACGGCGCTGCGCAGCCTCACGGTGGCTGAGAACGTTCTGCTGCCCGCCGTGCTCTACGCGAAGGGCGAGCCGCCGCGGGAGCGCGCCGAGGAGCTCCTGGCCCGCGTGGGGCTGTCGGATCTGACGGATGCGCACCCCAACGAGCTGTCGGGAGGCGAGTTGCGTCGCGTCGCCGTCGCCCGCGCGCTGCTCATGAGCCCCGACATCGTGTTGGCCGACGAGCCCACCGCCGGCCTGGACGCGGAGAACGCGACGGGCGTCCTGCGCCTCCTGCGCGAGGCGGCGGATGGTGGGGCCGCCGTCCTCATCGCCACCCACGAGCCCGAGGCCCGCCGCTACGCGGACCGCACCTTCGCGATGGAGGAGGGGCACCTGTCCGGCGAAGTCGCCGGCTAGTCCCGGTGACGAGGCCGGGGCTGCGTGTGGAACTCGCGGCGCGGGGCGCAGATGAGGGTGGGAACAACTAGGCTTGGAGGGTGACCACAGCACTGTATCGCCGGTACCGCCCCGACACCTTCGACCAGGTGATCGGCCAGGAGCATGTGACGGAGCCGCTCAAGGCGGCCCTGCGCGCGAATCGCGTGACGCACGCGTACCTGTTCTCGGGTCCGCGAGGGTGCGGCAAGACCACGTCCGCGCGCATCCTTGCCCGGTGTCTGAACTGCGCCCAGGGCCCCACGGACACCCCGTGCGGGCAGTGCGAGTCCTGCCGCGAGCTGGCCACCGGCGGCCCCGGTTCGCTTGACGTCGTCGAGATCGACGCTGCCTCGCACGGCGGCGTCGACGACGCGCGAGACCTTCGCGAGCGGGCGACCTTCGCGCCGGTGCGCGACCGCTACAAGATATTCATCATCGACGAGGCCCACATGGTCACGAACCAGGGCTTCAACGCGCTGCTCAAGCTCGTCGAGGAGCCGCCCGAGCACGTCAAGTTCGTCTTCGCGACGACCGAACCCGAGCGCGTCATCGGCACGATTCGCTCGCGCACCCACCACTACCCGTTCCGCCTCGTGCCGCCGGACGTGCTGGGCCCCTACCTGACCGGCCTGTGCGGGGAGGAGCACGTCGGAGTGGGCGAGGGCGTGCTGACCCTCGTCATGCGCGCGGGGGGCGGCTCTGTGCGCGACACCCTCTCGGTCTTGGATCAGCTGATGGCAGGCGCGATCGACGGCGAGGTCACCTACCGGACGGCGGTCGCTCTCCTGGGGTACACGGACTCCGCATTGCTGGATCAGTCCGTCGACGCGTTGGCCGGGGGCGACGGCGCCGCAGCCTTCCGGGTCGTCGAGCGCATGGTCGAGTCCGGACACGACCCGCGCCGCTTCGTCGAGGACCTGCTTCAGCGCCTGCGCGACCTGCTCATCATCGCGGTAGCCGGGGACGGCGCGCGAGACGTCCTGGCGGACACCCCGCACGACCAGTTCGAGCGCATGCAGCGCCAGGCGCGGAACTGGGGCCCGCACGGCCTCTCGCGCGCCGCAGACCTGACCGACGAGGCCCTGCGCGCCATGACGGGAGCGACCTCGCCCCGCCTACAGCTCGAGCTCCTCGTCGGACGAATCCTCGTGCCGGCGCCTGCCGACGGCTTCTCCCCGGCCCCGGTGCAGGGCACGGTCGGCATGACCGGCGGGGGAGCGCCACGCGGGGACGCCACGGCGGCCCCGCAATCGCCAGAGGTTGGATCGGGTCGTTTCGGCGCCCACGAGGCACGCGAGGCGCTGGCCCGCAAGAAGCAGGAGCGCGCCGAGGCCTCGGCCCCCTCAGCGCAGTCGCCCGCGCCCGCCGGGCAGGGCGCGCCCGCGTGGGGCAGCGGTCCCGACTGGTCCGTTCGCGAGCCCGCCGCCCCCGCGCCGGGTGCCGCGCGGCAGGACAGCCCAGGCGGCGGAGCGCGCGAGCAGCGGCGTCCGCCGAGCCAGGCCCTTGCCGAGCCTGCCTCGCGCGCGGAGTCCGCGCCCGCCGAAGAACCGGAAAGCGCCCGAGAACCGGAGCCCGCTCAGGCGCGCGACGAGGCGCCGGCGGAGCGCCGGCCCGAGCCCGCGCGGCCGCGGCCCTCGGAGGGGCACACCTCCGGGAGGGACGCCGACATGCTGCGCGGACGGTGGAACGAGGTCGTGGAACGCCTGGCGTCTATCAGCCGCGTCACGTGGTCGATGGTGGGCGGTAACGCGCAGCTGGGCGCGGTGGACGGCTCCAGCGTGGTCCTTCTCTTCCCCGTCGAGCCCATGGTGAACGCGTTCGCGCGCGGCCCCCGGGCAGCCGATGTCGAGAAGGCCATCAGTGAGGTCACGGGCCTGACCGTCACCGTGTCCGCGCAGGTGGGACAGGCCTCGGGCGGACCCGCGACGACCGGCCCCTCGGCGCAGGCCGCGCGCCCCGGCGGACGTTCGCGCCAGACGCAGGCCGGCGGCTGGGTGTCGGAGCCGCCCCCTTTTGATGAGGCCGCCGCGCAGGCGGCACCCCACGACGAGCCCGCCCCCGAGGAGGACGGCTGGCCCGAGCCCGCGCGTCCGGCCCAGCCCGTGACGGCGCCCGCGCCCTCTTCGGAGAAGGACGGCTGGCCCGAGCCCGCACAGGTCGCGCATTCCGCTCCCGCGCCGCAGGCCGAGCCGGAGGAAGACAACACCTGGCCCGAGCCCGCGCCGGTGACCCCACGTCGCCGTGAGCAAGCCAGCGCGCCCGAACCCCCGAGCCAGGGGGATGCTCCCTCCCTGCCCGAGACCCCCGCCCCACAGGAGGCCCCCGCCCGCCCAGACGCTCCCGTCCTGCCCGAGAGGGCCGCCCGAGCCCTCGCCGAGGCCTCCGCTGCGGAGCCGCACGACGGCACCGTCGATGCGCGCTCCGAGCCGTCGGCACCGCGCAAGCGCTCCTTCACGGTCTTCACGTACCCGGGCGACCCGGAACCCGCCGACGCGCCCGAGCAAGCTCCGGCTGCGCAGCCCGCGCAGGCCTCGTCCCCCGTCTTTGACGATGCGCCCATCGAGCCCGCCTCGTACACACCGTCGACACCGACGGGCTGGGGCGACCCGGTCGTGATCCCGGGAGGGGCCCCCGTCTCATTCGAGGACGGCGCGGACTACCGGGAGCAGCAGCACGCTCATGCCCCATCAGCACCGACGGATGCCGCTGCGGCGCCGAACGAGGCGGAGCGAGCCTCGCAGACTCCCTCGTGGCTCTCCGCCGCGCCGGAACCCGCCCGCACGAACGCGCCCGATCCGAGCCCTTCCGCGGGGCCCGCGCCGGCCGCCGCGCCGCTGTCGGGTCGCGCCGCCGCCGAGGCTGCGCTGCGCGAGAAGGCGCAACGCGAGCGGGCAGACAGAGCGATGCGCACCCACGCGGTGGATGACGATAGCGCAAGCATCGACGACGAGAACATCGAGAACTCGCAGACGATCGGACTGGCTGCTGTCCTGGAGATCCTCGGCGGGCGCGTCATCGAAGAGAAGATGACCGAGGGAGGATACTGACATGTACGACGGCGCCCTGGCGGACCTGATAGACCAGTTCGGGCAGCTGCCCGGAATCGGCCCGAAGTCGGCCCAGCGCATGGCGATGCACGTCCTGGACGCGGAACCCGAGGAGGTCGCGCGCCTCGTCGACGCGATCAATGCCGTGCGCGGGCGAGTGCGCCACTGCGAGGTGTGTGGCAACCTCACGGAGGAGGACCAGTGCTCCATCTGCCGTGACGTGCGCCGCGACCCCAGCGCGATCTGCGTGGTCCAGGAGCCCAAGGATATCCAGGCGATCGAGGGCGCGCGCGTGTTCCGGGGCCGCTACCACGTGCTCGGCGGCGTCATCGACCCGATCCACGGGGTGGGGCCCGACCAGCTGAACATCGCCTCGCTCATGAGCCGCCTCGCGGACGGCACCGTCGTTGAGGTCATCCTGGCGACCAACCCGAACGTCGAGGGCGAGGCGACGGCCGCGTACCTGGCGCGCATGCTCTCCACGATGGGCGTGGAAACCTCGCGCCTGGCCATGGGCCTGCCCATGGGCGGTGACCTGGAGTACGCGGACTCGGTGACGCTCGGCAGGGCGCTTGAGGGGCGCCGACGCCTGTAGGGGGCTCGTCGGCGAGACGGGCTCGCGATCTGCTCTCGATGACGCGCGTGTGACACAATCGAGGGGAAACGCTCCGAGACACGAGGAGGCCATGATGGTGAGCCACGGCGCCGTCGGCGCGCCCCGCGTGCTCGTTGTGGACGACGAGGCCATGCTGGCGGACCTGCTGGCGCAGGCGCTACGGCACGAGGGCTGGGAGACGGACACCGCGAAGGATGGGCTGGACGCGCTGGCCAAGGCCGACAGCTTCCACCCCGACGTCGTCATCCTCGACGTGCAGATGCCGCGCATGGATGGCCTCGAGACGCTGGAGCGGCTGCGCGCCCGCGACCCCGAGCTACCCGTCCTCTTCCTAACCGCCCGCGACGCGGTGGCCGATCGAGTTCACGGCCTGCGCGCGGGGGCGGACGACTACGTCACCAAGCCCTTCGACCTCGACGAGGTGGCGGCCCGCGTGGAGGGCCTGCTGCGCCGTGCGGGCCGCGCGCACACGGCGGCCCCCACCCTGCTCACGGTCGCGGACCTGACCCTCGACGTGGAGTCCCACGATGTTAAGCGCGGCGGAGAAGACGTCACGTTAACGAACACCGAGTTCGAATTGCTCCGGTATCTGATGGAAAACGTTGGAATCGTGCTGTCCAAGCAGAAGATTCTGGACGCGGTGTGGAGCTACGACTTCGGCGGTCAGGTCAACGTCGTGGAGCTCTACATCTCCTACCTGCGCAAGAAGATCGACGCGGGCCGGCCCGCCCTCATCCGAACTGTCCGAGGCGCCGGCTACATCATGCGGGAACCCCAGTGAGGCGCCCCTCCCTGGCCGGTCGCCTATCCCGCGGGCTCGCAGCGTGCGTGGCCCTCGCCCTCGTCGTCATGGTCGCCGGCTCCACGCTGGTCATACGTTCGTGGATGATCGGAAACGTGGACGCGGAGCTGCGCCGACTGTCCCAGTGGGCGGGCGAGCACCTGGACATCGAGGACGCGCCCGAGGACCCGCCCGAGAACGGGTCCGACGACTCCGGCGACGATGAGGAGGCTCCCACCCAGTCCGCGGGCAAAACGCCGGTGCCCGCGCGGCCGATGAAACCCCGCGGCCCCGGATTCGGGGGGTCCGGCATCGCCGAGGGCACCCTTCAGTACGTGAGCGAGGACGGGGAGGCGGTCGGCGCGATCGTCGCGGACTTTGCCGTGCAGTACCTTGACGAGAGGGCGCTGTCGATCCTGGCCGACGTGCCGACCGATGCGCGGCCGCGCACGGTGGACCTCGAGTGGTGGGGGACGTTCCGCGTCAGCGCGCGCGTCGTCGGGGGCAAGACGATCCTCGTCGGCGTGCGCACCGACGACGTCGACAACGTCGTGGTCATGCTCGTCGCGGTCGAGGTCGGCCTGTCCTTCGTCGTTGCCCTCGCGGCCGGCCTGGGAGGGCGCGCGTGGGTGCGCCGCGAGCTGCGCCCCCTCGGCGTCGTGCGCGCGGCCGCGGCGGACATCGCGAGCCGCGACCTTGCCGACGATGCCGTGGAGCTCGCGCGCGTCGGCGATGAGGCCGTCTCCGGCCCCGTCGAGGTCGCCGAGGTGGCGGGCGCTCTGAACTCAATGATCGACGCGGTCGAGGACGGCATGGAGCGCCGCGCCCGGAGCGAGGCGAAGCTGCGCCAGTTCGTCGCCGACGCCTCCCACGAGCTGCGCACGCCGCTGGCTTCCGTTCAGGGCTACGCGCAGCTCGCCCGCCGCGACATCGACGAGGCCTCCCGAACTCAGGCGCTCGAGCGCATCTCCTCGGAGGGGGCGCGCATGGCGTCCCTCGTGGAGGAGATGCTCACGCTCGCGCGCCTGGACGGCGACCGCGCCCTCGAGCGCGGTCGCGTCGACGTGATCCCCCTGGTCCTGGACGCACTCTCCGACGCGCACGTGGTCGCCCCCGACCACGCGTGGGAGCTCGGCGAGGCGTCGGACTCCCCGGTGCTCGGCGACGAGGCGGCGCTGCGCCAGATCCTCACCAACCTCTTGGCCAACGCCCGCCTCCACACGCCCGCTGGCACGCGCGTCGTCGTCTCGGTCTGCGACGGCCTCGCCGAGGCCGGGCCCGGGAAAGACCGCACCCGAGCGCAGGGGCAGGGGAAAGCGGCGCAAGCCCAGGCCTCGTCGACGGTCACGATCCGCGTGGCGGACGACGGTCCCGGCATACCCGCGCAGATTCGTGACCGCGTCTTTGATCGTTTCGTGCGCGGCGACTCCTCGCGCACGCGCGACGGGCACGGATCCTCGGGGCTGGGAATGTCGATCGTGCAGTCCCTGGCGCGGGCGATGGGCGGGTCGGTGTACCTCGTGCGCTGCGAGAAGGGGACCGTCATTGACGTGACATTGCCCGCCGCCTGAGCGCAGCCGCCTGAGCCCAGTCGCCTGAGCGGCGGCCGCTCGCGCCTCGGTGGCGCAACGACCTCGGTGGGCGTGCACGCCGACGCGCGTGAGCGTCTAATGTCACCCTCTCCCACATGCCGGAAGTTCCGGGCGCGGCTGCGTGTGCGCCGTAGGATTGACGTGGCGGCGCATGCCGCCCGGATGCGTGCAGACCAGCACGTAGCGATAGAAATGAGGGTTCAGTGGCACTGATCGTGCAAAAGTACGGCGGTTCTTCGGTCGCCGACACCGAGGCCATGAAGCGCGTCGCCCAGCGCATCGTCGACACGCACAACGCGGGACACCGCGTAGTCGTGGTCGTATCGGCCATGGGTGACACGACGGACGACCTGCTCGACTCGGCGGCCGCCCTCACGGACGCTCCGCCCGAGCGCGAGATGGACATCCTCCTGTCCGCGGGCGAGCGCATCTCCATGGCCCTCCTGGCCATGGCCGTCAACGAGCTCGGCGTTGAGGCCCGCGCCTACACGGGTGCCCAGGCCGGCATCCAGACCGACTCCCGATTCGGCGCCGCCCAGATCATCGGCATGGTCCCCGAGCGCGTCGCCCGCGCCGTCAGGGACGGCCAGGTCGCCATCGTCGCCGGATTCCAGGGGGTCTCCAAGGACGAGGACGTCACCACCCTGGGGCGCGGGGGCTCGGACACGACAGCCGTGGCCCTCGCCGCCGCCCTGGGCGCCGATGTGTGCGAGATCTACACCGACGTCGACGGCTTGTTCTCCGCCGACCCGCGCATCGTCCCCAAGGCCCACCGCCTGCGCACCCTCACCCAGGAGGAAACCCTGGAGATGGCGGCGCACGGCGCGAAGATCCTCCACCTTCGGGCCGTCGAATTCGCCCGCCGCTACGGGGTTCCCCTGCACGTGCGCTCCTCGTTCTCCGAAAAGAACGGCACCTGGATCTCCGACTCCCCCGCAAACCCCGAGCTCAAGGGCCTCGTGCCCGACGCCGCCCTGAAGTCCCCAGAGGAAAACGCCATGGAAAAGCCCGTCATCTCCGGCATCGCTCACGACCGCTCGCAGGACAAGATCACCGTCACCGACGTCCCGAATAGCCCCGGCGTCGCCGCGCGCGTTTTCGCCGTCGTCGCCGAGGTCGGCGCGAACATCGACATGATCGTCCAGAACCTGCCGATCTCCGACCCGACGAAGGCGAACATCACCTTCACCCTGCCCGAGGGTGACGCGCAGAAGGCCCTTGATGCCCTCGAAGCTCACCGAGACGAAATCGGCTTCAAGGAGCTGCGCTACAACCCCAACATCGGCAAGCTCAGCCTCGTCGGCGTCGGCATGCGCACCAACCCCGGCGTCTCCGCCCGCCTCTTTAGTGCCCTGTCCGACGCGAGCGTCAACATCGACCTGATCTCCACCTCCGAGATCCGCATTTCGGTCGTCACCCGCCTCGACGACCTCGACCGCGCCGTGAAGGCCGTCCACACCGCCTTCGGCCTGGATGCCTCCGAAACCGAGGCCGTGGTTTACGGCGGAACGGGTCGCTGACCTTCCGCGCGCGAGGTCCGCGCTCGGTTTCGCGCACTCCGTGCGGCCACGGCGCACCCGAGAGCGGGCCACGGCGCACCCGAGAGCGAGCCACGGCGCACCCGAGAGCGAGCCACGGCGCACCCGAGAGCGAGCCACGGCCTCGTCCCCGAAGATTTCATCCCGCGTTCGCCCCGTCGTATGGGCGCGCGCATAAGACCAAGGAGAACACCATGAGTGGATTCAACGTTGCCGTCGTCGGCGCCACCGGCCAGGTCGGTCGCGTCATGCGCTCCCTGCTGGAGGAGCGAGGCTTCCCCGTCGAGACGATTCGTTTCTTCTCGTCCGCGCGCTCTGCGGGCGCGACCCTGCCCTGGAAGGGACAGGACATCGTTGTCGAGGACGTGGCAACCGCCGACTACTCGGGCATCGACATCGCCGTGTTCTCCGCGGGCGCGACGGCCTCGCGCGAGTACGCGCCCAAGTTCGCGGCCGCCGGGGCGGTCGTCGTCGACAACTCCTCCGCGTGGCGTAAGGACCTTCAGGTCCCGCTCGTCGTCTCCGAGGTCAACCCCGACGACGTCGATGACCGCCCCAAGGGCATCATCGCCAACCCGAATTGCACGACGATGGCGGCCATGCCGGTCCTCAAGCCACTCGTGGACGCTGCTGGCGGCCTGACGCGCCTCTTCGTGTCCTCCTACCAGGCGGTGTCCGGGTCGGGGCGCGCCGGCGTCGCCGAGCTCACCGGCCAGATCGAGGCCGGCGTCAAGCAGGACCTCACGGGCCTGGCCCTCGACGGGCGAGCCGTCACCCTGCCCGAACCCGGCGTGTATGTTGCGCCGATCGCCTTCGACGTGGTGCCGCTGGCAGGTTCCATCGTCGACGACGGAAGCGAGGAGACCGACGAGGAGCAGAAGCTGCGCAACGAGTCGCGCCGCATCCTGCACACCCCCGACCTGGCCGTGTCCGGCACCTGCGTGCGCGTGCCCGTCTACACGGGACATACCCTGACCATCCACGCCGAGTTCGCCGGTGACATCACGCCCGAGCAGGCGCGCGCTCTCCTGGCTGAGGCGCCGGGCGTGCGCGTCGTGGACGTGCCGACCCCGCTTGAGGCCGCCGGCCGCGACGAGGTTCTCGTGGGCCGTATCCGCCACGACCAGGCCGTCCCCGGCAACCGCGGGCTCGTGCTCGTCGTCTCCGGCGACAACCTGCGCAAGGGTGCCGCCCTCAACGCCGTCCAGGTCGCCGAGGTAGTGGCTGCGCGACTGCGCTGATCGGTGAGTTAGTTGCGTGCGTGCGCCCGGCCCTGCGGGGTCGGGCGCACGTGCGGGGCTCGTGGCGGGGCGGCTGCTTGTGGGCCTGTGGGCTTGTGTGCTCGTGTGCTTGTGGGCTCGCTGGGCGTGCGAGCGTTGCGCGTTGCGCGGTTGGGGTTGTCCTAGTGTGGGCGCTGCACCCGATCGGTATGCGGTGAACCCGTTCCGTTCGGGTGCGTTGCGGCCGAGTGGTGTGCAGTAGCGTCCCGCATAGTGGTGTAACCGTGGGTGGTCGGCCCGTTTGGTATGGGTGCGGTCACCGTGTGATCCTTCGAGAAAGCT
>ERZ773099.1612-NODE-1612-length-16528-cov-10.283069_pt1 | contig 16528 bp, 27 predicted proteins | sample MGYA00511120_ERZ773099 | MGnify/ENA primary metagenome ERZ773099 (study PRJEB29015, sample SAMEA2738012) | human oral metagenome | biome: human oral; feature: human-associated habitat; material: dental | place: China | collected 2104 ...
TAATTGTTTGCAAACGCCATTGATAGAGGATAGCACTAACGACCAAACTCGCTATCAAACCAATCCAGTAAGAATAAGCTCCCAAGGTTGTCACATGGTCTAGGAATAAGCCTAATGGAATGGAAACAGCCCAGTAAGCAATCACTCCAAGATAGAAGGGAACAACCGTATCTTTATAGCCTCTCAATATTCCTTGTAAAGGAGCGGCAACCGTGTCAGCTAACTGAAAAAAAAAGACTATAAGTTAGGAAGGTAGACGTTAGATCGATGAAGTCAGGATTATTTCCATACAGACTGGCTACGAGATCTCTCAAGATATAGAGGAAGCTCAAGGTAAAGCCTGCAAATATCAACGCTGTCCAACGTCCAAGCTTGATATAGGTCTTGGCGTCATCAAAACGCTTAGCCCCTACCTCATAAGAAACAACTATGGCCATGGCAGAAGAAATACTCATCGGGAAAGCATACATGAGCGTTGAAAAGTTCATGGCTGACTGATGGCTGGCAATGATCAGAGACGAAAACTTAGCCATAATCAAACCAACGACTGAAAAAATAACAACCTCAGCAAAAACAGTTCCTCCGATTGGTAATCCCAAGCGAATTCCCTCTATAATTCTCTCTAATTTCAGAGGAGCGCGTCGTTCTAAATGAAATTCTTTTAGGTTTTTCTGCTTAATCAAAATGATGATGGAAATTCCTAGTAGGCACCAATAGGCAAGTGAGGTTCCCAACCCTGCTCCTGCTCCACCTAACTCTGGAAATCCAAAGGCTCCGTAGATCAATAAATAGTTAAACCCACAATTTAAAGGCAACAAAATGAGCATGAGATACATGGATAGTTTTGTCAAACCGAGAGAATCAAGTAGCGATCGGATAACACTAAAGAGTAAAAAGGGTACAATTCCAATGGACAAAAACCACAGATAACGCACTGCCACGTTTGCAACTTCCGTTTCTAAACCGATATTGTTTAGTACAGGAGCAGCTAGGAGAAGAACCATCGCAAATAGAATTAGGGATAAGCCTAGAGCTAGATAAATAAACTGATAAAAATCAGAAGCCACTTCTTCTTTCTTTCCACGACCCAAGTGATGCCCTATAATGGGCACCAAGGCTGCTACAATTCCTGTTAGGAAAGTGAAAAAGGGATTCCACAGACTAGTCGCAGTCGAAACACCTGCCAAATCCAAGGTATGATACTGCCCTGTCATGGTCGTATCGACAAAAGACGCCGAATAGTTGGCAAATTGATAAATTAAAATTGGGAAGAAAATTTTCAAAAATAAGACAAACTTGTCTTTAAAATGATGGGTTTGGTACATACACTCACTCTCAATTCTTAAAAACTATAGAGCAGATTTTCCCCATTTAACCCTGATAGACGATTTCGCCTTTACAGATAGTGTACTTAACCTGTCCCTTAAGAGTTTCACCGATAAATGGCGAATTGGCAGCTTTAGAAGCAAAGTTTGGTCCGATAAGGCGATCAGCCTTGTCATCAAAGATAGTAATATCAGCTGGACCATTTTCAACCAAGTATCCTGCTTCAAAATCATACAGTTTAGCTGGATTACAGGTCATTTTTTCTAGTAATTCCATCAAGGTCAACTCACCAGCTTCAACCAAGTAAGTCAGTCCAAGTGAAAGTGAAGTTTCAAGACCTGTCATACCAGATGGTGCCTTGGTGATGTCCTCGACGTTTTTCTCGTCGGCGTGGTGAGGCGCATGGTCGGTCGCGATAACAGTAATAACGCCAGACTTAAGTCCCTCGATAACTGCACGACGGTCTGACTCTAGACGTAGCGGAGGATTCATCTTAGCATTGCTTCCTTTGGTCAAAAGCAGGGCTTCAGTCTTAGAGAAGTGTTGAGGGGCAACTTCCGCTGTAACATGAGCGCCTAAGCCTTGGGCAAACTCCACCACCTTGACACTTTCCTCTTTAGACAAATGCTGAATATGGACATGTGCCTTAGTAGCATGCGCAATCATGACATCACGCGCAATCATAGCGTATTCTGCTACACCTGTCGCCCCGCAAAAACGGAAATGTTCTTTGGCGATATTTTCATTGAAACCAAGAACACCATTCAAACCAGGGTCTTCCTCATGAAGGCAAACAAAGGTGTTTAGTTTTTTTGCGGTCTCTAGGGCTTCTTTGAGAACTTTGCTACTTTCAAGCGGAATTCCATCATCTGAAAATCCAACTGCACCAGCTTCTAATAGAGCCTCAAAGTCTGTTAAATCCTTTCCGTTAAAGTTTTTAGTAATGGTTGCAACTGTTTTGATATTGATTTTTTCCTTAGCAGCTGATGCTAATACTTCTTTTAAAGTCGCTACATCAGAAATGGTCGGGCTAGTATTGGCCATCATGACAACCGTTGTAAATCCACCTGCCGCTGCCGCTAGTGCACCGGTATGAATATCCTCCTTGTGGGTTTGACCAGGCTCACGGAAGTGAACATGAATGTCCACTAAACCAGGCGCTACTACTAGACCAGTCGCATCTAGGACTTGCGCTCCGTCTGCCTTGATTTCTGGAGCAATTTCAACAATTTTTGTGTCTTTAACCAAGACATCACATACTTGATCCAAACCAGACTTAGGATCCATCACACGACCATTTTTAATTAATAACATATCTTCTCTCCTTTATTCATAAAAATCTACTTGTGTATCCAATAATTTATCGCCTTCATATTCAAACTTGGCTGAAAAGAAAGGTTTGTCCTCTAAGAGCCACTCGACAAAGGTATGGTCACCTTCCCAAGTCGGCTTACTCAAAACCTCTTCATAAGGCACCCATTCTAGCGTCCCTTCATTGCAGTCAATCAAGTCCCCTTCGAACTCTGTCACCCTGAAAACATAGGTGTACCAGTCTAAATCTGGAGTGAACTCCGGAAAAGTAATCACTCCCTTAAGAACTGGTTTGGCTTTCAAACCCGTTTCTTCTAAGATTTCTCGCGCCGCACATTCCTGAGGCGTTTCTCCTCGTTCCAGCTTGCCCCCAACACCAATCCATTTGCCCGCATGAACATCATTGGGCTTCTTATTGCGATGGAGCATGAGGAGTTCTTTTCCATTATCAATGTAGCAAATCGTCGCTAACTGAGGCATAATCTCTCCTTATCTAAGCCAGTTGATTGGCTCTTGCCCTGTTTCCCTTAAAAATGCATTTGCCTTAGAAAAGGGCTTGGAACCCCAAAAACCTCTAAAAACTGAGAGAGGGCTAGGGTGAGCAGATTCTAAGATCAAATGTTGTGGATTGGTCACCAGAGCTTTTTTCTTACGTGCATAGGCACCCCAGAGGATAAAAATAACAGGTCGTTCTTGTTGGTTGACCACTTTGATGACCGCATCTGTAAAGGGTTCCCAGATCTGTCCTGCATGACCATTGGCTTGCCCAGCAGGAACTGTCAAACAGGCATTGAGGAGGAGTACACCTTGTTCTGCCCAAGATGTCAAATCGTGGGAAGGCTTGAGACCAATATCATCTGCCAATTCTTTTAAAATGTTTTGCAGAGATGGAGGTGCTGGGATGGCATCAGGTACTGAAAAACTCAATCCCTGCGCCTGTCCAGGTCCATGATAAGGATCCTGACCAAGAATAACCACCTTTACTTCTTCAAGTGGTGTGGTCAAAAGTGCCTGAAAGACTTTCTCTCTAGGAGGGTAAACTGTCCTCTGAGCATAAACCTGTTCCATAAAACGGTTAATTTGTCCAAAATAACCTTCTGGCAGTTGCTCCTTGATCAAAGCGTGCCAAGATGAGTGTTTCATGTACGACTCCTTTGTATTTTTCTGCCTCTATTATAGCAAAAAGTGCCTATTTAGACCACTTTTTACAGTTTATCCAAACATTCCAGCAATTTTTGTTAAGAATTTACAATAGAAAGCGTTTATTTAGTATCTAAATGATAACTCAAGGGTTACTTGATCAAAGAAAATTTCTCTATCATCTCCAATAATATATCCACTCGCTCTAGTTCTTCGTTTAACAAGTCATCGTAAGCTATTTCCAGTTCATCTTGCTGTTCAGATATCCATTCTAAATGTTCTTTTGCTGAATTATAATTTTGCTTTATAAAATCATATTCTCCCAGAAAGCAATGAGCTTGAACAACTGAAATCCTATCATCTCCGACTTCAATGGCTTTCTTCATGCTTTCAACTGCTTTGTCTATTTCTCCTTTGTTGATCTGGAGTGAGGCTTTTGTTATAAAGAGTTCCGCATTCATTTTGACCTCCGTACTAACTTTTCTTTTCTAGTAATTTGCTCTTATTATACCATTATTTCTCCATCTAGCTCTTCTACTGCTAACAAAAGAAAAGAATAGGGATAGTAAAAAAGAATCCCTTTGTTCAGCGGAATTCTTCTTTAAAATTCACAAATTTTTATTCTGTTAATTGTTTCTTTTTTATCTTTTGAACGATTACTGTGATGATGGTAACCACTATAAACAAACCTGTGAAATTGATAAAGATATCCATATAGGCACTTTGAGCTAGTGGTTCAACAAACTGAGTTGACCACACTGTTAGAAGGGCAAACGGTAAAGTCACTAAGTAAACAATTCCTGCTCTGAGCAATAGATTCTTTACAGGTAGATGTCTAGCCAGTTCATAGGCAACAATGCCAATAAGAACAATTAAAGCTCTCGTGAGTTCGTGCCAATTTCCGCTTGGATCATGCTTGATCCCTTGAATCAGATAGGCAAGGCTATTAACGATTGTTGTAATCGTATAGATAAGGCTGTAAATAAATACACTCTCCTTTAGCCAGTTATTCCAGATTTTGTTAATACCCACCTCCATATACATAATTGCGTAAACTTTAACTTAATATTTCCTCAGAAAACCAGTAATGATAACACTTAATTAAATTTTAAATCTATCAGAAAGGATAAATTCTTTATCTATTTCATCAATTATCATCTCTGTACGTACATTAGGATTTTCATAAAATCGTTTGCCCAGTTCTTTTGTAACACTACTTTTAAATTCATCACTTGTTTTTTGTCTATAGTAATCAAAAGTATCATAGGTCCCACTACAACAGTCACCCCAATCAGAAAGATAACCAATAATTTCAAAAAAACTATCATTATATTTTTCAAATTTTTTGGTCCCAGAACTTTTTAAATACCCTGAAATACAATACGCAAAGGAATAGTAATACCTCGAGTCTCGAAATGAATTGTATTCTTGACTATGAAAACTTGGATCAATAATACGTGCTTCTCGCACATCTTTCATTGTAGGTTTTCTTGTCATTTTAATATCAGTTTGCAAATAAGAATAATATGTTTCCTTATCGAAAAACTTTCCCTCTACTGCTATCAATGCACCATACATACCATCTTCATACTGAAACAGCATCACAGCACCGTTCCTATATTTGCTTTCTACAGGAATAGGCGGAGCGATTCTTTTTTTAGGTCTTTCTTTTTTTACACTAATTTTTTCTAAAAACTTTTCTAAATTTGCGCTCCTCTGCTTTATAAATTTACTATCTGCCCCTAATTCTTCGGCAATAGCTAAATCTTCTTTATTCGCAATAATCTTTTTTATTTCAAGCAAGAACTCATCATCTAATTGCCCGACTTCCCACATACAATGTGCTAGAGCAAACATCACATTAAATCTATCATCAGCGTCTAAATCTAAGGTCAAGTCATTTTTGATAGTAGCCGGCTCTTCTCCTCTATTGTATCTCTCGAAAAATTCATCCTTAATATCTAAGGAAGTATCATTACCAAAAATGGTTGCGCTCCATGTTCCCATAACTTCTTTACTCCTCTGCTTTTAATTTTTCCCACTTTTTAAAGTTGATCCAAACATTCCAGCAAGCTCTGGTAAGAATCTACAATATGAGTCGGTTGTAATGGACTCGTGTTTTCCAAGTGACTAGGGTTAAACCAAATCGTATCAATTCCTGCATTTACTCCTCCTTGAATGTCAGCCGTCAGAGAATCTCCTATCATAACAGCAAAATCTTTGTCAAAACCTGGTATCTGCTCTGCTATTTTCTCATAGAAAAGAGCATCCGGTTTTTGTGTTTGCAGTTGCTCTGAGATAAAGACTTGGTTAAAAAAAGGAGCTAGACCAGATTGAGCCAAACGACCAGCCTGAATGGCTGTTACACCATTTGTCGCTGCATAGAGCTCAAAATCTCGGTCTATTAGCGTGTCTAAAAGTTCAGCTGCACCTGAGAATACCTGTCCCTGTTGGGAAATATAAAACTGATAACCTTTTGCAAGGAGCGAGCCGTCTTTCTCGTGTCCAAAATGAGCAAACAAGCGAGCAAAGCGCGTGTTTATCAGGTCTTCTTTGCTGATTTTCTTTTGCTCCAGGTCCTTCCAGAGAGCTTTGTTCATGGGAATATAATAGTCTTTATAAGCTTGAATATCCTCGACTCCCTCTTCCCTTAAAAACTGAGTCAAGGCTACATCCTCAGCTTTATCAAAATCAAGTAAAGTGTGGTCGAGGTCGAATAGTAGAAATTTGTAGGACAATGTATTTTTCCTTTCTGAAATTCCGTTAAAAATATTATACCATAATAGTAAAAAAGTAGTCATTCCTTCTCGGATGACTACCCAATAACCTATTATTGTATTTTATCTTATCCGCTAAAGCATTCTATTCTCTTGGTCAAATTACTACTTTTTGAGGGGTTTTCGTTTACAATCTATCTTGGTAAACTCAAGGGATTCAAATTGTAAAGCAAGCGTACTAGGTAAGTAATCCACAAATAATCAGACTAATATCGCTTAAATGAAGATTAAACTATTCGTTTGACCTGTGTTCTTGTTATTCACTAAAAAAATTGTGACTGTTTGAAGAAATTTCCCTCAATTTCTTTCAAAATTAAGCCATCCAATCTATCGAATAGCTTAGTTTCATAAATATAAATGCAATTCTAAGATTAGAATTGCTATAAACTAAATGTTTTTACACTCTTCTAAGTCTTTGACTGCCTTAAATTTTAATTTTTGAAGGATTCTAAAGCTAGAATAGCTCAAAAATCACGAGAACTAAGCTATTCGAAGCTTAGAATGACCTTCTCTAAAGATTTTTAATATTCCAACTAGCTGCACTTGCAATTTTTCTGATGAGCTTTGAGTTTTTTCATAGCCCAATCATAGTGACCGGAAGTGCTACTTACAAAGTAGGAGCCCAGACTTGTCCCACCCGTCCACTTATAGACACCTTTGGTAAAGAGTTGGTCATTGCTAAAGTTTTCCATCAACTCTAACACCTCTCTATGCGATTGAACCAGGAGTCTAGTCGCTTCTTCTAACGAAGTTTTCTGGTGTTTCTTCCAAAATGCAACATTCATCTCTCCATAAGTTTTCCAATTATAAGGTTCAGGTAGAAAAGGTCTTTCATGACTCTGTGGATTGGAATGAACCCACGTCAAAAGAAGCTGATGCAATTCATAGAGGTGAATCAGGATATCCCGTAGATTCTTATCTCTTTTCCAATGGGCTTCTTTTTTCTTTTCATCTTTTAAAAAATCAAAGGGGGTAGTTAACTCTTACTCAGTCAACTTAGAAATGAGGAGATTGAGTTTTTCATAGTTTTCCTTAGCAGTTATCAATAAATCCTCTTTTGTTTTTGGTCTAGGCATGGGAGATTCTCCTTTCTTTTTGCTAGTTATGATGATAAATTTCTTACTTCATTTCTTATCTATAGTCTAACAGATATCAGATACTTCCGCCCCAGAATCTTTGTACAAGATTTAAAGGTTCAATTTTTACAACCTCCCCTTTAATTTCTCAACAAAGAGATAGGCTGCTGGGCAGGTCAAGGTATTCTTAATCGTCAAATGATTGATCTGATAGATTTTCTTACGGTCTGTATGGGGAAACTCGCGGCAAGCCTTAGGACGCACATCATAAATTGAACAGAGATTGTCATCGCATAAAAATGGACAAGGCATGGATTTGAAAACCTTGTCGCCATCCTCATCCACTTGGAGAAATTCCGCTTCAAAAGCAGGTAATTTCATCTTAAAATACTTAGCAATTCGTGTGATATCCGCCTCCTTGAAGTCGGGTCCAAGACTTTTGCAGCAGTTGGCGCAGGCAGTACAATCAATCTCAGAAAAAACTTCCTCGTGGAGTTCTTGAGCGATTTTATCTAAATCTTTGGGTGCTTTCTTTTTCAGAGTCGCTAAAAATTTACGGTGTTCCTTCTGCTTCTGCAAAGCTAGCTTGTGGTAGTATTTAATATCGATTTCTTTAGTCATAAGTGCTTTCTACTTGTTTATTCTGGAACTATTATAGCATAAATCCTCTGCGTGATTCTATAGAAAAACCCCTCGGATACACTCCAAGGGGCTTCAAACGTTGTTAAAACAACGATTATTTATTAAGGTTATCTACCTATAATAAAGTACCCCCAAAATGCACAATTTTAAAGAGCTTATTTTGTCTAATCTAGTAAAAGTAACAAGGTACAAACAAGTAGGATATTTTTGAGGGGTAACAAAAAAGGTAATAAAATTGACGAGTTCAGCAGGCAAGAAAATAGCACCTTTAGGGGTGCTATTTATCTAGTTCTTCTGCGTGGCACTGGTTTCCTAATCCACTTAGATTTAATCGACTTCATCGTACTAATGGATTTAAAACCATAATATTTGGCATTGTTATCGTCTCTGATAAGCTTATCTAGTGAATTAACGATATCCTGAAAATGATACTTAGGATTAATTTTATCCATCATATAACTAATTATAAGAAATGGTAATGCAATTCTATTTGAATAAACCCCTGGTTTTAATTCGTACAGATAATCTTTCCACTCATCCTTTAATTGAGGAACTGTTTTAAATTTAAAATCAATAATATTTGAATTATGGGCACAAATATTTCTAACTAGATTGATACATTTTAACCAAGATATTAACTCTGAATTCTCACAATCAAAAAAACTAGATATCTGACCAAGTTTCTTCACTGACATTAGTTCTAACATATTAACCATTTGACCGAACGTAAGGACATTTACGGCAAGCCAAATAGGCGGATATTTTGATTGATCAATTTTTAATTTTTCATCTATTTCAGAATTAGAAGATTTCCTTAACTCAATCAACAAATTTTTTTTGAATTTATTTTCACTATACCGAAGATAGTGCTTACAATACTCCTCTTTATTACACCAATTTGAGAAATTAAGGTAGCCATAACTATTTAAATTACTCCTACCTAAAACATAAGCTATCTTTGTTTTTAATGCAACCTCAATATCTTCAATTGCGTGTAATAAATTTAACCTCAAATTTTTATCTTGATAATACCTTGAAATAACAATTTCAAATTTAGTATTTTGGTAATCAATAGTTTTCTGTGTACCATTCTTTGTTATCTTTGCAAATGGTTTAGCAAATTCTTTAATTTTATAGTAAGAAACCATTGACAAACTATTTATTGCCTTGTTCCTAGATGCGTCGTTCTCAAAACACATTGACCTTGATTCAAGGAGTGTTATTTGTTCTTCATAGCTTTTATGTTCAAAATGCTCAATCATAGTATTCTCACTTAACATTTTTATAAAAAAACCTCCCATCAGAACGTATCTGCGCATATGCGTGGGAGGCCATTGATATCTTACATAATAATTATATTATATAAACTTCAAAAAAACAACTATTTTTATCATTTTTTTATATTTTTCATCAAGTTTAGTATGTTTTATCATAGATTAGCTAGATACTACTACTTCGTGATATCCCCCCATATTGGGTAAAGGTACAACACTAAAATACAAATCAGAATATATCTCAAACCATTTATTCAGCTTGTTATAGGCTGGCGACTGACTAACAAATAATATCCGTTGACAAGCTCCGATAACATTCATGTGATTATACACATAGACCTCTTTAATGGCCGTTAAAATATCGTCTTCACTTGTCTGTACCCTAATATCTGTTATCTGCTTAATCGTAGCGTATTTTTTATAAGCTAGCATATCTTTATTTTTAGCAGCATCAAACATTTTACGCTCAAGAACACTATACTTAGGATTTTCTTTATCTCTCATGAAATACCACTTGAGCCATAAAATTTTTTCTCTGTGAATTACTGAAATACGCTCAATTTTCTTCTTTGGCATGATTACCTCCTAAATTATTAATCTAATAGCTTTAACCACTCACTTTTTGAGATTGTTGTATAAGGTTCATCTAGCGCGTGATATAAAGGTTCTAAACCTTTGTTAAATCGGATATAGTCCATTTTATCCTCATGCGTTGGAAAATATAAAATTCCTGTTTCATCTTCATTTAGACTACGGTTACACCAATCATCAACGATAACCTGCACTTCCCATTCACGCCACTTTTTAAGGTTTTCTAAAAGTTCAATATCACTAAATAACTCACCATCAACTTGGAAAAATTCTCCCAGATCATCGTTACCCTCGACGATGATAACTTCAGGCGTATTTCTACTACTTAATAATTCCTTGAGTTCTTGTAACTCTTTGATCTCCTTTAGATACTTCCTCAATTTCTAACCTCAATTCTTCAATTTGTCTTACTACTCCAAAAATTTCATGAGTTTTATATGATTGTTCAAGTATAGCTTTTGCTGCTTGAGTTCTTATAAAAGGGTTAACCTTGGCATCCATCATAATATCATTGAGTACAGAAACAGCATTGGATGAGGCTAGATATAGCATCTGTGTAGTTTTATCCATCATCTCATCTTGTTTTAGTCTCAATGTCTTTTTAACAGCTGCAACTTTTAGATACTTATGCCCTGTTGCCCTTGACACCCCTGCTTTTTGGCACGCTTTATCTATCGTTGGCTCAGTAAGCATGGCATCTATGAATTTTATTTGTTTGGATGTAAGGCCATCATTTTCATTTCCTGCCATCTATTACCTCCTCGTTATCAAAATAAAGGGTTACCCCTTTATTTCTTATGTTAGATATTTACGCAATTCTTCATCCAGTGACTCAATATTACTCTCAACAATTATCTCATGTTGCATTAAATCAATCTTATCACCGTTGATATATAAACCATCATGGAAGTAATTAATTTTCCTAATAAAGAAAATGACTAATTTTTCAAGAAGATTTTGTTGTTTGAATTGATCTATATCAATTTCAATATAAGAAAGATCAGCATCATTTTCGATAATATTCTCTAACTTTCTAATTGCTAAAGGTTTATTCTTATACTTTTCTAAATATTCTTTCATTTCTACCGCTGTTGGCTTGATACTAGAAAATAAAGATAAATCAGCTACATCATCTGCTGTAATAGACTCTTCTTTCGATTTAAGATTTGCTAATTCAATATTTTTCTCTTTTTCTAGTTGTTGATACAGCATTTGATAAGTATTGTTAGAATAATTTTCTGCATCTTTTTTATATTTCAACAGTGTTTCTTCTGCATAAACTTTTCCAATTAACTGTTTGTGTAATTTATCTTGAAAATCGTCCTGCATGGCGATATAACCACGCATATATTCTATTTTTTTCTTCCCAAATGCTTGAATGTCATTTTTAATTGTTGTAAGTGTCATGTTATCCTCCTTATGACAAAAAACAAAAGAGGTATGACAAAAGAGTGTAAAACTCAATTATCATACCTCTGGTTTTTCCAGTCAGTATTTATTAACATTGTTCTCCAGTGGTCACTTCCTTATAAACTAACTGCCTATCTTGAGCTTTTAGCTTAATACTGCCATGATCTGGAATTTCAATGTACTTTATTATACCATTTTTTGAGTATAAAACAAAGCCTTTCTCCATCATTTCTAATAATTTATTATCCTTGTTTTCAGTCATGAATTTCTCCTTTATTTCGATTTGTTATAATCTGAATATCCCTAGTCTATTGATTTGACTAGGTTTTTAAGGTTCGTGTTATAAAATACTACCCTTTTTGTGTACCTAATAGTTGTTTTTCGTCATTGATTAAATTACCATGCTTGATTAGTTTGGTCGAGGAAAGCATAGTAATTTTTTTAGAGGCGATTTCTCACCCCAGGAAAAGTGTCTAGTTTTGTTTAGATTTGTAAGTCAATTACTTCCATTTAACTGCTTTACCTTATTTTTTAACTGATTAATTGAGTATCGCTTATCCTTGATCGTGAATGACTTGAAAAAGTTACCCTCTAGGCCAGTTCTGACACGGCTGGCCACTCGATCACTATACAAGCTAGCAATCTCTGAGCTACTTAGATTTGTAGTAATAATGGTTTTATCTCGATTACTGAGAATATCAAAAATAAACCCTTCTTCCCAAACTGATTTACCTTTACTACTAGCGTTGTCCGATTTTATACCTAAATCATCAAGTACTAGGTAATCAACCTCTTTCAGCATTCTTGAGTAGTGCCCCTCTAGACTAGTAGGAGCGTTAAAGCTCTCTCGAACTCGTCTAAGGATTTCTGTTAGATTGACAAATAACACGCTTTTAGGCTCTCCTTTAGCCTTGTAGCCCTCGTTTATTGCCTTAGCAATAGCTACGCTTAAATGACTCTTTCCTATCCCTGTAGATCCTGTAAATAGGGTATTCCCTGTCATGCCGTCCAGGTATTTCTCTACTTGCACTCTAGCAAACTCCAGTAGTTGCTTTTCCTCGGCTGTCTCAACTATGAAATTCTCAAAGCTAGCCTCTTTAAGCTCTCTAGGGATCGTACTGTCTCGCATGAGCACATTATAGGTTTTTAGGTAGGTCTCAGCATTCAAGCTATTATCTACTCCCTCCCTATCCTGTCTCTCTATTAGTTCCTTTGTGCATTCAGGGCAAAACTCTTGTATACTTCGTTCCTTACTACCCCTCTTAGGTGTTGAAATTTGCCAATAATTGACCTTGTGAACCTCACATACCTTTTCACTAATTTTTCTGTTGTTATATTGCTCAAATTTATTTTCCATTGCTTACCCTCCTAAAATGGATTTTCTTCTGTTCGTGTTTTCAGCCATTCTTCACGGCTCATAGGTTCTGATTGCTTAGGAGATTGTTTCCTAGCCTCACGCGCTGCAAAGCTATTTCTAACAAGTTCCACCGTCAATAGATTGTCCTGTTTCCAACGATTAAGGATTGCCTTGATGTATGCAAAGTTTGCTTTACCCTGGCTGACAGCTTCTTTTAACGCCTCATGGATAAGCTCTGGGCTAAAATCTTCTAGCATATACTTCAATTCTTGAATTTGTAACGGTGATAATGCTTTACCTGTCTCAGCTTCAAAAGATTTATAGAGATTTACAAATTCTTGATTGAGGGTAGAGGGAGTGGGTGATTGTTCTTTATCTACTTCTACCTCTTTCTCTAACTCTTTCTCTATCTCTATCTCTTTCTCTGTTGGACACGAGTTGGAAAATGTCAAAGATGGTTGGACTTCTTCCAATTTTCCTTTTTTTCGTTGTTCACGTTTATAGTTTGCCCAGTTTGTTTCACTCTCAACCAAGGCTTTTGCCTGTGATAGTTCTGCGTTTTTATCTTCATCAATTTGTATTAGACCACACTTAGTAAAGTATGCCATGGTCATATCTATATCATCTTCCGATACATCTAATTTTAGGGCTAACTCTTCCTTGAGATTGTCAAAGTAACCCTCATAGTATAAAATACAGTCACTTTCTAAGCTCTCTAGCATGAGCCTAATATAAATGACTGTCATGGTGTACCCGCCAGGTACCGTCTTTAGCCTCTTGATAAAAATATTATCAAAAAATTTCTTATCAATTTTTAGCCAAAAATAGACTTTTGTTTTTGCCATTGTTCCCTCCTTTGATTATTTATAATTCTCTAACTTGATTAGTTTTAATACTCTCTTACGACTACTTGCTAAACTCATTCAATTCCTCCCCATACATTGATCCCTGTAAGCTGAATATATCGCCCATAATCAGGGCTTAAATCCTCGCTAGGTGTTTCTATCATCTGTTTGCTTTCTCGCTCAAATTGGGCGCTTTTTTGGCGGTCTCGGTGGTTTAGATAAAGCAGCAAGCCAATCAATACCACGGAAAAGATAACCGCCTGTGTATTGGTTAAATCTAACTCATTCATTTCATTGCCTCCTCAAACTGCTCTATAAGATTACCTCTCCTATGCACCCTTTTGGTATATCAATGGTTGCAGACTGGTTACCATTTTTTCGCATCTCCTCCATTCTACGCTCATTTACTTTTCTAAAAAGTGCATATACTGGGTTATCGTCAGGGATAACATATCCATCAATACTATCTCTTTTTGTCCCGTCGGCCATCGTATGAGTTACGGTATAATGTTCTTTTACCATTCGGTTTCACCTCCAAATTGTTCTATGATTTAATTTTGTTACACGTTCAATCAATTCATCGCGCATGTTTCCTGGTACTTTATCACTGATAAATACCACATCTAAATTAGGTGAGTAATGGGCTCTACCTCTCCATCCATCACCATCAATAACAACCACTTTCAAAATAGACCTCCTAGCGTACAGTAAGAAAGTTAATCACATCAGAAACCTTAAAATAAAGTTTCTTGCTGCTTTCAAAAGGGGATTGATACGATACAAGCCCAATATCTATCCAATTTTTTAATGTTGTCCCAGAAATATCTAGCTCATCTTTGAGTTCCTTAGCAGTGATTAAACCTGTTTTCTTTTGTAACTTCTTCTCTAGCTCCAGCTTTTGTTGTGCTAGTCTATCAACTCTATCTAATAAGTCCTGTTCAAATTCAACTGAAAATGTCGCCATACTCCCCTCCTAATTGTAATCCTTGTTTGAGAACGAAATATATGCCCCGTAGCGCTCTTTTACATGGTCTGCGGTGTTTCCCTCCACTTTATCAATTTTGGGAGTAATATCAAGCTCTATATAGCTTTCATAACGCCATAATAGGACTAGAATAAACAAGCATATAATAATTAAGATAATACTTTGTGTTGGTGTTAGATTTAATTCATTCATTGCTAAACTCCTTGAAAAATCTATCTGATAATTCTGTATGTTCTAAAACAAGATACTTTAGCCCATTGATTGCTACCGTTACAAGATCTGTTGTTTTGTCTTGGTCAATATCAGTAATAGATATCTCTAAAGTGCTAATTACACTTTCTAGCTCAGTACATAGCAATTCATAGCTACTTAAAATCTTATCGTTCATGTTGTGTAATAACCTCCAATTCTTTATCATCACAATTTATCAACTTACAAGCGATCTGGTCTAATTCTTGATATGCTTGATCTGTCATTTCAAAAATAACGCTAAATGCTTGTTTCATTTGATGGTGTAAAACTGTGCTATCTGCTCCAGAATTATCAGCAAGTAATAAAGCTTTACTTAGCTGTTGAATAATTTCAATATGTGGGAGTAACTTAGCTATTTTGTTGCCTTGTCGCTTGATGTTTTGTGTACTCAATGTCATTTTTGATTTTTTCCTTTATTTTTGGTAAAATTAGAATAGAAATATTTGATAAGGGGAGGATTGTTTTTCTCTCCCTTACTAAATACCTAACAAAACCACGCGCCTTGCCTTTGCTTGAGTTTTGTTATTTTTCCTTAGCCGTGTACGTTGGTTTGGTCGCCTGTACACGGCTTTTTTGTATCTTAATAGCCTTTTGCTAGCCATTCCATGACTTTCGTATAAACCGTTTTCTTAACTGTTCCACCCTGTACCACTTTTTTATAAGTGATTGGGTTAATACCAATAGCCTGTGCTGCCGCTTTAGCTGTCAACATGCTATCTGCTTGCTTACGACGCACAGCTTTAGCTTGATTTTCAGTGATAATCATGTATTTCCTCCTCTCTTTTTGTATCCGAACGGATATTTAATTACAAGGTTATTTTATATCTAAACGGTTACTTTGTCAAGTGTTTTAATAAAAAAATATATTTTTGGCTACATTTTTAGATTTTATGTTATAATCTTATTGAAACGGAGGTCATATAATGGGTGAATTAAAAGTCACAAATAGTACCAATATCAAAACTTTAAGAAAAGAGAAGAAGCTCACACAAGAAGAGCTAGCATCAATTATTGGTGTTACTAAATTAACAATTTTACGCTGGGAAAACGGCGAAAGAGTTCCCAAAGCTGACAAAGCCCAACTTCTAGCAGATTATTTCGGTGTAACTGTCCCATATCTTCTAGGCTATGAAAAAGAAATAAATAGCGCACTATATGAAACGTTACCGACTGTCATACAAAGAACTGATGAGCAGTATGAACATTACTTGGAGCTCTACAAATCTGCTGTGATAGAGGTAAACAATCAGTTGGATAATGTTGTAAAAGCACTTAATCCAGAAAAACAGTTCTCTTTTGAAAAAATAAGTGAACTCTTAATAGCTTTAGCTGGTGAAATAAGCAAATTAGAAACCTCATCAGAAGCACTTCTAAAATTAAAAGATATTCAAATTCAAAACATTACAATGAAACATGAATTTGAACAATTCAAAAACTACTTTGAAAATAAGCAATAAAGCCAATTATCGAATAATAACAGTTACTCGTGTATAAATACCTAACAAAATCACGCGCCTTGCCTGCTGATGGAAAGAAAGGTAC
>ERZ773099.1615-NODE-1615-length-16492-cov-10.496806_pt1 | contig 16492 bp, 10 predicted proteins | sample MGYA00511120_ERZ773099 | MGnify/ENA primary metagenome ERZ773099 (study PRJEB29015, sample SAMEA2738012) | human oral metagenome | biome: human oral; feature: human-associated habitat; material: dental | place: China | collected 2104 ...
ACAACGCCATCTCAATTCTGGACTTCCTGCTCGTGCTGATCGCGTGGACACTGCTCGTGCTGGTCCTGAAATATCTCAAGATGAACAGCGGTGCGATCAAGGACTTCGTCGACGGCAGTCCCGCTGTTTTGATCGAGCGCGGCAAAATCCTCATGGATGAGTGTATGCGGCACGGAATGCTCGCGCATGACATCACGCTGAAACTCCGCATGGCGGGCGTTTACTACATCAAAGATGCGAAACGTGCCGTGCTCGAGCCGAACGGACAGCTCACGGTCATCCAGTACGGCGAGCAGAACGCCCGCTATCCGCTCATCCTCGACGGACAGCTGGATGAGGACATCCTCGAACTCATCGAAAAGGACCGCGTCTGGCTCAATGCCGAACTGCGCGCAGCAGGAGTCGAGCTGAAGGATGTCTACATCGGCGAGTACAAGGACGGCGCACTGATTATCCATCCGTATGAGAAAAATTGAATGCAGCACATAAAATCTCCCGACGGCGGAAGCGGTCAGGGGATTTTTTCTACGGAATTTTTCGTCCGAACAAGGAGGCAAATCGGACTCATAGCAAAAGCTATGTGGTGGATCGAGGGAACAGTGCGGAAAAAAGATGCGTCAAGAGACGTGGCTGAGTTTATCGGTACTTCCTCAAGATGTTTTTCAATGAATCATCAAAATATTTTCCAACAAAAGGGAATATTAGAGAATATGGCGAATGTATGAGGGAGAAAGAACATAGAAGGGAGCCGCTCGATGTCGTCACTCAATCATGTACGTCGCTGGAATGGAACGGAATGGATTCCGATTTCTTCAGAGGAGGCTGCAAAAAAGTATCACTTTACCTGTCCGGCAGAGACGCGTCAATTCATGTGTGCGCTCTGCGGGCAGTATGTCAGTTTTGTCGTTGGTGTCAGGCAAGAGCCACATTTTCGCCATAGTTCCGCTGAAAAGAGTAAGGACTGTCTTGAGCGTAGCCACGGCATCAATTTGGAGCACGTCGACCTTGTGCGTGAGCATCACCTTCCTATAAAGATCAAAAATGCAGCATATAGTCATTTTTCCTTTGAACTCGGCTTTCCCAAACTTCCTGAAGAATTGTTGGATCATATCTCTAAGATACATATTTCGAGTGCCAACAGTAAAGAGGAGACACACATCTATGCGGGGCAGCGTCTTGTATTGGATGGGATGACGTATCTATCGGTAGGAGAAGAACCCTCTGTGTTCTATGATATTTGCGTGGAGGGGGCGGACGCATCACTTCGTAAATATTGGCCAACACGAACGCGTGGGGTGAAGAATGGTACACTCTTTATAAAGAATACCGGCAGAATGCTCCCGCCGCATTCCGATGTAACGGTCGGGGAAATATATTATCTGCTGCATCATCGGCGCATTTGCACTCCATGTTCTGGTATTACTGTTCGACCTGTCACACATCGATATACTGAGTCGAAGACATGGCGGATCTACGAGGTGTGTGCACTCTCTTATACGGAGGATGTGGCTCGATTTTTTCTCGATCTTGAGGGGTATCGACTGACCCCGCGTCCGATCTCCTTGCTTCCATTTTTCCCGCTGTGCGCTATGGATGATATGACGGTGCATTTTCACGGGGAACAACTTGTGTTTCATATGCGTGGTGTGGGCAGAGTGGAAACGCAACCACGTATACCGTTGACAGAGATTTCATGCGGAGCGGCCAGCAAGTTGATCTCGTTCTGCACGACAGAGGATCATCTGCGTGTTGTGGCAGGGCATATGAGTGCGCTCGTAGAGTTTGACTGCTGGCGGGCGACAGGGGGGGCTGCCATGGACTCTCCTCCTGTATGCGTGATGGATGCAAGCGGGGCAGAGGTTCAAGGGGGGGTTGTGGATCATCTTCCACGCGGTGGGCTCAGGATACACACTCACTATGATGGGACTGTGATTCAGTACAGAAACGGGATCGTTGCTGTGCAGGAGAAACTTGCTGCGAACCGTGAGATCCGTTGGGATCGGATGACCTACGGCACGGAGCTTCAAATTGTGATCGGCTGTGATGTCTTATGGGCTCTTCGTTTGGAAAGACCGTGTGTGCAGTTGTCGAGATCGGTGGAACACTTTCTCCATTGCTTGCAGCGAGACAGGGGACGGAGGATCAAGCCCCCACATAATCTTGCCATACTCATATATGAGCTGAAAGCATATCCCGCCCTTTGTACATGGATACGGCAATGTAGTCGTAGCGGGTGGATGAGTGAGCGTGCCTATAAAAAGTTAAAGACCTTTGCCGATCGCGTACGAGGGAGGGATATGGCGTGAGCAGTGATTGGAATGTTGCGGCAGCTCCCTATGAGCATCGCTCCGTTTGCATGGTTCAGCCGATGGACGGCTATCATACATGGATGAAGAGGCTTGCCGATATTGCGGAGGATGGCACTCTTCACCCCTTTTTTCAAGATGCACACGAACCATCGCGTTATGCCAATCGTGATATGCTTTTTCGAAAAGATGGTCCGGAGCGCACGGGCGTTGTTGGTGTATGGGACTGGTACGCCGAACCTCACAGGGAGAGACATTGGGAAGACTATGTGCACTGCCGATATGTTCCGGGGCTTTCGCCCATCGAGATTCATGTCGTTTCCGATTGTCATGATGTGGATTCTCTGATCGCCCGACTGAAGCGCGGCATTGTATTTGAACCGACGGTAGAGCGTTTTCTCCTTTGCTGCGCGCAGGGATCGCATCTCTTGGGCTTGTTGTGTGCTGCTTCAGATATGACATTCGTAGAAGATAAGCTCGTACTGACCGATCATGTTAATTTCCTGCCAAAGCATGTCTTCAGTAGGAAAGATGATGTTTTGCTCACCAATGAGCGCCGATATTTTAAAAATTTAGACCTTGGAAACTCTGTAGAAGTGATATCGGTGAAGAAACTTCATGAGATTGTCAAATCCGTTGTATTGAATGAGGTGTCATGGAAAAAACTGAAAGAACGCGGTGCAACAAGAGAGCAGCAGCAAAAGTTCAAGAGTTTTCTGAGTCAGCTCAACGGGACGGATCTTGTGGAGAAAATTTCGGCTGCCGGACAAGTATCCGCAGGGGAGGCATCCTCTGCACTAAAGAGTTTTATTGCACATGCAGAGACGTATTTCGATGGTGCATCAATCGAGGATGAGATCCTTACGACACTCCTTCAAACGAATGATGTTGTCCGAGCACGCTGCATGGGATTCGCTGCTGAGGAATGGGCGGCGGAGAATGCTGCACGCCTCCGTACAGCAGAGGAAGAACTGGCTGCGAAGAATGCGGAGTGCTGTGTGGCGGAGGAACGTAAGGAAAGCTGCCGCATGGAGTTGGAGGAGTTGGAATACAGGAAAGAAATCCTGTTGAGTGCCGTCGAGGAGCAGAAAAAGTTTGCGATAGAGGTCGAGCAGCATGTGGCGGAACGAATTCGGAGAGCACAAGAAAATGCGGCAGAGTTTATTGCCGAGGTAGCATTCATGCCGCATTCAAATCATGACGGGCATCATGTATTGGAGCTGCCTGCACATGTATCTGTATCATTTCAGGCAGGGGTGCGAACGGATGGGGAAGAGCCGGAGGAGAATGCAGATTGGAAGAATACCCTGGAGACCATCGAGTCAGAACTGCAGAGTGCTGGCGTTGCAGATGATTTGACCCGTGATGTTGCTGCTTATCTCTATGCGGCATATGTGCTGCGTCTCCCGTTGTTCATCACAGGACCAAATTCTGACTGCATCGCAGATGCCCTTTCGGTGTCACTCTGCGGGAAAACGTGCGGGCGACTACGCCTTGATGGTGCGTTTGATACGTCTGTTCTGGATGCGATACTGTCCTCCGCCGATGAGGTAATTCGGATCGAGAACCCTCTTGCACATGAGTGGCACGCCTCCCTTCCATCTGTCACTGCGCACAGCGAGAAAGTTTGGATTGCAACGCACCCTTTTTCTGAGGATTTACAACTTGAGCCGCAAGGCTTGTTTCACTACTTTCTGCCCATGTGTACGGAACTTTTTGTTGATCATGCTACGGAGAACCATTATGTTGGTGGTTATCGGGCACGAGACTACCAGGCATTTCCTGTTGTTAAAAAAGCCGACCGCAGACGGGTCAGGACAATTTCTGCATTCCCAATGCCTCCGCTTATGCGGCAACATTTTGCTCTCCTGCACACGAATATAGATGTGATGCTCGGACGCAGCGGAGATGAGAATACTGATACCGCAGTCCTTTTCTTCCTTCTGCCGTATGCCTATGTGACGGGACAGATGGAGCGCTTGGGGGAAATGCTCGAACAAAAAACATGCACACTTTCCGAGACGCGCAAGAAGATGCTCTCTTGGCTGATGGGTGATCTCTCATGAACGACGTGGAGAATCTTTTTGCACAGATTGCGACGACTTTTTCCATCGTGCGTGGCACGCAGGAGCCTGTTTCGTCGTGGAAACAACGGATTCTATACAGTTTCTGTGGCCGAACGGGGTATGCGGCACTATGGGATGCGAATGGTGCGGATGTTTCGATCAAGTCAGTAAGACTGGGTATGGAACGTATCTTGTGCAGCTGCGTGGAGGTGTATCCGGAAACAGAGGATCTTATGGGGACTGAACGATTCAAAGAGATCTATAAAATCTGTGAGGCGGCGGGCTTGTTCTATCATCGGGCATATCACGTGCGCCCTGCGGTATTCTCTGCAGCATCGGTTGGAGAAATCACTTTTTTGCGTGGAGAATCACCGCATGAATGTGTGTATGTGAGCGGAATCGGTGGTTATCGACGAAGATCGAGCGAGGTGCACGAAGGCAATATTTATCGTATGTTTCAGATGGAGGAGATGATGCTCTCCCTCTACTGGGAGCAAGTAACAAAGGGAAGAGAATGGGTGTCAGTCCTGTACAGCGACAATATGGAGTTCCTGCGGGAAGAGAACCCCAATCAGTATGGCTATTGGCAGAGACGTCCTAATACACATGGAAATATATCTCTCCTGTGGCAGGGGAAGGAGGGGGGGCGTAGCCTTTATTTTTACCACTGCGAGGGGAATGACCTCCTTGTGAGTGGGCCGTTGTCGCCATGGATGACAGCAGAGTACAGGCATCTTGCGAATGCCTGCCTTTTCGTACGCGGGACGTTGCCGCCCATTCGTTATCGTTTGGATGGCGAGCTTGTATATATGCACCTTGGCTATCTGCTGCCGCGCAGCGAGGAGAATTTTCTAAAGCTATATAGTTGGGAGGCAGATGGGAATAAATCCGATTTTTTTCGTATTTGTACGCGTGAGGTGTTTGAAGCTGTCCGCGTGATATTTGCTGCACGAGGGTTTTCGTTCGAGGAGGAATAAGATATGAATGCGCATGCGGCTCATCGGCGACTGTGCAAAGAGCTTGCCGATTATATCAGGACGCAGTATTTTGGAAAGTCACCGATTCTGCGCCATGCCGTTGAGGCACAGCTGGATGCACAGGGGGTTCTCTACCAAGAACCTTATATCGAATCCTCGCCCGCCTACTGTACAAAGGTGCATGGGATAACGACGGCAAAAGTGCCCAATTGGATGAAGACGTATTTTGCCGCGCTGGCGGATGCGGGGCTCGGGGTCTATCCGACCCCGTTCGCCCATCAGGTGCAGGCACTCGAAGCCTCCGTGCGCGGGGAAGACCTTTTTGTTGCGACAGGAACCGGCTCCGGGAAAACGGAGTGCTTCATGTGGCCGATCATGGCAAAACTTGCGGCTGAGGCGCGTGAGTCGCCTGTAACATGGCATATGCGCGGTGTACGAACGATTATCATGTATCCGATGAACGCATTGGTATCGGATCAAATCAGTCGCCTGCGTAAACTGATTGGCGATCAGGCAGGACGATTTGCGGATATTTTTCGTGCGCATTGCGGCACGGGGGCGCGCAGACCGCAGTTCGGCATGTATACGGGGCGCACACCATATCCAGGGCTTAAACCGAACAAAGAGCAGGATATGCGGCTCTATGCGACACTGTCGAGCATTGTCACGCCAGGAGATGAGCAGGAACAGGAGTTTTTCGAGCACCTTGTCGCAGAGGGGCGTATCCCTGCGAAGGCGGATATGTCAGCGTTTTTGGAGCGTCTGGAGGCGGGGCGGCATGAGCCTGATCCCGAGGATGCGGAGCTCATCACGCGCTTTGAGATGCAGCGGGTCTGCCCCGATATACTCATCACAAACTACTCCATGCTCGAGTATATGTTGATTCGTCCACGTGAGGAAAATATATGGAGTGATACGAAGGCTTGGTTGAATACTGACCCTGCGAATTGTTTACAGTTCATCATCGATGAGGCGCATATGTATCGAGGTGCCTCGGGGGGCGAGGTGGCTCTCCTGATCCGCCGCCTGTTTCATAAGCTGGGAATTTCACGCGATCGTGTCCGTTTCATCCTGACGACGGCAAGTATGCCCGATGGTGATGAGATGGTGAGAAGGCGGATTTTGGATTTTGCGCGTGCGCTGACGAGTGCGGGGGAGGACGCGCCGTTTTGTTATCTCACGGGACAGCGGGAGATGCTGAACGAGAGCCCCGAATATGATATCCCGTTTGTTCGCTTTGCAGACTGCGATGTCGAACGCTTTGCAAAAGAGGAGGCGGAGCAGACTGCCGCTCTACGTGATTTCTGGTTCGGTCTGGAGAATGGCCTTGCGCAGGATGCTTCTTTCGATGAACTCTGTATATGGATGTATGGGCATATCCTGTCTTATCGCCCCTTTGCGCGCCTCATTGCCATCTGTCGAGGGGAGGCAGTTTCGCTTGCGCACCTTGCAGAAAAAATATTTCCCAAGGAAGCGGACGATGCAGCCCTTCACGCAGTGAGCGTTCTGCTTGCGATTGCGCCGCTGGCACGGAGCAAGGAGGGCGGCGTCCTCTTCCCTGCACGGATGCACATGCTGTTTCGCGGCATCAACGGGGTTTACGCGTGTACGAACCCCTCCTGCCCCCATGCATACATGGAGGGCGGGTTGACACTCGGCAGGGTATTCTTGACCGATGAATATTTGATCTGCCCTGACTGTGGGAGCAGTGTTTATGAGCTTTATAATGATCGACGCTGTGGAGCACTCTTTTACAAAGGCTATATTTTGGAACAGGATGCAGAGGATCTTGAGACGAGAGACCGCGTCTATCTCTGGCATGATCCAGGGGAGATGATCGACCATCATATGAAAGAGATACATCTCTTTCTTCCGTCGGCAGATTTCCAAGCATCTCGAGGTGGGCAATATCCAAAAGCCTGTTATCTCGATGTAAAGAGTGGTTTTCTCTGTTTTCGGGATGATCATCTTGATGGGGCGAATGGCAGCCGCAAACTCTATTATTATCGTCATGAGGCGAAGGGGAAACCGCCACAGTTCACATTCCGCACCTGTCCGCACTGCCGGCATCAGCTTTCGGCAGGACAGCTCACATCCTTTCATACGCGCGGGAACCTGTCGTTCTACAATCTCATCAAGGCACAGTTTCTCTTACAGCCGGCTGTCAACAGTAAGCTAGGAAATCCTGCACGATATCCGAATGAAGGACGCAAGGTGCTGCTCTTTTCGGACAGCCGTCAGCGTGCAGCAAAACTGGCACGGGATATGTCGGACGCATCTGATACAACAGCGATCCGTCAGCTGTTTGTGTGTGCCGTGACGCGGATGGCAGAGAATGCTCCAAATGATGCGTCGCTGAATCATCTGTATGGATACCTATGCTGCGTTGCAGCGGAGAACAACCTACGACTCTTTTACGGAGATGAGAGGGCGCGTTTTCACGCACATTGTGAGGAAGTTTTGAGAAAGACCAAGCGCTCGGGCAAAGTAAAAAAACTCTCCTTTACGGAAGATGCTCCTGATCGTATGCGTGAATATCTACTGAAGATGTTTGCCGGCGGTTATAATACCCTCTATGATGCAGCACTTTGTTGGTTGGAGCCGAGCGATGAGTCGTTGGAGGAAGCACTTGAGCAGCTTACGCCCTATGACGTTTCGGAAGAGGCGTTTCGCGAGGTGTTCAATGCTTGGCTACTGTTTCTGTTTGATCGTCACGCAGCACTCGGACATACCATTCGGCGCGGTGTGCGGGAAAATGTGCGCAGACTGCATGATGGATATGGTGTGCAACGCAATGAATTTTCCAATAGGATTGTTGAAATTATGGGATGGGGAACGTCCTCAGCCGAGGCTGATCTTTGGTTGGAAATATTGCAGGATGGCTTTCTCAAACGAGGGGAAGCAGATACAGCACTCTTTGTTGATCTGAACACCGTCCGTCCTTGCTGCGATGTATCGCATACATGGTATCGCTGTGAAATGTGCAGTGAACTGACACCCTATGCGCTTCAAGGGTGTTGCCCGTCCTGCGGTGCAACATCACTTTACGCCATGGGGGATGAGGACTATGAGGCACTGCGTTTTTGGCGCAGCCCTGCCGAGCGTGCACTAGCGGGGGAGCGCATCCGCATCATCGACACCGAGGAGCATACCGCACAGCTCTCGCATAAGGATCAGCGTGATGATCTTTGGAGTAAGACGGAGCAGTACGAGCTGCGTTTTCAGGATCTTCTGAAGGAGGGGGAGCTGCCCGTCGATATTTTGAGCAGTACGACAACGATGGAAGTAGGCATCGACATTGGTTCGCTCGTCGCGGTCGGACTTCGGAATATGCCGCCGATGCGAGAGAACTATCAGCAGCGTGCAGGACGTGCGGGGCGTCGTGGGGCGAGTCTGTCCACCATAATCACTTATTGTGAGGACAGTCCGCATGATACACTGTACTTTAAGAACCCGCGACCGATGTTCAGCGGAGAACCTCGTACACCTTGGATTGATATAACCAGTGAAAAGCTGCTGCAGCGGCACGTGTGTATTTTGTGTTTGCAGGAATACCTTGCACGTCATAATGCAAGTCTCGATCAAATCAGTGCGGTTTCCTTCTTGGATACGCATATTGAGGATTTCCTTGGAACACTGGAACAGAGTCCTGCTGTAAATACAGCACATTTGGATAGGGAAACCTTTACTCGGGTTATGAGGCAAGGATTCACAGAGCTGAAAAATAAACGGGAAAAGCATCCAGAACTTTTTGGTTCGAAAAATAACGAGAAAAGTCTGCTCGATGCACTCTACGAGGAGGGCCTGATACCAACCTATTCATTTCCGAAAAACGTCGTGAGTACGCATATCAGTGATCAAAACGGAAAAATCCTCTATGAAGTGGATCGTGGTCTGGATATTGCTATTAGCGAATATGCCCCGGGACGCGCTATTGTTGTGGACAAGCAGACCTATCAGATTGGAGGTCTTTACTATCCTGGCAGTGAGTGGAGAACGACAAATATTTTATCGCCGGCATCTGCGTATATGCAGGATGAAAACTATGCGAAGGAGATCGTCGGCTGCGATCACTGCGATTGGTTTGGACTTGCCTCTGAACATGACGGGGCGTGTCCATTCTGCGGCAGCTCGCAGATTGGCGTGCGTAATCGGCGCATGGTGCGGCCGTGGGGATTTGCGCCTCGTGATGGTGAGGCTATCAAGACGCCTCAGCTTGTGGAAGAATATTCGTCTGTGCAGCAGCCGCTCTATTCGACACTGCCGGAAAAGGATGCTATGACACCCGTGCCGGGGACGACACACATTCGTGCTGCAAGACGTGCAAATCAGCGCATTATCATGATGAATTGCGGCATTGGCGGAAATGGGTTTGTGATCTGCACGGATTGTGGTGCAGCGATGGCAGGCAAGGACGAGAAAATATTGAACTCCTTGCAGCGCCCCTATAAGTCTGCGTTGCGAAAGCGGCTTACCAAGTGTACACACAAGAATATCGAGAATATCGATCTCGGCTATGACTTTGTGACGGATATGCTCGTTCTAGAGTTCTTCCTTGATGACAAAAAAATCAATGTGAGCCGCAAAAATAATCCATGGCTTGGACGTGCGGCGCAATCGCTTGCTGAGGCACTCCGCCTCGCAGTCAGCAAGGAGTTGGATATTGAATTTACGGAGCTTGTGGCAGGCTACCGCTTACGCACGAGTGGCGATAAGTCCTTTGTGGATATGTATCTTTATGACAATCTGTCCAGCGGAGCCGGTTATGCCGTTGGTATCGCGGGTAAACTCACGGAGCTGCTGGATTCTGCCGCGCATATTTTGGGGAACTGTTCCTGTGATAGTGCGTGTTACTCCTGCCTTAAACATTATCGCAACCAGTATATTCATGGGGGTCTCAATCGCTTTGCCGCACTGGATCTCCTCCGTTGGGGCAGGCAAGGGGGGCTTGCTCCGTCCCTTACAGTGGAGGAGCAAATGCGTTGCCTTACACCGATCCTGCCGATTCTTACGCGTATGCACCGTCGTGTGGAAATTACGTCGGATGGAATCGAAATTCATAATGAAACGTCGGAAAAAACAACGAATCTTGTCATCTACCCGGCGATGTGGGTTTGTCCCGTTCTGGAGGGCAAAATATTCGTGAGCGATGCCTACCTCGCTTGCGCACGTCCCTACGCTGTGGATTGGATTCTAAAACATACATGAGAAACATCAAACGATATTGCAGAGCACAGCACACAAAAATCTCCCGACTGCGGAAGCGGTCGGGAGATTTTCTATGCCGCCGCCCACGCGGCGTTTTTCTTGATGCGTTCGAGGATGCTGCGGATCTTCTCGGTGTGTTCCAGTCCCTGAAAGACCTCCCAGATCTTCGCCCCACCAAAGTTTATGGGCTTGCCCAGTTCCGCGACCTCCATCGTGCCGTTCTTCATGACCCACTCCATGATATTGTGGATGAGGGCGATCTGCTCCTCGTTGTAGAGCGCGGTGTCGAGAAACTCGGAGAACGCAGCGCGTGCGGCCTCCTCCGAGAGACCTGTGAGCGAGCGGACGAATGTTCCAAGCGTATCCTGCGGCGGGCGGGCAGCATCCGCCGTCTGTTCACGGCGCAGCATATCCACATACTCCGCCGCGCTGCCGACCTCCTCCCAGAAGATGCGTTCTATTTCCTCCCATTCCTTTGCAGACAGCGGGATATTGTTGCGGAGTTTCGTGAGGAGGGGATGGTGCTCGTGCTCGTGCACGTAGCGGTTCGCACGCTCGCGGTAGCCGTCCAGCACGGTGCTCTTCGTGAGGCGCGTACCAACCTCTGCAGAGATGATTTCATCCGAAATGTTGATCTCTCGCGTTCGTATATCCTCGTGCAGATACTGCATCAGTCCGCGCAGGTCGCGGTGGATGCGGTCGATCTGCGGGAGGGTGGCACACGTCCAGAATGCGGGCGTGCGAATCTCCGCGAGCATCGCCGCCTGCGCCTTCACAGGAGGGATCGACATCTTACGCTCCAGACGCACGGCGATCTTCTGCACCATCTTCGTCGCACGCTCGTAGGCGGCCGTTTCGTGCGTCGCGTGTGCAAGCATCATCCGATAGACGATGACATCGAGCCGCCGCGCACTCTCATCGTCGCCCGTGGCGGGGATGAGCGGTGCGAGACGCGTGATGATCTCCTCGGACGCAGCCGTATCGAGCGCGTCCAGAGCCGCAGGGGCGGCGTATTTATCGACCGCCGCAAGCTGCGCTCGTACCTCGAACCGCTCCTTGTTCAGGGCCGCAATGGCGGCGTGCACCTCGGCGGCGATCTCCGCACGCAGCGCAGACAGCTCCTCCGCCTGATACACCGCATTTTGCAGCTCCTGCAGGATGCGAACCTTCAGCCCAAACGCCTTTTCTGCGAGCGATACCGTTCCTGTGCTCTCGATACTCTTCGGATTCTGCGCGAAGAATGCGAAATTCCCCATATAGTCGAAGATGTAGAACTGCGTCTTATCCATGCCCGCGCCGAACAGTCCTTCACACAGACGCGTCCCGCGCCCGAACATCTGCCAAAACTTCGCCTTGGAAAAGACCTGCTTGTAAAAGACGAGATTCAGAATCTCGTGGATGTCAATCCCCGTGTCGAGCATATCGACCGATATAGCGACCTGCGGCAGCTTCGCGGGATCGCGGCAATCGTTCAGCAGTTTCACATGGTTTTTGACCGCGTGGTCAATCACCCGTGCAAACGCCCCGCGATACTGCGGATAGAGGAGATCGAACTCCTTTGCGATGTGCTCCGCATGGCGGTGACTGCGGGCAAAGATGATCGTCTTGCCGAGCTTGTCGCCGCCCTCGATCTTCAACCCCTTCTCCATCAGATCCGAAATCACGCGGCGCGTCGTATCCACATTGAAGTAGAGGTGATTGATCTCGCCGCTTGGAATCACGTCGGGCAGTTCCTCACAGTCGTCGAACGCGTCCTCGTATAACTCCCTCTCTTCGGGTGTGAGCTCCGCGTAGGTGATGCCCTTCGTCGGGATGCGCAGCACCGTCGCCATACAGTGATAGTCCGCGAGATACCCCTCGCGGAGCGCGGTCTCGTACTCGTAGGCGAACGTCGGCATATCGTTTTCCATGTCAAAGAAATCGTAGGTATTGTGATCCACGTCCGTCTTTGGCGTCGCCGTCAGCCCCACGATCAGCGCGTCGAAATAGCGGAAGATCGCGCGGTACTTCTTGAAAATGCTGCGGTGCGCCTCGTCAATCACAATGAGGTCGAAATGTCCCGGTGTAAAGAGGCGTGCACCGTCCTTCGTCCGCATCTCGTCAATCGCGTTCAGGATCGTCGGATAGGTCGAAAAGATGGCGCGTGCCGCAGGTCTCCCATCGCGATCAAGGAGACTGCACGTCGAGAGATTCGGCAGATGCTCCGTGAACGCCTGCTTTGCCTGACGCACCAGTTCCGTGCGGTCGGCGAGAAAGAGGACATTCGTCATCCAGCCCGCAGAGAGCAGCACATCCACGAGCGAGATCACCGTGCGCGTCTTGCCTGTGCCCGTCGCCATGACGAGGAGAGCCTTGCGCCGGTGCGCCGCGTATGCCGAACAGACGCTGTGAATCGCCTCCTTTTGATAGGCGCGGTCAGTGATGGCGGCATTGATCTGCAGCGTGTCAAGTCCCCGTGCTTGTGTGCGTCGGCGGATGATACGCGCGAGATCGTCCTGCGAAAAGACAGAGTACACCTGACGCGGCGGATAGGAGAGATCATCCCAGAAATACGTATCATAGCCGTTCGTGTAGAAAATGAGCGGTCGCTGCCCCGTCATCTGTTCGAGACAGTCTGCATAGAGCCGCGCCTGCTCGCGCCCCGCCTCGGGGCTGACCGATGTTTTTTCGCCTCGACGACCGCGAGCGGCTTGTGATCCCTGCCATAGAGCACATAGTCGGCGAACCCCTTGCCCGAGTCGTTCGGCAGTCCGATCCACGGGTACCTCACGCATACAGTCCACATCGAACGTCCATCCCATCGCGCGGAGGTCGATGTCGATGATCGTGCGGCGCGTCTCCTCCTCCGTCCTCGTGTGCGGGACATAGCTGTGCGCGGCGGCATTCTGCGCACGCAGAGCCGCCAGCTCCTCCTGCAATGCCTTCATCTCGTTCGCAAGCGCTGCACGCTCGGCGGATCTCGTCTCAAGTTTCTCTCGCAGACGCGTGAGCTCCGTGGCAGATACGGCTTGCTTTGCCTCGCTTGCGAGCAGTGTCTCATCAAAGTCGCGCTCCTCGTAGGACGACCCATAGCAATAGTCGATAAAGAGGATGAACTCGAACAGGGGTTGAAGTGAGAGCACCGCCTCGCGGTAGGCGACCTTTTTGTTCGTGTGCGCCGAGAAATTGCCGAGCTTGATGATGAAGCGCAGATTGTTGATGATACTTTGGTCGACAAAGGCGGTAAAGGACGGATTGTAGACGAGTGCAGAGAAATTATCCTTGTACGGCAGACGCAGGGAGCTGTCCACGGAGTAGAGCCACTTTACCGCGAGCTCCGCACTTTTTCGCACGCCAAGAGCACAGAGCGCGGGGCTGATCCCGATGGACTTCTCCGCCTCGATGCACGCATCTGCGAACGTTGCAAAGTTCTTTTCGGCACGCAGAAAGTCAAAATTCGTCATGCGCGTGCTCCCTTCCGTGCGGTTTCTACATTCTGTGTTGATGTATTTTATTATGATAGCTTTCTAAGAGTTTGGCAAGAAGCTGTGTAAGTAATTTTATTGTATAGATGATAAATGCTACTGCTTTATAATGTGTTGACATTGTGCGCAAGAATCATATAATAAAAGTGAGGTGAATGAAAATGACAACAGCAAATATCAATATTCGTGTCGATGCAACGCTCAAACAGGACGCTGAAACACTGTTTAGTGAACTCGGACTCAATATGACCACGGCAGTCACCATGTTTTTGAAAAGTGCCGTCCGGCATGACGGTATACCCTTCGAGGTGCGTCGCTCCGTGCCGAACGCTGAGACACGCGCCGCGCTCGCAGAATATGAGGAGATGAGGGCACACCCCGAGAGGTACAAGCGTTATCGCTCCGCCGATGAGATGATGCACGAGGTGCTTTCGGATGCTTGAGATTGTTCTTGCAAACGCATTCAGAAAAGATTTGAAAAGAGCGAAGAAACGTGGGTTGAACCTTGACCGTCTGATGCGTGTGCTAAACATCCTTGCAGCAGAAGAAACGCTGCCTGAGAAGTATCGCGACCATGCGCTGACAGGGGATTACAGAGGATTTCGTGAATGTCACGTTGAACCGGACTGGCTGCTCGTCTATCGTGTCGATTCCTCTGTGTTGTCATTGTTTTTGTTCCGCACAGGAACGCATTCGGATTTGTTTTGACTCTTGAGTTTACAATCTAAGTGCAACGGCAAATAAAAAGAAAACGTGACACATAGGAATCTGATACAATGGTGTTTGCAAAGACCACATTGATCAAGGAGCATCCTATGTGTCACTACCACCATCTTACACTAATTGAACGGGAAAAGATAATGTTTTTTCGCGCCCAGGGCAAAAATCTCTCGGTGATTGCCAAAGAGCTTGGACGCTCCAAGGCGACCATTTCAAGAGAACTGCGACGCAACGGCAGCGACACATTATATATTCCTGCAATGGCGCATACACAGTATCGTACACGTCGCAAGAAATGCCATCCGCACAAAAAACTGGACAACCCCGACCTGCTTGCTCTCGTCAAGGACAAATTCATCAAACATCAATGGTCGCCGGAAGAAATCGCGGGACGTTTACGTTTGGAAAAACACTGCGCATCCATCAGCTACGCTACGATCTACCGAGGAATCTATGCAGGGATGTTCGATGCGGCGAAGCGATCCCGCGGCGCTCGTGGTGCAGCACGCAACCTGAGGCACAAGGGAAAAACGCGCCATAAGAAAGGGCATGAGGAGCGCCGTGGAAAAATTTGTATCAGCAACGAGCTTTCTGCCCGTCCACGTGCAGCCAATCATCGGAGGTGGCTTGGTGATTGGGAGGGTGACACCGTTGCAGGAAAAACGGGACGGGCATGTCTTGTCACACTCGTTGACAGAAAGAGCCGCTTTGCCACTGGCGGCAAGGCGGACAAAAAGAACGCATGTGAGGTCAACCGTGTTATGATTCGCGCGCTCCAAGGGCTTCCCGTAAACAAGCGTCCACGTAAATGCCTCGGGTATCGTACTCCCTATGAAGTTTTCTATAAGAAAAAGTTGCACTTGACTTGACAATTCGCCAGGCTTAAATAGAATCCTCTTCTTTCATAATCTCTATATGCCCCCCTTGCATATCCTCGGTGATATAAACGCCGTCGAGATATATTTCTACACCTTCGTCATCTTTTATCTTTACATTCTTCAAAAAGAAACCAGATTGTGGTTTTCCATCAGCCACTGAGAGTAAGAGGCCTTCATAGACATATTCCTTCTTTTTTCCGATAGGCACATGCACGCGAACACGTTTGTTTTGCCCAAAAAGGTCAATAATCTGTTCGCCAACATGAAACCGTCTAAAAATAGAACAGTGCCTCAAACATACTCCAACGGCTACTCCTATAAAACACGAAAAGTAAAAGTGCCCTGCATTACTTGGTATCAATATATGTTCAGCATCGATAGAAGAAAACACATTATTTCCGCACACCAAGTAGGACACCATATTTTCTAAAAAATAACATAAACTACCTAGTATAATAGAATATGCAAGCCATTGTCGCTTTTTTGCTTTCTGACCAAGCACCCAAATATCCAAATACCCGAAAGCAATCATGCCGGGTATCATCAACAGCAATACATCATAAGATTCTATATTAAGACTCATCACTTATTCCTTATCTCAATATTGTCTATCTGCAAATATAACGCGCAAGCCTCCATGAGGGCTTTGCCCCCATACACTCATACTACAAGTTTTCTTTATACCACTGAATCGCTTCCTTGATCCCCTTCTCGAAATCATACTCCGGCGCATAGCCGAGATTCTTGCGAATCTTCGAGATGTCCGCCCCACTGTGACGAATATCGCCCTTGCGCTCCGGCCCATAGATCGGCTTCAGATCCTTCTCGAACAGTTCACTGAGCACAGCATACATCTCATTGAGACTTGAGCGC
>ERZ773099.1618-NODE-1618-length-16488-cov-3.606037_pt1 | contig 16488 bp, 11 predicted proteins | sample MGYA00511120_ERZ773099 | MGnify/ENA primary metagenome ERZ773099 (study PRJEB29015, sample SAMEA2738012) | human oral metagenome | biome: human oral; feature: human-associated habitat; material: dental | place: China | collected 2104 ...
CAGGCCGGCCGCCAGCCGCTGCAGGGCCGGTGTATGCGGGGCCAGCTCGGTCAGCAGCTGCTCATAGAGCGCCCGCTCGCGCGCCAGCGCCCGCTCGCGCGCCGACAGCGCCTTGTCCTCGAAGGCCTTCAGTTCGGGCGTGATGTAGCGTTCGGCCGCCTTCAGCGTCTGGCGGCGCCGGTACTCGGTGGGGATGCGGTCGGCGTGGCTGCGACCCACTTCAATGTAGAAACCGTGCACGCTGTTGTAGCCCACCTTCAACGTGGCGATGCCGGTGCGCTCGCGCTCGCGCGCCTCCATTTCGGCCAGAAAGCCATCGCAGCCCTCGTCGATGGCACGCAGCTCGTCGAGCTGGGCGTCGAAGCCGGGGCGGATCACGCCGCCATCGCGGATCATCGTGGCTGGCTCGTCCAGCAGTGTGGCCGACAGCCGTTCGCCGATGCCGGGGTCGATGTCGGCGGCCTGTGCCAGCTGCTGAAGTGCGGTGAGGGCCGCCGATTCGGTTTCAGTGCCCGGAACATCCAGCTGGGCCTGCAGCTGCGAGACGCAGGCACCCAGGACCGGCAGGCTGTCGCGCAGCGCCACCAGCTCGCGTGGCCGCGCGCTGCCCAGCATGATGCGCGAGGTGATCCGCTCGATGTCGGCCGCCTGCGAGAGCAGCCGACCGATGGGCTGCGCCATGTCCTTATCCAGCAGCAGCGCCACCAGCGCTTGGCGGGCATGCACGGCGGTGCGGTCCTGCAGCGGCGCCAGCAGCCACTGGCGCAACAGCCGGCTGCCGGCCGCGGTGGCGCAGACATCCATCCGCGACAGCAGCGTCGGCCCCTGTTCCTCCTGCAGCGGGCGTACCAGTTCCAGATTGCGGCGTGCCACCTGGTCGATGATGATGTGTGCCTCGCGCCGCACGCGCTCGATGGGCTGCAGGTGCCGGAAGGGCTGGCCGATGTTCTGGCCCAGATAGACCAGCAGCGCACCGATGGCGGCCTGACCGGCCTCGTCCTCCTGCAGCTCGGTGGCGTGCAGCGTCTGGATGCCCAGGGCCTCGCAGATGGTGCGACCGGCGCGCGCCACGTCGAACTGCCAGTCCGGTCTGGCCAGAATCGGCATCACTGGCGCGGTGCGGGCATGCAGGCGCAGACGCTCCAGCAGCACCGACTTGTTGCGTGCCGCCGCCTCGGACACCAGCAGCTCGCCTGGGCCGATCCGCTCGATCTCGGCTTCCAGCTCGGCCTCGGGCAGGGTGGTGAGCGTGCAGCGCCCGCTGGCGGCCACTACAGTGGCTAGCGTGACCAGAGGTGCGGTCCGGGCTCCTCGCCGCCCTGTGTCGGAGAACATCAGCGCTGCTAGCGGTCGGTCCTCGCGTTCGGGCAGTAGTTGCGCGTCCGTCAGCGTGCCGGGGGTGATGGTGCGGATCACCTTCCGCTCCACGGGCCCCTTGCTGGCGGCCGGATCGCCAATCTGCTCGCAGATGGCCACCGACTGGCCCAGCGCCACCAACCGCGCCAGGTACTGCTCCAGCGCCTGCACGGGTACCCCGGCCATCGGGATCGGCTCGCCGGCCGACGTGCCACGCTTTGTCAGTGTGATCGACAGCAGCTGAGCCGCCTTGCGGGCATCGTCGTAGAACATCTCGTAAAAGTCGCCCATCCGGTAGAAAAGCAGCGCATCCGGATGTTCGGCCTTGATGCTCAGGTACTGGCGCATCATCGGCGTGTGGGCGGAGAGATCGACGGAGGACATGGCGGGCAGGCAAGCGTTGGGAACCAGACACGATGGTAACGTGATGGCAACCCGTGAGCCGTGCGATCCGGGAGCCCGGGCAGTCTGGGGGCCTGAGCAGTCTAGTAGTCCAGGTAGTCAGGAGCTTGGGGAGCGTTTGGCCCCCTGGGCGATCCGGGGCTCGGGGCAGTTCGACACCCTGGAGGCTTCCTGCTGCTGCCGGGGCCCCACGGGGCAGATCGATGCTCAGCGTGCTGCGTCGGTGTTCCAGGGCGCCTCCCGCCAGCGCCGGGTCAGAAACTCGATGAAGACGTCCAGCCGGCGCGGTACCGGGTCGCGGCGCGCCCGCACGGCGCTGATGTGGGTGACGGGCACCGTCCAGTCGGGCAGCACCGGCACCAGGCGTCCGCTGCGCAGGGCATCGTGGATGTCCCAGGTTTCCCGCAACGAGATGCCCAGTCCTGCCAGGCACCAGGTGTGCAGGATGTCACCGCTGTCGCTGCCCAGCGCCCCGTTCATCGCCACCGTCCGTTCCCGCCGCCCCTGGCGCAGGGTCCAGGTGGTCTGCGCCCCGTCCGCGCCGGCCGGCAGCAGGGCCTGATGCCGACTCAGATCCTCAGGCCGATGCGGCGTGCCGTGGGCGGCCACATAGCCCGGCGAAGCCACCAGCATGCGGCGGTTGAGCGCCAGCGGCGTGGACACCAGACGCGAATCGGTCGGCTCGTCCAGACGGATCGCCAGATCGAAGCCGTCGTCGTACAGGTCCACCATCCGGTCGGTCAGCCGCAGGTCGAAGCCGACCTGCGGGTGCCGGCGGCTGAACTCGGCAATGGCCGGCGCCACGTGCCTGCGTCCGAACGGTGCCGGTGCCGTCAGCCGGATGACACCGCGCAGCGTGTCGTCGTCACCCTGGCCGACCTGCTGGATCTCGTCCAGGATGGATAGCACCGAACGGGCCCGCGCTGCAACGGTGCGTCCTTCGTCGGTGATGCGCAGATTGCGCGTGTTGCGCTCGAAGAGCGGCGTGCCCAGCGCGTGTTCCAGCCGCGCGATCTGCTTGCTGACGGTCTTCGGATCCAGTTGCAGGCTGCGGGCCGCCGCCGAGAAACTGGCGCTGTCGGCAACCCGTACCAGAACGTGCAGATCGTCGAGGTTTCGCAAAGACATCGATACATCCTGCCCAATACAAGTGGCCTTGTTGTGAGATAGGTAATCAGTTGGAACATTCTGTCACGTCGTGCGACCAAGGACAGCCCTATAAAAGGATGGGAAGAGGAGATGCCCGATGTCTGAAAGGAGGGCACCCGCCATGCAGCCCCCTCGTTATGTCCCTTTATGACGACAGCACCGCGGGAATCTGACAGGCGACTTTTGATTCTTATTGCTAATGCATTAGCATTAGTGTTTTTATGAAGCGCCATAAGGAGCCCAAGCCATGCAGGTCCTTTCATCCCTGAAGGAAGCCAAGAAACGCGCACGTGACTGCCAGGTGGTGCGGCGGCGTGGGCGCATCTACGTCATCTGCAAGTCCAACCCGCGCTTCAAGGCGCGCCAGGGCGGGGCCAAGAACCGCAACAAGCACGCCTGACGCATCTATTCGGAGCCCGACGGGTAACGTTCGAGGCCCTTGGAGATCAGGGGCCCCCGATCGAGGCCTTCAGATCAAGGCCCGACGCCCAGCGTCCAGGGCCGAAGGGCAGGGTACACCGGGTTTTCCAGAGTGCGAGGCGGGTCTTTCAGCCTTGGGCTGACCGTATCATCCCGGGCATGAGTACGCAGCCTGCTGTGTCCGGGGCATCGCCTTCGTCCCCATCGACGTCTTCATCCCCGCAGTCCCACTCTCCGTTTTCGCTGTCGCGCCAGGAACTGGCGCTGGTGGCGGTCACTGCTTTCTGGGGCAGCACCTTTCTCATCATCCAGCTGGCCATGCAGCACAGCGGGCCGCTGTTCTTCGTGGGGTTGCGCTTCATCACGGCCGGACTGGTCGGAACGCTGGTGTTCTGGAAGCGACTGCAGGGCCTTACCCGCCAGGATCTGGTGGCGGGCATGGTGATCGGGATCAGCATCTGCCTGGGCTATGTGCTGCAGACCTGGGGGCTGAAGACGATTCCGGTCAGTCAATCGGCCTTCATCACCGGGCTGTATGTGCCGATGGTGCCGCTGCTGCAGTGGCTGGTGATGCGTCGCCGGCCATCGGCCATGAACCTGGTGGGGGTGACGTTGGCCTTTGCGGGGCTGGCGCTTATGGCGGGTCCTCAGGACGGCGAGTTCGGCATGACGTTCGGGGCATGGCTCACGCTGGCCGGGGCCGTGGCCATTACCTTCGAGATCGTCCTGATCGGGCACTACGCCGGCCGGGTGGACCTGGGGCGGGTGACGGTCGTGCAGCTGTACGCAGCCGGACTGCTGTCGTTTCTCCTGATGCCCGTTCTGGGCGAATCGGTACCGGAATTTTCCTGGGTGTGGCTGGTGGGGGCCATCGGGCTGGGCTTCAGCAGTATCGTCATCCAGCTGGGCATGAACTGGGCCCAGAAGACGGTCTCGCCCACCCGCGCCACGGTCATCTATGCTGGTGAACCGGTCTGGGGTGGGGTGGCCGGTTATGCGGTCGGTGAACGCCTGCCCCTGCTGGCCGTGGCAGGGGCAGCACTGATCGTGGCCGGGGTGCTGGTCAGCGAGCTGAAGCTGCGCCGGCGCCAGCCGGGGCCCGATGCCTAGCTCAGGAGTTCCGCTGCCGGGGACGCAGCAGCCGGCTGGTGATCCATGCTCCGCTGGTCAGGATGGCGGCCCCCAGGTGCATCACCACGGTGTAGCTGCGGTCAAAGGCCGTCTGGGCAGCGACCAGCAGGCTGGCTGCCTGCTGGCGGGCGGCCGCGTCCCCCGCAGGCAGGGAGCCCGTCATCCCCGGTTCGGGCACGGTCGAGGGCAGATGCTGGCCAAGGTGCGCCAGGTGATCGGGCAGGGCGCCGCCGGATGCCGCCACGATGTCCAAGGCCGCGCTGATGCTTCGGGCGGCCGCTGCATCCACGCCCGGCGGCAGCTGAACGAACACCGTGTAGAGCCCGGCCAGCAGGCTGCCCAGCAGCGCGATCGACAGCAGCGCGCCGAATTCATAGGCCACTTCCTCCACGGACGAGGCCATGCCGGCGCGGTGCGGCGGCGCACTCTCCACAATGGCGGTGGAGGCCACCGAGATGGTGGCGCCCAAGCCCAGCCCGGCCAGCAGCAGGCCCGTCACCAGCCAGCCCAGGCCCTCATGGGCAGCGGATAGGCCCGATCGATGCCACGGGAGCGCCTGGGCGGCCACCAGCATGCCCAGTGCCCCGACGGCCAGACCACCGGCAATCAGCCGCCGCAGGCCGATATGGTGCAGCCACAGGCCTCCCAGGATGGAACTGGGCAGCGTGCCGATGAACAGCACCGAGGCCAGTAGCCCGCTCTGCAGGGGCGTGTAGCCTGCCACCCACTGAAAGCGCTGCGAGACGCCCAGCAGTACGCCGCCGGTGGTGAACGTCACTGACACGGCGCCCAGCACGCCCGCGGCAAAGGCGGGGTTACGAAACAGCGAGAAGTCCAGCAGGGGATGGGTCAGTCGGCGCTGTCGCCGGACGAAGGCCAGTCCTGCCACAAGGCCAGCGGCCAGGGCGGTGCCCAGCAGGCCCAGGTCAATGGGCGGATGGGTGGCTGTCTTGATGGCCAGCACCAGCGAGGAGAGCGCGAACAGCGCCAGCACCGAAGAGGGCAGGTCCCAGGGATCGGCGTTCGGGTTGCGCTGTTCGGGCGCCACGAACCAGGTGCCCAGCCAGGCCACGGCGATGATGGGCACGTTGACGAGAAAGAGCGCGCCCCAGTGGAAGTGGCCCAGCAGCCAGCCGCCCAGCAGCGGCCCCAGAATGGCACCCACCAGCGACAGGCAGGCCCAGACCGAGATGGCCAGCGCCCGTTCGCGCTCGTCGGAAAAGCCCACCCGGATGAGGGCCAGCGTGGCCGGCAGCATGGCCGAGGCGCCCATGGCCTGCAGCACGCGGGCCAGCACCAGAACGGCCACCGAGCCCGCATAGGCCGCCATCAGCGAGGCCAGCCCGAAGATGACCAGCCCCACCAGGTACATGCGCCGGTGGCCGATGCGGTCGCCCAGCGTGCCCGCGCCCAGCAGCAGTCCGGTGCTGAAGAGCGGATAGGCATTGACGATCCACAGCCCTTCGGCCGCGCTGGCGTGCAGTTCATGCGTGAGCACCGGCAGGGCCGTCAGCAGGATGGTGATGTCCACCGTGACCAGCAGCAGGCCCAGGCCCACCATCATCAGCAGCAGCCAGCGGTGGGGAGATTTCGGTGCAGCGGAAAAGGGATGTTCCTCGGTCATCGACGATGCCTGTGCCGCCTCACTGTGCCGTCGGTGTCACCAGCCCGACCTGTTGAGGACGGTTGGCTGACAGGAAGTCGTGCTGGAACAGGCACATCCGGATGACATCGCGGTACTGGCCGTTGATGAAGAACTCGTGCTTCAGTTCGCCTTCCACCTGAAAGCCGAGCTTCTGGTAGATGTGCATGGCCTTGTGGTTGTCGCGGTCGACGATCAGGTAGATCTTGTAGAGATTCAGCACGCTGAAGCCGTATTCCATGGCCAGCCGGGCGGCCTTCGAGGCAATGCCGCGGCCCTGGTGGTCGGGGGCGATGATGATCTGGAACTCGGCCCGCCGGTGAACGTGGTCGATCTCCACCAGCTCCACCAGGCCCACGCTCTTGCCATAGGCCTCCACCACGAAGCGGCGCTCGCGCTGGTCGTGGATGTGTTCGTCATACAGGGCGGACAGCTCGGCAAAGGTTTCGAAGGGCTCTTCGAACCAGTAGCGCATCACGTTGGCGTTGTTGTCGAGCTGGTGCACGAAGGGCAGGTCCTCGCGTTCCAGCGGGCGCAGCCGCAGGCTGTTTTCTGCGGGGGCGGGGCGCAGGGCGGCATCGGGCGTGGCGTGAGGGAACGTGGTGGCGGGCGAGGATGAATGGCTGGACATGGAACGGAGGTACGGGTTCTACCGGCCAGGTGCCTGCGGGCGGCCGGACAGCCGGGCAGACCCTTCATGCGGGGGATGATGAAGATGAGTCAGCATAGCGGGGCCGGTCCGATCGGACAAGTCGGCCAGACCGGTTCGTTCAGCGCCTCTTCAGGGCCGGCAGCTGAACTGCAGCCCGGAGAAGCCGCAGAAGCGCTGGAAGCCGGGCTGGAAGAAGTCGGCGCCGGCCCAGTGCCGGTACAGCTGCGGGTCGATGCCGATGGCACGGCCCCGCTGCCAGTCCCGGGAACGCTTCGGATCGCCGCCCGGCCTGAGCACGGTCAGGTACGGAAAGCGGTGAATGGGCCGTATCCGGCCGGCGTCGGCATCGGCCTCGGTGGCGGCGGCATCCAGGGTCTCGGGGGCCTTGCCATCTTCCACCCAGTCCATCAGCGGGGTGGTCACGTCCAGACTGCCCAGCCCCTCGCCGCGATCACAGTGGTACATGCCGGGGATCAGGAAGAGGCGTATCAGGTCGTCCAGCCGGGGATCGGTGTTGCTGGGGCCGTCCTGTCCGTCCAGGGGTTCGGGGTGCAGGGTGTCGCGTACGGCCTGCCAGTAGCCGATGGCATTCATCGGCGTGATGTTCGGGTCGGACAGGCCGTGCCACATCAGCAGCTTGCCGCCGGCCTTGCGAAAGGCCGACAGGTCGGGGTTGCTGGCATCGAGCAGGGCGTGCATGGGCGCCAGCTTCTGCAGGTTCTCGCGGGTGAAGCGGAAGCTGGCCAGCTTCCAGTGGGGATCGAAACGGCCCGGATAGGCCAGCGCGGGAATGATGTCGCTGGACGATTTGAGGCTGACGGTGCGGGCCGAGGGCGGCAGGACGACCTGGTCGATGGCCGTGCCGGCACTGGCGGCGGCCTCGCCGTCGCTGCCGGGGCTGCGGCCGGCCCCGGCGGCCGGGCTGCGCAGGGGAACCATGGCGTGTGCGGGGGGCGTGCGGCTCAGGGCCGGGCCTTCCTGCCGGGGGTGGCTGGCATCGCGCGGCAGGTCGCGTGCAGGATGCAGCGGTGTCTCGGGGCCGGGGGCCGGATGCAGCGGGGTACTGATGTCATCGGCCGAGCGCTGGTGGGTCTGGCGCTGCAGCACGGCGTTGCGGGGCACGATCACGCGCAGCCAGGCCAGTTCCGAGCCCGGCAGGGCCGAGCCGGGAACCAGCCGGTGTTCGCCGTCGTGGGCACCCCGGTAGATCTCGGCCACGGCGTCGGCGGTGCGGGCCGAAATGCAGTTGCGCTCGCCCTGCTGGGTGAAGGCGTTGGCGTGTCCGCCGGAGGCGGCCGGATTGGCCGGGCTGGTCGGGGTGTTCGAGCCGGTCACGGCAGTCGGGCCAGTCGGGTTCGTCTGGCTGGTTGTGCCGGTCGTGCCGGTGGTGCCCGGTGCCCGGGACGCCCCGGAGGCATGAGCGGCATCCGGAGGTTCCGGGCAGATCCACTGGTGGGGATCGACCGTGCAGGTGGGATCGCTGATCAGGCCGTCCCGGGTGCCATCGGCGGCATCGCACTGCTGCACGGCCCGCCGGTGCAGGATGGGCAGATCGTCCTCGGTGATGGTGGGGCGGTCGCTGTCGGGGCGCACGACGCGGGCATTCCAGCCGTGGTACATGCTGTTCTGCACGGTAAAGATCAGCGAGGGGGCGCCGGCGGCTATGCCATCGAAGTCTTCCGGGTAGCGCTGGGCGGCCATCAGCGCCTCGCGGCCACCATCGGAGCACCCCGAAAAGTAGGAAAACTTCGGTGCCTGTCCGTAATAGCGCCGGATCAGCTCCTTGGCGATCAGGCTGGTGACGTGCACGGCACGGTAGCCGAAGTCCACGCGCAGCTGCATGTCGGCGGCGGCCCAGATGCCGCCCGCGCCACTGACATGGCCCATGTCGGTGGAGGCCATGGCCAGCGAGCCATCCTTTTCGAACGAACAGTCACGCTGCGGCGAGCCGATGGCCAGCCGTCCGCACAGGCCACCGCAGCCGGTCTGCAGGTAGCGCTGGGTCCAGCCCTGCTGGGGCAGGCGCACGATGAAGCGGATCTGCGGCGAGATGACGCCCGCAATCAGGCACATGGGCTTGCCGCGCACGGTTTCGGTGCTGACGGCCGTGACCTGCGCCGGTGCCTCGGCCAGCGAGATGTCGCCGAAGCTGTTGAGGCTGCACGGCAGGCGTGGCGCCACGGGGGCCAGTTGCTGTGCCGCCTGGGCAGGTGCCGCAGCCAGCCCCTGCAGCAGGCCCACCAGCAGCAGGGGCAGCCCGACGTCGTGGATCGTGCGCGGCAGGGCTGCCAGCCAGCACCGCAGCCGCCGGAGGGAGGGGGGGCACAGCGGTTCGGGGCGAGGTTGCCGGAGGGAGGGCGCGCGCAGTGGCTCGGGGCGAGGTTGCCGGAGGGAGAGGGCGCGCGGCAGGGCGGGCTGGGGTTGCCGGACGGGGGATGGGGGATGCGGAGGGGACGGGAAGCGGGCTTGGAATATCATCGGAATCCGGACCCGGCCGGCACAGGGCCCCGGTGGCACGGCCGGGCCTGCCCGCGCACGGTCCGGCGGCTGGGCAAAGGCGTGAGTTTAGGCGTTTGCACCACAGTTCGCTGGCAAGCCCCGCGCCCATGCGGGGGTGATGTTCCCATGCCCGGGCGATCCAGTGCGTTGCCATTTGGCGCCAATGATCCTGCCATTGCCGGGACATGGTGCCTTCTGGCTCATCCCGATCCTGGACTCAAGGCGCTCGCTGATTTTTGCAGCGGGTCCTTTACGGAGATTCCCACGCATGAGGAGCACATCATGAAGTTTTCGACCACGGCCATTCACGCCGGTTATCACAGCGACCCGACCACACGTGCTGCGGCGGTGCCGGTGTACCAGACCACGTCCTACACCTTCGACGACAGCCAGCACGGGGCCGACCTGTTCAACCTGGCCGTGCCCGGCAACATCTACACGCGCATGATGAACCCTACCCATGCGGTGCTCGAAGCCCGGGTGGCGGCGCTGGAAGGCGGGGTGGGCGCGCTGGCACTGGCCTCGGGCATGTCGGCCATTGCCTATGCGCTGCAGGTGCTGTGCTCACCGGGCAGCAACATCGTCTCGACCAGCCAGCTCTATGGGGGTACCTACAACCTGTTTGCGCATTCGCTGCCCAATCAGGGCGTGACGTGCCGCTTCGTGGCCCATGATGACCTGGCCGGGCTGGAGGCAGCCATCGACGACGACACCCGCGCGCTCTTTTGCGAGTCGATCGGCAATCCGGCCGGCAACGTGGTGGATCTGGCGGCCTGGGCAGCGGTGGCCGAGCGGCATGGCGTGCCGCTGATCGTCGACAACACGGTGGCCACGCCGTACCTGTGCCGGCCGTTCGAACACGGGGCGCACATCGTCGTGCATTCACTGACCAAATACATTGGTGGACACGGCACCACGCTGGGGGGTGCCATCGTCGACAGCGGAAAATTCGACTGGAAGGAACACGCACAGCGTTTCCCGCTGTTCAGCAACCCGGACCCGTCCTACCACGGGGTGGTGTATACCGAGGCATTCGGCGAGGCGGCCTACATTGCCCGCTGCCGGGTGGTGCCGCTGCGCAATACCGGCGCGGCGCTGTCGCCCTTCAATGCCTTCCTGCTGCTGCAGGGGCTGGAGACGCTGGCGCTGCGCATGGAGCGCCATTGCAGCAATGCGCTGGCGGTGGCCCAGTGGCTGCAGAAGCATCCGAAGGTGGTGGGTGTGAATTACGCGGGGCTGACCGACAGCCCCTACCATGCCACGGCGCGGCGCATCTGCGGCGGCCGGGCGTCGGGCATTCTGAGTTTCGAGCTGAAGGGCGGCATCGAGGCCGGCATGCGCTTCATCGATGCCCTGCAGCTCATCTACCGGCTGGTGAACATCGGTGATGCAAAGACGCTGGCCTGCCATCCGGCATCCACCACGCACCGCCAGCTCAACGACGAGGAACTGGCCCGGGCCGGCGTGCCGGCGGGGCTGGTGCGGCTGTCCATCGGCATCGAGGACGTGGACGACATCCTGGCCGATATCGAGCAGGCGCTGGCGCAGGCGTAGTGGGTGTCATGGGCTGATAAAAAATGATGGAACGCTGGATTTTCTACGCGGTACTGTCCATGCTGTTTGCAGGCTTCACCTCGGTGATTGCCAAGATGGGCATGGAGAACGTGTCGGCCGAGCTGGGCCTGAGCGTGCGCACGGTCTTCGTCTGCGGCTTTGTGTTCATCTTCGCCCTGATGTTCGTGCAGCCGTCCGAACTGCAGAAGCTCGATGGCCGTGCGGTGCTGTGGCTGGCCATTTCGGGGGCGACCACGGCGCTGTCGTGGATTTTCTATTACAAGGCCATCAAGGAAGGGCAGGTGGCCACCGTGGCGCTGATCGACAAGGGCAGCGTGGTGGTGGCCATGGTGCTGGCCTGGATTCTGCTGCGCGAGGCCATCACGCCGCGCATGGCCATGGGCGCCAGCCTGATCGTGGCCGGGCTGCTGGTCATTGCGCGGCGGTAGCCGACGGTGCCGCCGGATACGCGGGCTGCCCGATACCCGTGCCGTCTGGTACTGCGTTGCGGTGCTGCATGCGGGTATCGGCACGGTGTTCGGTGACTGGTGTTGCGTTTGGGCACTGACCAGCCGTCAGCGGCCGGTATCCGGTGAGACCTCGAAGCGGGCCTGCAGCGGGTAGCCCCAGCTGAACAGGTAGGGGTTCTCGCCCGGGCGTGCCGTGGGCGAGGGCTGCAGATAGCGGCCCAGGAACGGATCGTAATCGCCGGCCGGGCTGCTGTTCAGGCCGGTGGTCCCGTCGGCCCACTGCATCGGGAAGCGCAGCAGCGGGTCGGCGTCGCGCTACGCCTGGGCCGTGTCCGGCAGGGCCTTGCGGGGCCATTCGGTCTGCAGGGGCACGGCCGGCAGGATCTCGCCGAACGGGCCGCTGGCCAGGGCCCAGGTGATTTCGCCCTGTTCGTTGGTCAGTGCGTACGGGAAGCCCCGGCTGTCGAGGTGGAACCATTGCACGCGCCAGGCGTCGCCGGCGCTTTCCGTGGCGCCCTGCGTCGTGGCCAGCGTGCCGGCTCCCTGGCTGTGCGGTGTGCCGTTGCCCCCGGTTGACCACGACCGGGCGTGGTCCGGGCTGCCGGCATGTCCGGATGCAGGGGTTGCATGCCCCGGGCGGTCGGGCACGGTACTGGCTGGCGCCGGCGCTTCGATCAGCAGTACGGGCAGCTGGTCCTGATACCACCAGTGGCGCAGGCGTGGCTGTGACAGGCGTTCCTCGGTCTGCAGGCGGCCGTCGGCGTAGTCGTAGAAGCGCCAGTCGCTACCCTCCTGGCGGGCAATCCGCTCACCTTGGTGATTGTAGAAGTAGCGTACCTGCCGGCCGTCCTGATGGCGCATCTGGCTGATGACGCCTCCCGGATGCCAGTCGAGTGACCAGCCGTTCCAGTCCAGCATCCGGCCGGATGCGTCGTGGCGGACACCGGTGATCCGGTGGGTGCCTGGCACGTAGGACGTTTTCTGCGTGTATTCCAGCGCCGACACTCCGGTGCCGTCGTAGGTGGGCAGGGCAGCGGGGGCGCTGGCATCGCCCCGACGGGCGGCTGCCTGGCGCGCTGCACGCATGGCCTCGGGGCTGCGGGCGGCCAGACGGTCTTCCCAGGCCGTGCGGGTCCGGTTGCCGTTTGCATCCCAGTCATACCACCACGAGAACGTTTTTTCGGATGAGTCGATGCCGGGAAGCACGCCGCCGTCGGGGGCAATGCGATGGCTGCTGCGCTCCTCCTGGGCAATGTGCAGGCGGTTGCGCTCATCCATCTGGTACATCGAATAGGTGCCCAGCAGCGCCCGGTGCAGCTGCCTGTGCTGGCCGAACCGGCGATACATGGCAAAGCGCAGGTAATCGCTGGCCGCCCGGCTGGGATTGCTGCCATCGCGCAGCAGGGTCAGGCCATAGCGGCGGTCGAACGTGGCGTCGCGGCCGGTGCCATTGCCGAAATGCCAGGCCTGTACGTCCTGGCCGTCACGGGTGCCGGTCACACGGCGGTAGAGCATGGGTGCGTCGGTGCCGGGGTCCGTGTCGGGCTCACCGTGGCGACCGGCCGGTGTGGCGTGGCCGGCGGGGGCGCCGGGCAGCCAGGCCGATCGTGTGTTGACCTCGAAGTTGCCGGCGCCGACACGAACGTCATCCGGCGTGCCGCTGTAATCGAGACGTGCTCCGCCGGGCAGGGTCAGGCCTACCGGCCGGCGGGAGGTGCCGGTGTAGTGGTAGCGTGTCCGGAAGTGGATGTCGCGGGGGGCACCGCCGATGCGGATGTCCACGTCGCGCTGCTCCAGCCGGTACTGCTCGTCGTAGGTATAGCGCTCCATTACATGCGGCGCATCCACCCCTACCAGCCACGGGCCGAAGTACTGGTAACGTGTCACTTCGGCCGGGCCGCCCTGCGCGGCCAGGCTCTGGCGGACCAGGCGGTCGTAGGCATCATGCTCGTAACGGGCATGGGCACCGTCGGCTTCACGCACCTCCATCACGCGGTCCGATTCATCATACGTGTACACGGTGGCACCCGTATCGGGGCTGTCGGCACGCACGATGCGGTTGAAATCGTCGATCTCCAGGCGGATGCCGCTGTCGTCGCGCTGTGGTACCACCACGCCTGCCATCGGGTAGCCGCCCGGCGCGACGGTATCCTGATACCAGGCGAGTGCGCTGTACAGCCAGCTGATGCGGTTGACCGGCACCTCGTGTCCCAGCCCGTCGTAGACGCGCAGGTCGAACGGGCGGTCTTCGCGGGCCACTTGCACGATATCGCCGGACTGCGGCGACATTTCCACACGCAACAGATCGTCGGTGCCGGGCCGGGGGCCATCGATGTGCGTCAGCACGCCCTCGTCGCTGTACTGCAGGAGACTGGTGCGCTGCACCCGCCGGCCATGGCTGTAGCCGGTTTCGGTGATCCGGACCGGGACGGTCCTGCCGCCGGCCTGCAGGTACTCGAAGCGCACCTCGTAGCGTTTGCCGGGTTCCACGCTGGGCCGGCTGATGGTGGTGGGATGACGGGTGCTGGCGTTGGGATAGTCGTAATGACGCACCAGTACCTCGGTTTTCGGGCCCGCGTTCTGCGGCTCCTTCAGGGCGTGTGTGATCGGGTCGGCCAGATGGGCCAGCTTTTCCCAGTGTGGCCGCCAGGCATCGAGCATGCGGCCGCTGGTATCGCGCACGAAGCGGTAGGCGCGTATGTCATGGTCCAGTTCGATGGCATACATGCGTGAGAACGGCCGCCGGCGGTACTGGTCATCGATGCGCGAGGCCGTGACGCGGATCACGCCCGGCGTGGGGTCGGGCATGCTGGCCCGCGGAGCGCTGGGGGTGGACTGGCTGCTCCGGGCCCCGGCCGGTGGCACCAGAACCGGGGCCGACAGCAGGCCCAGGGTGATGAGCGCGGCCAGCATGGGCGTGCGACGGTGCCGGAGCGCGGAGGCGGGCATGGCCTCTTGCGGGCTGGCGGCATGATCGTCGCCATGGACGGGGCGTGTGTGGGCGGAGCGTGTATGGGGAGCATTTCCCCGCAGGGTGGGGATGGTCGATGGGCCGTCAGCACAGGCGGGGTCGGCTTTCATGGTCGGACAGGTCGTTTTCCGGGCATGCAGATGCCCCGGACACTACGTGTCGGGCCCGGGTGGCTGCGAGGCAGCGCGCGCAGCCGGAAGATGCAGGGGGATGGGTGGTGTGCGCCTGTGGCGGGGGGCCGACAGGGGTGTCAGCCGCTTCGTTGCCCGGGCGGCGTGCCGGCCACCGAGACCAGTGCGGCACTGCCCAGTCCGCCGGCGCCTGCGATGCAGGCCAGTCCGAGGCGATCGCCCGGGTGCGCCGGGAACAATCGGGGCTTTTGCCGGGGGGGACGCGATGTCCGTATTGCTTCCGTACATGCGGAGGCGGTGGCGGCAGCCCGTATGGTTGCGTCAGCACATGTGGTTGCGCCAGCCCTGTGGCGCAATCGTGCCAGCAGCTGCACCAGGGCAATGGCTCCCGATGCCCCAATGGGGTGGCCTCGGGCCAGCCCGCCGCCCCAGGCATTGAGACGGGACGGGTCCCCCCCCTGCTGCTGCAGGGCGTCTGCGAAGGCCAGTCCCTGTACGGCAAAGGCATCGTGCAGTTCGACGGCATCCAGCTGCCGGACGGTGGGGTGTTCCCGGGCCAGCAGCGCCGCGGCAGCCTCCCAGGCTCCGGTGAGTGGTGTTTCGGGGTCGGTGCCGAGCGCGAGGCCGGCCTGCCACCACGCGGATGGATGCAGACCATGCTGGCGGCAGGCCCGTTCGGAGGCCAGCAGGACCAGGGCGGCCCCATCGGCCTGGGGTGACACGGCCAGACGGGAGATTGCACAGCCGGGGCCTTCCGGCGCTGCCGCGCCATCCGGATCGGGCGGCTCAGCCATCAGGATGGGCATGCGCTGCAGTTGCCGGTCGGACAGCGGGCGCGGGTAGGTGTCGGCGCTGATGGTGGGGGCTGCGGCTGCGCGGCGATCATCGTTGCCGCTGCCGTCGGTGCTGTCGTTGCTGGGGCTGTCGTTGCGGCCGTTACTGTTGCCGTTGCCGCTCCTGGCATTGGCATCGGCATCGGCGCGGGTGCAGGTGCCGCCGCCATGGTTGCAGCCTCGCGGTTGGGCCTGCAGCGCCAGAATGCCGTCACCAGGGTGCATCAGGGCATGTGCATGACTCTGCCGGGCATAGGCATCCTGCTGTGTCCGTGTCCAGCCGTGACGGGCGGCGTAGGCGGCCGCAGCCAGCAGGGGATCGGGATCGCGTTCGGGCCACGGCGTGAAGGGGGGACGTTCGTAGGGCTGGGCGGCCTCGCCGGTCCGGGTGGGGCGGTGCTGCCGGATCGGTGCCCGGCTCCACGCCTCGCTGCCGCCGGCGATCACGACATCGGCCTGCCCGGCCAGAATCTGGGTGGCGGCCATCAGAATGGCATCCAGTCCGGAGCAGCACTGGGTCTCGACCGTCATCGTCATGCAGCGCAGGGGCAGGCCGGCTGCCAGTGCCGTCATGCGGGCCGGGTTGCCGCCGGCGCCCAGGGCATTGCCCAGCAGCAGCGCATCCACGGCTGCTGGCGGCAGGCCGGTCTGCTGCAGCAGATGCGTGACCAGTGGTGCCGCCAGCGTATGCGGCAGGTGGTGGCGCAGGGCGCCATGGCGCGGCACGACCGGGGTACGGACCCAGGCGAGCAGGGGGATGGGGGTGGTCATCGGGTGAGGCTGCTCATGGGTTGGCACTGTCCATGGTGGTAGAACCATTCATGGTGGTGGAACCGTTCAGGGGGAACCTCTCATGGGATGCTCCGGTCTGACGTGGGGGGAGCGGATACTGGCGGATGCCGTTCCTGGGTCTGCTGGAACAGCCACGCCTGCAGCTGTGCGTGGTCGGTCTTGCCGCTGGCGGTCATCGGCCATGGGCCCGGCCAGATCCACCAGTGGCGCGGCACTTTCCAGGGCTCGAGCGTCTCGCGGCACCAGGCGGCCAGCGCCGGTGGCTGCAGGGCGGGCGTAGATGCACGCAGGACGGGCGACGCATGGGGTGCACGAAGCGTCGCCGCACCCTGCACGATGGCGTGCACCACCTGTCCGCGCTGCGGGTCGGGCAACCCCAGCACGGCGGCCTGCCGGATGTCGGGATGGGCATGCAGCCGGGCCTCGACTTCCTCGGGAAACAGGTTGCGGGCCTGGGTGACGATCATGCGGTTCTCGCGCCCGGCC
>ERZ773099.1619-NODE-1619-length-16487-cov-10.159141_pt1 | contig 16487 bp, 13 predicted proteins | sample MGYA00511120_ERZ773099 | MGnify/ENA primary metagenome ERZ773099 (study PRJEB29015, sample SAMEA2738012) | human oral metagenome | biome: human oral; feature: human-associated habitat; material: dental | place: China | collected 2104 ...
CTCAGTAACGAACTATTTTTTACTTTTTGTTAATTTGCAACAGCCCCTTTTTTATCTTTAATTTTATAAAATTTTATACACCTTTAACTATCTTATCAATTTCTATTGCAGTTTTTAAAATTTCTTCTAAATCTTTTAAATATAACATATTTGGTCCATCAGATTTTGCTTCTGTTGGATTAGGATGAACTTCAGCAAATATTGCATCAACCCCAATAGCAAGTCCTGCTCTTAAAAGAGGATATACATATTCTCTATCTCCAGATGTTGCTGTTCCTAGTCCTCCAGGTTTTTGAACTGAGTGTGTTACATCAAATACAACAGGATAATTAAATTTTCTCATTTCAAGTAAACTTCTCATATCCACTACCATATTATTGTATCCAAATGTACTTCCTCTTTCACATAACATAATATTTTTATTTCCAGACTCTTCCATTTTAACAACTATATTTTTCATATCCCAAGGTGCTAAAAATTGACCTTTTTTAATATTTACAGCCTTTCCTGTTTCAGCAGCAGCTATAAGTAAATCTGTTTGTCTACATAAAAATGCTGGTATTTGTAAAATATCTGCTACTTTTGCAACTTCTTTACATTGCCAAGCTTCATGTACATCTGTAATAACAGGAAGATTAAATTTTTCCTTTGTTTTAGCAAGCATTTTCATTCCTTCTTCTAAACCAGGTCCTCTATATGAATGTATAGATGAACGATTAGCCTTATCAAAAGAAGCCTTAAATATATACTCTATACCTAGTCTATCACAAATTTCTTTTATTCCTCCTGCAACTTCATCCATCAATTCTTGAGATTCCATGACACAAGGTCCTGCAATTAAAACAAATCTCTTTTTTCCTCCAAATACTATGTTACCTACTTTAACCTTATTTACATCATTAATTAACATTTTCTACCATCCTTCTTCTAACAATTTCTCTTCTTGCAATTTCCTTATCATCAAAGTGCCATTTTTTTGTACCAATTATATGGTATGTTTCATGACCTTTTCCTGTTATAAGGATAATATCATTTTTTTCTGCCATATTAATAGCTAATTTTATTGCTTTTTCTCTATCAGGTTCAAAGAAATAATCATCACTCTTTGCAAAGCCTGTTTTTACATCAGCAAATATTTGTTCAGGACTTTCAGTTCTTGGATTATCTGAAGTTAGAATCACAATATCTGATAAATTTTCAGCAGCCTTAGCCATTATAGGTCTTTTAGTTCTATCTCTATCTCCACCACAACCAAATATAGTTATTATCCTATTACCATTTCTAATGTTTCTTGCAGCAACAATAACATTTACTAAGGCATCAGGAGTATGAGCATAGTCAACTATAACTTTATAATCTTGCCCACAATTTAAAGCTTCAAATCTTCCAGGAGCAGCCTTTATATTTGAGATTCTTTCTAGAATATCTTCCCATTTAATTCCCATTTTTACAGCAATGGCAACTGCACCTAAAGTATTATATAAATTAAAATCACCTAATAAAGCAAATTTAACTTTTTCTACTTTTTCTTTAAATTTAATATCTATATATCCATCATCTAAGTATTCTCCTTCTAAATCTCCTCCATCTATTCCATAAGAAATTATTTCAGGATTATCTTCTATGAATTCATCATATAGTCTTTTCCCATACTTATCATCAATATTAAATACTGAATTATTTATATCTTTAAGTTTTAAGAATAATTTTCTCTTAGCTTGAAAATAATTTTCCATAGTCACATGATAATCTAAATGGTCTTGAGTTAGATTAGTGAAAAGAGCATAATCAAAATCTAAAACATCTACTCTACCTATTTCAAGTGAATGAGAACTTACTTCCATAACAACATATTCAATCTTTTTCTTTAAAGTTTTATCAAAAATCTTTATTAAATCAAGTGATTCTGGAGTTGTATTAACTGCTTCAAATACTTCATCACCTATCTTATATTCTATAGTCCCTATACGAGTTATAGGAGTATCTCCCATCAATTTTTCTATCATATAAGTTGATGAAGTTTTTCCATTAGTTCCTGTAACTCCTATAATTTTTAATTTTCTTTGAGGCCATTCATAGAAATTTGAAGCTATATAACCAAGTTTATGTCTAATTTCATCAATTAAAACATAACTAACCTTATGTTTCATTTCAACTCTTCTACTTACTATAATACAAGTTGCACCATTTTTTACAGCACTGTCTATATAGTCGTGTCCATCAACATTTGCACCTTCTAAAGCAACAAAAATATAGTTTTCTTTCACTTTTCTTGAATCATATTCAATACCATCATATTTTCTATTTAAATCAACATCTCTTAAAACTTCATATTCTACACCTGAAAAAATATTCATCGAATCTACTCCTTATTTTCAATTTGCCAGTCAATTTCTTTTTCATTTAACTCTTTTAATATTCTATTCACTTCACTAAAATGTTTACAACCAAAGAAGCCTCTATTAGCTGAAAGAGGACTAGGATGTGCTCCTTTTAAAATATAATGCTTATTAGTATCTATAAATTTTTCCTTAGCTTTAGCATTATTTCCCCACAATATAAATATTATAGGCTTTTCTCTTTCATTTAACTTTTTTATTACGTTATCTGTAAATGTTTGCCAACCAATTTTAGAGTGTGAGTTAGCCTCACTATCTCTAACTGTCAAACTTGTATTTAAAAGTAATACTCCTTGTTTTGCCCATTTTTCAAGAAAACCATTATTTGGAATATATAACCCCAAATCATCATGTAACTCTTTATACATATTTACAAGTGATGGTGGTGTCTTTATTCCATAATTTACTGAAAAAGCTAAACCGTGTGCCTGACCTTTCTGGTGATAAGGATCTTGTCCTAAAAGTACAACTTTTACTTCTGAATAAGGAGTAAGAAAAAAAGCATTTAGAATATCTTTTTTTGGTGGATAAACAGTGTAATTTTCATACTCCTTTTCAAGAATATTTTTCAATTCCACAAAATAATCTTTCTGAAATTCTTCTTCTAAAATTTCTTTCCAGTCATTATTAATTTTTGACATATCCCCTCTCTTTCATATCTTACTAAAAATATAGTCTCTCCACTCTTTAGCATTTTCACTCTCAGGATCTATTCCCTTTCCCTCTGTGTAAAATACTTCCCATTGCCAATCATCTCCACCAACAGCACCAACTTTTGACCAATTATTTAATAAATCTTTAAAATTATCTGCTATATAATGACCATGACCATCTCCACCATCATGACTTAAATATACTATTTTTCCATAATTTTCTTTTTCTAATTCAATGGCAAAATAATCTCCATTCCCTACTTCATAAAAGGCTAACTTATTATGCCAAACTTTATCATATTCATTATTATAATCAGGGTAACAAACATCTACCCAGCCCTGTCTACTTTCTTCAAAATCTAGTAAGAACTTTAGTCCCCAATGTAAATCTCCTGCAAAGATAGCACAGAATTTTTCTGGGAATTCAATTTGTTCCTCTTCTTCGTCTCTATAGGTAGACCAAAAATATTCAAAATGTGATGAATAATTTAAAAGTATATCTCTAAAATCTTTTGGTAAAGTATATCCTAACTTTTTCTCAACTTCTAAAATTTCTTCTTCCTTTGCTGGAGCTTCTATTATAGTTTCTCTAGAATGCCCTCCTATATTTTCTATTCCCTTTTGAAATTTTTCAAGTTCCTTGATGAAACTATCCCAATTAAATTCAACCATATTAACACCTCTCATCTAGTAAAATAAAAAGGAAGGAAAATCTCCTTCCTTATTTTATCATAAAAATACAATATTCAATAATTATTTATCATCTAATTCTTGAAAAATTTTCATTTTTTCGTCTACATCTTTATTATGATGATTTAAACATAATTCTGCTAAGTCAAAATTAATATTTTTTAATTTCTCAAAAGCTATATTTGGATGCTTCTCTAAAATTTTATCTCCTACTAAAACTTTTTTTATTCTTCTAAAAAGCCCTACTTTACCCTTTCCACTATCATGTAAAAGAGCAAGTTTTAAATAAAGTTTTTCAGAAGATAAGATCTTATCTTCCTTTACCTTTTTATAAAGACTATATGAATGAACTTTATCATAATTAGACATAGTAGAAAAAATTAAGAATTCTTTCTCTGATAATATCTTTTTTATTTCAGAATTATTACTTTCATCAAACTTAGAAAAAATATATTGATAAACTTGTTTTACTCTTGAAATCAACATATTATTGCCATTTTTCACTTAAAAGTCTACCATTGTCATACTTCAATATAGTATCTAAACTTCCATCTTCTCTATATTTTTTCCAAACTCCATCTTTTCTACCAGAAACATATTTTCCTTCTTCTGAAACTTTCCCATTACTCCAATATAATTTCCAATCTCCTGTACCATTTTCAAAGATACTTTTATGTAAAAGTTTTCCGCTTTTATCATATTCCACTATACCATCTATTCTATCATTTTTATAGTAAACTATAGATTTTAATTTACCATTTTCATAATAAGTTTTTTGTGGTCCATTTAATTTTCCTTTAGAGTACATTTCAGATAATAATTTTACTTCTTTATCTTTTGAAAAATAAGCAGTTTCTCCATCTAAAAGACCATCTTTATATTCTTCATAAGATTCTATTCTACCATCAATAACTATGCCAAACACACCAGTAAAAGGAGTATTAGAACCTTCCTTGTAAGCTATTTTATCTCTAACTTCTCTGTCATAGAAGTCAACTATTTCTGATTTATCTACAACTCTAGTTGCAGTTTCATCTGGAATATCATTAACAACAGTTTCTTCATTTTCAGAAGCTTTATTTTCAGACTTAACTTCAGTTTCGTTTTCATTTTCTCTTTTAGTTTCTTTTTTAGTTTCATTTTTGACAACTTCTTTTTTTTGAGTCTCTTTAGTTTTTTCTTTCTTAGACTTTGTGTTATTCTCACCTAATATCTGTTTAGAAATTGTATCTAGTGACTCAACTTCTTTGATTTCAGCATTTGCTATTGAAAAACTAAATAATAATCCTGTTAGAATAATAAATTTATTAAATTTGTTCATTCTTATATCTCCCACCTATTTAGAATAATTTGGTGCTTCTTTAGTGATTGTTATATCATGAGGGTGGCTTTCTATTAACCCTGCTCCTGTGATTTTAACAAACTTACCATTTACTTGTAAATCTTTTATAGTCTTAGTTCCGCAATATCCCATACCTGCTCTTACACCACCTGCAAGTTGGAAAATAACATCCTTTACTGAACCTTTATATGCAATACGTCCCTCTATTCCTTCTGGAACTAATTTAGAATTATCAACTTCTCCTGCTTGGAAGTATCTATCTTTAGAACCTCTCTTCATTGCAGCTATAGATCCCATACCTACATATATTTTAAATCTTCTACCTTCAAGAATAATTTCTTCTCCTGGAGCTTCTTTTGTTCCTGCAAGTAATCCTCCTAACATAACACAGTCAGCTCCTGCAGCTAAAGCTTTAACTATATCTCCAGATAATTTTATTCCACCATCAGCAATAACTCCAATATCTCTAGATTTACAATATTCATAAACATCATTTACAGCTGTTAATTGAGGAACTCCAACTCCTGCAACAACTCTTGTTGTACAAATAGATCCTGGTCCTATTCCAACTTTCACTGCTGATGCTCCAGCTTCAATTAATTCCTCAGCTGCTTCTGCAGTAACAATATTTCCACCTATTATATCTAAATCAGGATAATGTTTTTTGATTTCTTTTATCATATTTATAACACCTTGTGAGTGTCCATGAGCAGAGTCAACAGTTATGATATCTACTCCAGCTTTAACTAAAGCAGCAACTCTATCTAAAGTGTCAGGTGCAACACCAACAGCTGCTCCACATCTTAATTTTCCAAGTTCATCTTTACAAGAATTTGGATATTGAACTATATTATCTATATCCTTTATTGTAATAAGACCTTTTAAATACCCATTTTGGTCTGTGATAGGTAATTTTTCAATTCTGTTAGCAAGTAAAATTTCTTTAGCTTGTTCTAAGTTTGTTCCAACAGGTGCAGTTATTAGACCTTTACTTGTCATAATATCTCCAACAGGTTGATCTAAATCTTTACGATATTTAATATCTCTGTTTGTTATTATTCCTATTAATTTTCCATCATCTTCAATAACAGGTAATCCTGAAATTTTATATCTACTCATAAGCTCTTCAGCTTGGTATACTCTGCTGTCTTTATTAAGAGTTATAGGGTTAGTAATCATTCCACTTTCAGATCTCTTTACTCTGTCTACTTCAGCAGCTTGTTCTTCAATAGACATATTTTTATGAATAAAACCAATTCCTCCTTGTCTCGCAAGAGCTATAGCTAAATCAGATTCAGTAACTGTATCCATAGCAGCACTTAAAATTGGTAAATTTAATGTAATTTTTTTTGTAAGTCTTGTTTTTAAACTTACTTCATTAGGAAGCACATCAGATTTTGCTGGGATTAGTAGAACATCATCAAAAGTAATTCCTTCTTTTAAAATTTTTCCATTCATCATTTTTTCTCCTTAATTTTTTAAATAATTATATAGAATTTTCCTTTTAAACAACTTTAAATTTTTGATATTATATCACAATTCCTTATCTTTTTGAATAGCCAAGCTTTAATTTTCTTTAACTATATTCTTTTTAAGTCATTTACCATAGAATCTATATGTCCATTAACTTCTTTTTTTAGTTTTTCTTCTACTTTCTTCTTTAATTCATTGGAACCTAATAGCTTATTATCTGAATTTCTATATTCAGATCCTGGTGGAACTTCTCCTGAATATTTTACATTATTTACTGTATTTTTTACTGTAACCTCGTTACTTATATTATTATTGTAATAAGCCCCTCTTATAGAAAAAGTGTAAGGAATTGTTCCTAGTTCTTCAACAGTTGTAGTAGTTTTTGTAAAATTATATGTCTTTATAATAGCTTTTCCATTAGAGTCAATACTAGTTTGTATTTCTTTTCTTATTTGTTCTGTATTAGTATAAGAAAATGTATTGTAACTATATTCTCCTCTTCTATAATCAATAAAAAGTTCTACACCATTATTTACAGGATAAGCTATGGAATTTAAGTCATCATTTATCTTCTTTCTTATGTCTGCATCATTTGAATTTAAACTATATTTAAAATATCCTTTTTCTTTAGTTTCATTTAGTAATTTATTAGTATCTTTATAGTTAGCTACATATTTTTGAGTTTCTTTAAAATAATAGTTTGCAGCTCTGTATTTAGCTTTCGAAGAACCAGCATTTCTATACTCTACCATTCCTTTAGTATAGTTATCTTCTGCATCATTTAAATCAGCCTTATTTTTTACACCTTCATATTTTGAATAAGAATTTCTATAGTTACTTTGATATTTTGAATATATCTCATTAGCTTTGTAATAAAAGCTTTGAGCAGATCTAAGATTCTTATTAGTTGCCCCCTTTTCTTCCTTTTCTGCAAGCTCTATATAAGCATCAGCTCTATGTTTGGCTATTTCTTTTTTAAAAAAACTATACAGTTCTACTTTACTCACATCTAAAGATTTCTTAGCTTCAACTATATTATTAATTGCAGTATCCATATTTAAGGTGTAGTTTATTATTTTCAAAGTATATGTATTATCATCACTTAAAATTAAATTTTGTGTAAATAATTCTTTATTAGTTTTTAAAGCTTCATTAAAAATATTTTTCAAATTATTACTTACTAAAAATTCTCTTTCAGCCTGAAATTCTTTTGAATACTCACTGTTATCTGAAGCAATGTATATTTGAAAAAGTTCTACATTAGCCTTATTTCTATCCGTCAGTTTCTCACTATTTTTTAGTTTTCTATAATATTCAAAAATATTTAAAAACTTATTATTGATTTCATTTCTCTTTTTTTCATTCAACTCCTTAAAATTTTCAGGTTTTTCATCAAAATGTTTAAAAGTTAATTCTACATTTTGAACATAATCTCCTTTTTTATAAGCTCTCTCTGCCTTGTACAAATTGCTACAAGAAATAAATAAAAGACAAAGAATAGCAAATAAAATTTTTCTCATTCTAGTTCCTCCTTGAGTATTTTTACTGTTATTTTATAATATCCTTTTTTACCTTATTTAGTCAATTAGATTTTAATTTCTTTTAAAAAAGTGTTTACTAGACTAACATTATTTTTTAAAATAGACTTAGATATCTAAAACATCTTTAAAAAAAATTATTGAAATAAATAAAAAAAGAATATATAATTGATATAATATATTCTTAAAATAATATTAATAACGAGGTGGAAGATGGAAAAAGAAAAACTTTATCAAAAAATTTCTAAAGAAATATTGGAAAATATTGGTGGCTCAGGAAACATTCAAGGTGCTGCTCATTGTGCAACTCGTCTGCGTATTGTGCTAAAAGATTTATCTTTAGCAAAAACTGATAAATTAGAAAATATTGATTTAGTCAAAGGTTGTTTTATTGCTGGTAGTCAATTACAGCTTATTTTTGGAGCAGGAACTGTAAATGAAGTTTATAAAGTTTTTGCAAAAGAAGCTAAATTAGAAAATATGTCCTTATCTGATGTAAAAGATATTGCAACTAACAAAGAAAATCCATTACAAAAAGTTATTAAAGCTCTCTCAGATGTATTTGTTGAAATCATACCTGCAATATTAGCTGCTGCTATTTTATTGGGAGTCACTGGATTTTTAGCTAACTTTGAAGCAGTTAAAACTAATCAAACTTTATATGCCATCAATCGTTTATCAAATTTAGCCTCTGTTGGAATTTTTGCCGTTTTACCTTTGGTTGTTGTATATTCAGCCACAAAGAGATTTGGTGGAAGAGCAATTCTAGGTATAGTTGTTGGAGCAATTATGCTTGATGCTAGTCTTGCCAATGCTTATTCAATAGGTACTTCTGGATTCAATCCTGAAATTTTAGATTTATTTGGGCTAAAAATTCAAATGGTAGGTTTTCAAGGCGGTATTATAGTTGCACTTATGATGGGATATATAGTTGCTCAATTGGATAAATTTTTTGAAAAGAAAATTCCTTCTGTTATTAAACTTTTAGTTTCTCCAATGCTGACAGTTTTCATCTCTACTTTCTTATTATTTACTATAGTTGGTCCTATTGGGCGTGAACTTTCAAATTATATAACTGGTGGACTTGTTTGGGTAAGTACAGAATTTGGTTTGATAGGTTATATGATTTTTGCTGGTCTACAACAGATAATTGTTATCACTGGACTACATCATATTTTAAATGCTGCTGAAGCACAACTGATAGCAACAACTGGTAGAGATTTTTTAAATCCTTTGATGTCAGTTGCTTTAATTTCACAAGGTGGAGCTGTTTTAGGTTATTATCTATTACATCGTAAAGAAAAAAAAGTAGCTGAAATTGCTTTACCTTCTTTTGTGAGTATTCTGTTTGGTATAAGCGAACCAGCCATTTTTGGAGTAAATTTAAAATATAAATTTCCATTGATAGCAGGTTGTATTGCTGGTGCAATTGCTGGTGCCTTTGTATATATATTCAAATTGAGTTCTTTAGGTTTTGGTGCAACTGCAATTCCAGGTATAACAATAGTTGATCCTGCTAATAACGGCTATATCAACTATATTATAGTTCATTTAATAGGCCTTATTCTAGGAATAGTTTTCTGTTACACATTTGGAAAAACAAAAACTAAGAAAGATATTAAAGAAGAGAATAATGAAACTAAAAATACTCCTGAAATAAAAATAGAAAATAATGAAAATGCTAATTTAAATGAAATAAGTCTAATTTCTCCAATAAAGGGAGAAGTAAAAGATATATCTGAGTCAAGTGATGAAACATTTGCTTCGAAAGTTATGGGAGATGGTATTTTAGTAAATCCTGATCAAGAAATCTTTGTTGCTCCTGCTGATGCAACAGTTGAGCTTGTTTTCCCTACAAAACATGCTATAGGTTTAAGTTTAAAAGATGGAAGTCAAATCCTTATGCACTGTGGAATAAATACAGTTAGTATGAATGGAGAAGGTTTTGAAGTCTATGTTGAAGAAGGGCAAGAAGTTAAACAAGGTGATAAGTTGATTAAAATGAATTTAGAAAAAGTAAAACAAGCAGGACATAGTACTCAAACTCTTATAATAGTAAATGAACTCCCTAATGGCAGAAAAGTTGAGGTTAATCCTAATAGCAAAACTCCTATAACAATAAAAAAGATTTAGGTGATTATTATATGTTAAGAGAAAAATATGTGGATCTTATCAATAAAGTCAATAATGATCCTTATCGCTTACATTTTCATCTAATACCTCCAACTGGTTGGCTAAATGATCCCAATGGACTTTGTGTGATAAAAGGAGTAAACCACATCTATTTTCAATATACTCCTTTTTCTGCAACTTGGGGTCTAAAGTCTTGGGGACATTATAGTACAGAAAATTGGATAGATTATAGTGAACATTCTATTTTCTTAAGACCAAGTATATCTGAAGATAGAGATGGAGTATATAGTGGTTCAGCTCTAGTAGAAAATAATAAAATACACTTTTACTACACTGGAAATGTAAAATATACTGATAAGAAATATGACTATATTTTAAATGGTAGAGAACAAAATGTCATTGAAGTTATTTCAGAAGATGGTTTTAATTATGAAAAGAAAAATGTTCTTTTAAAAAATTCTGACTATCCTGAAAATATGTCAACTCATGTTCGAGACCCAAAAGTTTTTAAAGTTGATAACGAATACTTTATGATTCTTGGTGCAAGAACAAAGGAAGACAGAGGTTGTGCTATTTTATATAAATCTTTAGATTTAGAAAAGTGGGAATATTTTTTTGAGATACATTCTGAGAAAAAATTTGGTTATATGTGGGAATGTTGTGATTTAATAAATATAGAAGATAAGTGGTTTTTAATTTGTTGCCCACAAGGTATTGAAAAAGAAGGAATTAACTTTGCAAATATCTATCAATTTGGATATTTTCCTATAGATATTAATTTTAAAGAAAAAACATATAGTTTAGGAGAATTTATTGAGTTAGACAGGGGCTTTGATATATATGCTCCTCAAACTTTTATTGATAGCAAAGGTAGAAATGTATTAATTGCTTGGATGGGAATTCCTGATGCAACCTATACAAATAGTAAGACTATTGAAAATGCTTGGCAACATGCTCTTTCTATACCTAGAGCTCTAAAAAGAAAAGGAAATAAAATTTTACAAGGGCCTTTGGTAGAATTTGAAAATTTAAGAAAGAATAAAATTTTAAGTACTGATAGTCATATTAAATTTCTAGCTTCTACTTTTGAAATGATAGTAAATATAGAGAATTCTGAATATTTTTTAATAAAAATGGAAGATATAAAACTATCATACAATAATAATATTTTTTCATTAGAAATGCAAGAAAGTGGTGAAGGAAGAGATAAAAGATCTGTTTATCTAGAAGAACTTAAAAAACTACAAATTTTTGTAGATACAAGTTCTATTGAAATTTTTATCAATGAAGGTGAAGAAGTTTTCACAAGTCGTTTTTATCCTAGTAAACAAAAGATGAATGTAGAAGTATTTAATCAAGGCAGCTGTTGTTACTATGAGTTGGATAGATTTAAAATAGATATTGAGTAGAGTTTTTAAGATTTAAAATAAAAAAGGATTGAAGGCTTTAGTTCATAAAGCTTTTCAATCCATTTCTTTTTAGTTAAGGTTATTATTTAATAACAACGATATTTGAAGCTTGAGGACCTTTTTGTCCTTCAGAAATTTCAAATTCTACTTCTTGTCCTTCAAATAATTCTTTGAATCCTTCTTTTTGAATTTGAGAAAAATGAGCGAATACGTCTTTTCCATCTTCACCTGTGATAAATCCAAATCCTTTTTCTTTGTTAAACCATTTTACTGTACCTTTCATCTTTTAATACCTCCATAAATAATTTTGTCGAATGATGAAGTAACTACTAACATAAATGAATATATCTATAAAAGCATATAGAAACTTAATATTAGAAAATGGAACCTAAAAGAATCATTTACCACAATACTAAAAAATAATTCATAGTAATAAAGTTACATCTCATTTTCAAGGACATTATACTACAAAATTTTTAAAATGTATACTATTTTTTTTATTTTTTTTTAAATTTTAAACAATTCTTTTAAAAAATAACGAACAAGCTAGATATAATTGATTTTCTAAAGGTTTTTTCAAAAAAATATTTGTTATTTTATCAAAATATTATATAATGTCTGTATAATATTTTTTTAGGAGGGATTACGTATGAAAAAACTTGTTTTATTACTATTGTTTATCGTATCTGTATTTTCTTTTGGAGCAAACTTTAAACCTTATTTAAAAGGTAATGCTGCAAATCCAGATGCAAAAAAAATTCTTTTTGCTGCACAAATGGAAAGTACAAAAAAGATTGTTACTCTATACAAAGATAGAGAAAAAGTTGTTTATGTTTTTGGTGTTGAAGGCAAAAAACCAGAAATAACATTAGAGGGGGTTATTGGTGACAATTTATTCTTCAATGCAGATGATACAGAAACTTATATTGGAAGATTTTTGGTTTTTATGAATGACGAATATAGATATATAGTTTCTTACTATGATGTTAATGGAAAGACTAGAAGTTATTTACTTGAAGCATATAAAGGAACAAATCCTAGACCTCTTTATAAAAAACAACTAAATAATAAGTCTGTCTATGATAAAGTTTTCAATGATCCAAATAATGCAGAAGGATTTAATGGATTATTCTATGATCAAAATTACTTAGATAGTGAAAGTTTTTATATAAACTATTAATTTCTAATTTAAAATGAAAGGGGCTGTTGCAAAATTAAAATTTTAATCCCAAAGTAAAAAATAAGTGAGTTACGAATGGAAATTTTAGATAAAAAATCAAATGGAATGAGCCGAGCAAATGCAGGAGTGTTTGAGTGTAACGAGTTTCCTGATTTGCAGTGAATTCTTGATTTTTTATCGTTAAGAAATTTACTCAGTAACGAACTATTTTTTTCTTTTTATTATTTTGCAACAGCCCCTTACAATTCTATAGTGATTGAACTCTAAAAGACATTGATTCAATAACTCTTAATAGTGCATTTGCAGTATCTAGTGAAGTGAAACAGATTACTCCATGTTCAGTAGCTTTTCTTCTAATTTTAAATCCATCTTTCTCACTTGATTTACCTTTTGTTGTAGTATTTATTACTATATCTACATCTCCATTTTGTATTGCATCTAGAACACTGTAATCTGAATTATCTATTTTTCCAACTTTTTTAACTTTTAGTCCATGTCCTTCAAAATATGTTCCTGTTCCTTCTGTTGCTACAATTGAGAATCCTACATCAGAGAAACCTTTTGCAAGATTTAATGCAGCTTCTTTATTTTTATCATCTATAGTAAATAGAACTCTACCATAGTCTTTTATTTTTACTCCAGCAGCAGTAAGTCCTTTATATAGTGCTTTTTCTAAATTTACATCTGTTCCTATAACTTCTCCTGTTGATTTCATTTCAGGTCCTAATGTTGTATCAACATTTTTTAATTTTTGGAAACTGAATACAGGCACTTTAACAGAAACAAAGTTTCCTACATCTGCAATATCTTTTGTAAAGCCTAAATCTCTTAATTTTTTACCTAAGATACATTGCATAGCTATATTTGCAACAGGAACTCCTGTAACCTTACTTAAGAATGGAACTGTTCTTGAAGCTCTTGGATTTACTTCAAGCACATAGATTTCTCCTTTGCTTACAACATATTGAATATTGATAAGTCCTTTAACTTTTAAGCCACTTGCTAATTTTTTTGTATAATCTATCAAAGTTTCAATTTCTTTTTCTGATAAACTTTGAGGAGGATATATTGAGATAGAGTCTCCACTGTGTACCCCTGCTCTTTCAATATGTTCCATTATTCCAGGTATAAAAGTGTTTTCTCCATCAGATATAGCATCAACTTCTATTTCCTTACCTATCAAATATCTATCAATTAATACTGGATGTTCAGGATTTATATGTACTGCCTTTTCCATATATTTCTTTAAATCTTCATCATTATATACTATTTCCATAGCTCTACCACCTAATACATAAGATGGTCTAACCAACACAGGATATCCAATTTCATTTGCATTCTTTAATGCAGTTTCTACATCAAAAGCTGTTTTTCCTAATGGTTGTGGTATCTTTAATTCTATAAGTAATTTTTCAAATCTGTCTCTATCTTCCGCTGTATCTATTGAGTCAAGAGAACTTCCTAAAATTTGTATTCCATTTTTTACTAATTTATCTGCTAGGTTGATTGCAGTTTGTCCTCCAAATTGTACAACAACTCCAAGTGGTTTTTCTAAATCTAAGATTTCCATAACATCTTCTTGAGTCAAAGGTTCAAAATATAGTTTATCTGAGATTGAGAAATCTGTTGATACAGTTTCAGGGTTATTATTTATTACTATTGCTTCATAGCCCAATTTTTTTATAGCCTTAATAGCATGTACTGTTGCATAATCAAACTCTATTCCTTGCCCTATTCTTATAGGTCCTGAACCAAGTACAACTATTTTTTCTTTATCACTTCTTGTTGATTCATTTTCAAATTCATAAGTTGAATAGAAATATGGAGTATTAGAATCAAATTCAGCAGCACAAGTATCAACCATTTTATATACAGGTCTTATATTATGTTTATGCCTTAATTCTGTTATTTCTGGCTCTGTCATTTCCCATCTATGTGCTATAACTCTATCAGAGAAACCAAAAGTTTTAACCTTTCTTAAAAGTTCAATATTTCCTTTATTATCTTTTAATAGATGTTCTAAATCTATTATATTTTTCATTTTATTTAAGAAAAATAAATCTATTTTCGTATAATTATGTATTTCTTCTATGCTTACATTTCTTCTTAATGCTTCTCCTATAAAGAATAATCTTTCATCTCCTGCTAATTTTATTCTTTTAATTATCTTTTCTAATGAAAATTCTTCTCCATTAGGTAAACCCAAATGATGTACTCCATATTCAAGTGATCTTATAGCTTTAAGTAAAGATTCTTCCAAAGTTCTACCTATTGCCATAACTTCCCCTGTTGCTTTCATTTGAGTTCCTAAATATCTATCTCCATCTCCAAACTTATCAAATGGGAATCTTGGAATTTTTGTTACAACATAGTCTATTGCTGGTTCAAAACAAGCATAAGATGAGTTAGTAACAGGGTTTATTATCTCATCTAAAGTCATTCCAACAGCTATTTTTGCTGCTATCTTTGCTATTGGATAACCAGTTGCTTTTGAAGCAAGTGCTGATGAACGAGAAACTCTTGGGTTTACTTCTATTATATAGTATTTGAAAGAGTTAGGATCTAGTGCTATTTGCACATTACATCCACCTTCAATTTTTAATGCTCTTATGATTTTTAAAGAAACATCTCTTAACATATGATTTTCTCTATCAGTCAATGTTAAGCAAGGAGCAACAACTATTGAGTCTCCTGTATGTATTCCAACTGGGTCAATATTTTCCATATTACATACTACTATGGCTGTATCATTGCTATCTCTCATAACTTCATATTCTATTTCTTTGTATCCAGCTATTGATTTTTCAAGTAAACATTGATGAACTGGTGAATAGTTTAGTCCATTTGGTACAATTTCTTGTAAATCTTCATCGTTATAACAAATTCCTCCACCTGTTCCTCCCATTGTAAATGCAGGTCTTACTATAACAGGGTAACCTATTTCTTTTACAAATTTTTCTGCTTCTTCCAATGTATGAACTATTGCAGAGTCAGGTACAGGTTCATTTAATTCATTCATTAAATCTCTAAATAATTCTCTATCCTCAGCTTGTTTTATTGAAGATAATTTTGTACCTAAAATTTCAACTCCACATTCATCTAAAATTCCACTTTCATGCAAACTAACTGCTAAATTTAATGCAACTTGTCCTCCTAATGTAGGTAAAAGTGCATCTGGTTTTTCTTTTCTTATTATTTTTGATAAAAATTCCACAGTCAATGGCTCTATATATACTTTATCTGCAATTTCTTTATCTGTCATAATTGTTGCAGGGTTTGAGTTTACAAGTATTACTTCATATCCTTCTTCTCTTAAAGATAAACAAGCTTGTGTTCCTGCATAGTCAAATTCAGCAGCTTGTCCTATTATTATTGGTCCTGAACCTATTACAAGTATAGTTTTTATATCTTTTCTTTTTGGCATTAATCTCACTCCCGTTATTTCATATTCTTATCAATATTTTTTATAAATTCATCAAATAAATAGCTTGTATCATGTGGTCCAGCTGCTGCTTCTGGGTGAAATTGTACAGTGAACACGGGATATTTTTTATGTCTTACTCCTTCACAACTTCTGTCGTTTATTGCTACATGAGTAAGCTCCAAATCTGTATTTTTTAATGAATCTATATCAACTGCATATCCATGATTTTGAGATGTTATATCAACT
>ERZ773099.1621-NODE-1621-length-16485-cov-7.897809_pt1 | contig 16485 bp, 13 predicted proteins | sample MGYA00511120_ERZ773099 | MGnify/ENA primary metagenome ERZ773099 (study PRJEB29015, sample SAMEA2738012) | human oral metagenome | biome: human oral; feature: human-associated habitat; material: dental | place: China | collected 2104 ...
GTGCAATAACTGGTGCAGCATCATGGGCTACGAACGGAACAAAAGACCGAACAAGCCCTGGCTCTACAAAGCTTGACTGTGATTTCAATTGTCCTGGCGGATATGCCTACAAGAATAACGGAGGAACCGATAGGTCATGTACCGATTGTGGGAAGGGATACTATGCATATCCAGGGCAAAACTCCTGTGTAAAATGTACCAATAAGCCTGATGATCCTAAAGCTCATTATAAGGAATGAGGAAATCCAAGCGAGAAGTGTGAGTGGCATTGTGAAGCTGGCTATACAAAGATTGATACGGCAGGATATAAAGGTTGTGTAAAAGGATCAAAGAGTGATCGATCAACTTGCCCTGGACCGTGTGGAGTTTGTACAGTATCCAGAACTATAACGTGTCAGAATTGATCAGGACAAGATGTAAAATTAAGCCTCTGTCGGGGATCTGATACTGAAAAAACGAAATCTGCGTGAACACCTTGTCCTCCACCAAATCCACGAACACCTCCAGGATGAGGAGGCTGAGGTTGATGGGGTTGATGAGGAGGCTGAGGTTGATGAGGAGGCTGAGGTTGATGAGGAGACTGAGGTTGATGCATAAGACATGGAGGACTGTGTTTAACGACCCCCAGACCTAAACTAGCAGGTTGCTGTCCTGGAACGATATGTTATAGTGAAGGAGATAGGTATTACGGGAATTGTGTGAGTCCTAGCGAAATAACCTGCAGATGACTAGGAGGGAATTGTACATGACCACATAATAGATGCTGCGAGGGATTAGAGTGTTCTAGCAGGGGATATTGCCAAGTAAAAAATCCATATGTAGAACGTCCAAAGGGATCTTGCAAAGAAGAACGGCGAGGTTGTCGAGGAGGTGAGGGGTGCTGTGACGGATTAACATGCAGAAATGGAACTTGTAGAAGATAGTACCTAAAAATATAAGGGATATCAGTAATGAAAAAGATCCCCTAACTCCAACACCAGAAACGTATAAATTACATACAAATAATCAAAAAAGAGGAAGGAATAATATACTTCCTCTTTTACTCTAAAAAAAACTCTCGTTATAAAATTCCACAAAAATCTCCAAAGAACTTCAAAAAATGACTCTGTTTTGCATACGTAGGGTGTTGTTCTTCTTTTAAAGGAAGCGAGATAGCATCCCGTTTTACTCCTCACAATAACGAATTGCTGACTATCTTGGAGATAAGAATGTCCCAAAACTGTTCTGGCTTGATCATCTAGAGGTCTTTTTTCGGAAATCTTCTCAAGAAAGAAAAAAAGGAACAAGAAAGTTTAGCAATTTAAAAAGGGGGATGAATCTTTGACAAATATCAGATTTCTTTTTAGTAGTTTTGAACTTGAAAAGTAGAATGAAATCCTTTCTAGTCCATTTTTTAGTTAGGGATAGACCTTACTAAAAAAACCTGAATCAAAAACCGGCATTTGGTGGGGGATCAGGATTTTTTCACTTTTTGTTTGCATTTTCCCTTGCAATTTCCCTACCGATCCTCATACTTCGAAATGAAAAGAAGTAAAAAACTGAAAAAGGAAGCAGAATATCATAGTATTCTATCAAAAAGTAGAAAGTGTTCCAAGAATATCATAGTATTCTGTCAAAAAGTAGAAAGTGTTCCAAGAATATCATAGTATTCCATCAAAAAGTAGAAAGTGCTCCAAGAATATCATAGTATTCCATCAAAAAGTAGAAAGTGTTCCAAGAATATCATAGTATTCCGTCAAAAAGTAGAAAGTGTTCCAAGAATATCATAGTATGAGAATCAGACGACGAGAGGGACTCGCTGAACCACAAAATTCAATAAAGCTCATCTTATACCGCTATTAAGAATACAAAAATACTTATTCTTTTATATTCTTATTCTACGATTACGATGACAAACACAATGCTTCAGAGTTTTTCAAGGAAGAGACTCGCTAATGCTGCCTACGGGGCGTTTATGCAGGCTTTTGAAAAGCTCGTGGTCAAAGGAACCTGCGAAAAACTTAGTCTTACTCCGGCAGATTTTAGCGGCTTTCAGTCCAAGCTAATGGAATTTTTGGATCTGAATAGGGAAGGCGGACAACAGGACTTAACCAAGCGTTTGAACGAATTGGATGCACGCCGCGATCAGCTTTTAAGCTATTTTTTTACAAGAATTAACCTCGACCTTGTTGCACCCAAAGAAGCGGTTCGTAAAGCTGCGGAAAGTCTTTGAACCTTTAGGAAGCAGTATCTCGGGATTCAGGGGAAAGGGTTGCGTGAGGAGAGCTTTTTGATCAATGGGCTTTTACTTGATGCCGAGAAAGAACCTTTCAAAGCAGCGGTTGGGACTTTGGGATTGAAGGACACACTGGAAGAGTTAAAAAAAGTGAACACTGATTTTGAATCGCTGTTGTCTCAGCGTGCCGAGGTAGAGCTTGCCACAAACCCCTTACCTGCGAAAAAGTTGCGTGAGGGACTAGATGCGTTTTATGATGCTAGCACGAGGAGGATTGATGCGGTGAATCTTTTGACACCCACGCCTGAAACTGAAAGCTTCGTTGCCTCGCTCAATAAGCTCATCAAAGACACTAACGAATCTCGAAAACTTCACAAAGCACAACTAGGGCTCTGGACGGAAGAAGGTGGACGAGAAGATGAAGAAGAAGCTCCGAAAACATCTACCACTGAGGGAGAATAAGCAAGAGAAAACATGCACCGATTGCAAGGGCGTGTTTTTTTGGTCGTTGAAAAGGACGAGGGCTCCTCGGATTACAAGATTCATGGGGATTCCGAAAGAGGGAGTTTTGCTTGCTAAGATTTAAGATGGTTTTCTGCGTTCAGAATGACAAAGTGCTTATCTACCAGAAGGAAACGAAGGATTTTTTGAAAGAAAAAAAGCTGACCCTTGAGCGAGAGTCAGCCTTTAAAGCTTTTTGCTTTGATGCTACCGTTTAGTTTATTACAGCTTCGTTTACTATTGTTTTATCTTTGCGGTGCAGGTTACTGAAGCACCTCCAACACCAGATTCACAGGTCCAACTCACAGGGTTCAACGCCGTAGGGAAATTTAACTGGTTCGTGCCTGCTGGAGCTGAGCCATCAGCACAGAATCTTGAGAGTGGTCTCCATTGTGTTTCTGCTTTTTCATATTCTCTTGCCTTATCTCCACATTTTGCAGCTCATTTACATGCAGTTGCTCAATTTTTACAGACATCATTACAAAGTGTATTATTAGAGACAGATTTTAGTCCATCACCTCACTTCATACAGAGACACGAAAGGGTATTCCCTTGGCACGCCCTTCTGAAAATTGTTCCTTCAGGGAAATTACTAGGATCTGTCTCGCTTCATGCTCCCACTCTCAGTGCTCCTCCGATTGTAAGCTGAATATCTTTACTTTTTGCATCACTAGTTCCGACAATCATTCCGTAATCAGCATTCACAAGGAAGGTCCACTGTTTTTTTCAGGTAAGCGTCTCTGGCTTTACATTAAATGCAAAGATTCCTCAAGAAGCAATCTCTACATTTGATCCCAAGACGAAAGATTCTGAGGCTCCAGGTTGGATTTTAACATTAGAGCCTCCATAAGCGGCAGAATTTTCTGCATTAATAATAACATTTGTCGCAGCCACTGCAACCGCACCAGATGCCTCAGTTCCCAAGGTTGCCTTGGTCGAAGAAAGGATTACGCCGTTTGGAGCCTGATTGTTATTTTCACTTCCTCAGAAGATAACGGCATTATTGGTATCTTTTTGTTGTCCGCCAGTAGATGCTGTATTATTTTTTCCCCCAACGAGGAAAGATCATTCTCCAGCGGTGTTTTTATTTCCTATCCCTGCAATGATAGAACTATTCTCATCGGTAGTATTGTTGAGCTTTTCCATCTTATCTACTTTGCCTCACTGCCCTAAAACTACAGAGGCAATTCCGAGTGTCGTCCCTCAGGTATTCATCAGTCACACTTTACTTACCTTCCCCTCTTTTTTTTGATTGAGGTGCACCTCCTTGATATGCTGGATAGCTGTAAATCTATTCGTACCAATCGTGATTGGAGTGTTTGATTGAGCAAGGACTCAAGAAACTGCCAACGTGAGCGTCAACGCTCCTCAAAGCAAGAGGAGTTTGTTTGTAGCAAGATTTTTCATCATATTCAGAAATTAAAGAATAAACAATGAACTTTCACTGCCTCAAGTATACAGATATTTTCAGATAATGCAATTTTTTTAAAAGAAAATAGCGTCCCTTGAGAAAGGAACGCTTTGATCCAAAGTTTTGACGCAGGAATTAAAAGCTTCACTAGAAAGAAATCTGATGCTTTTCATCAGGGGACAACAAATTATTTTGCTCCCGTTAGGTATTTCCCTTTGAACTGCTGATAAACGAAGTCGAGGTCTTTGTCGAGCTTTGCAAGTTCCGCCTGTAGCTTCATAGCATTTGCCGAAATTTGCTGACTATCCTTTCTATAAAACTCCGTCGCATCTCCAGAAAGGTTAACCAAGAGCTTTACCGTCGGATACTCATGCTGCATAAAAGCGGATCTTACCCCTGAAATATAAGCTACAACTCCTGCTTTGAAGCCCTCATCAGGCACTCCAGGATAGGTTTCAGCATCGGTAGCGAGTTGCTGCAGTTTCTGGAGGGTAGCTTGATAGGTTTCTTCTAGGTCGAGCTTGCTATATTCTTTATTTAAGATCTGATAATAATTTTCGAGGGTCTCAACGGACTGTTCCTGGAAGGCAAGGAGCTGATTATTATATTTTTGTATATCGACCTGAGGCTTACGAAAGGAGCACCCTGCAACAAGAAGAACAAAGAGAAGAAATCAGATTTTTTTCATTTTGTAAGGCGTAAGAATAAAGGACGATACGGTTCCTGTTTTTGGAAAGGATCCCTGAATAGCTTCCTGAGTTCTTATTCAAATCTCAATGCATCGATAGGCTTGAGTTTCGCAGCTTTTCTCGCAGGGAGGATTCAGAACACAATTCCTGTCAGTGTCGTAATAAGAAAAGTCGTCATCATAATACTTTGATCAATTTCTGCACTTAATCCTAATCCGCTATTTGGGTCTCAGAGGAGCTTATTGACAAAATACACGATACCATAGCTCAATAAAAAGGCGATAAATCCTCCTATCAAGGTAATAACCACAGACTCTACAAGAAACTGGATAATAATATCTTTATTCAAAGCCCCGATCGCCTTTCTGATTCAGATTTCTCTTGTTCTTTCTGTTACGGAAACGATCATAATATTCATCACTCCAATTCCTCCAACCAGCAGAGAAATCGCTCCCATTACCAAAAGGAAGAGCTTCATCCCCTGAAGAGATTGTTTCATTTGATCAACCATCTCTGCGTAGCTATGGACTTTGAATCCTGCATCGCTTATTGAGGTTTTATTGTATTTTTTGAGGAGAAGATAGCTGATCCTCTTTTGCCAGAGTTTGTTATCTCCATCAGGTGGTAGGAAAACATCAAAAGAATCAATAGTGTTTTTGTGGAGAATCCTTTCTGTAACTGTGGTATCCGGAAAATAAGCTTGCGCTCCTCGATCATACTCTTGTTTCGGTAAAACTCCTACAATAGTAAACTCTTTACCATTATAGATGAATTTTTTCCCTATTGCGCTGCCATTTTTGAAGAACTTACTCTTGAACGTTTCGTTAACCACGGCAACGAAATTCTTGTTATCATAATGATCCTTGGAAAAGAGAGTTCCTTCAGCTGCTTTCTTTTCATTGAGAGTAAATCGGAGTTCTGGAACACCAACCCCCATCACCATATCTGATTTTTGTTTTATTTTTACCTGTCAACCAGGAGTTTCTATTTGATAGGTAATTTTTCAGCTCAGGTCTGGAAAGTATTTTTCTATATAGTCAATGATCGTTTTATCAAATTTTACCGCCTGGATGTAGCCTCACGGTTTATCTTCTTTGTCATCTCGAGCATTGTAACCTCCATCAGAAGAGACTGATATTTTATTTTTTGCGAAATCTCCCATCGTTTTGGTGATGGATTTCTCTGTTCACTGCCCGATCGCCATCATCACAACAACGGAAGCCATTCCGATGATAATCCCGAGCGTACTCAAGCCAGATCTCATTTTGTTGGCCATAATGGTCTTTCGAGCATCTACAAAGTAGGAAAAGAACCTCATATTTTCTCGCTAATATCTAAGGTAAAAGTTAATTTTCGACAAAAAGTCAGTCTTTGATACGGATCGTTTTATTTGCATAGCTCGCAACATTTGCGTCATGGGTAATCAGAAGAATTGTTCTTCCCTGTTCAGCATTTAATTTTTTAAAAAGCTCCATTACCTCTATTCCTGTCTTGGAATCCAAAGCTCCTGTTGGCTCATCTGCGAGCAAAAGTCCTGAATCTGTCACTAATGCCCTTGCAATACACACCCTCTGCTGTTGACCACCAGAAAGCTGATTTGGAAGAGCTTTTTCTCTCCCCTCAAGCCCTACAAGTTTAAGTGCAGCATAGGCCCTCTCCTTAGCTTCTCCTGAAGGAATTCCCATATACGAAAGCGGTAGAACTACCTGCTCCCGTGCTGACATTCTTTTGAGCAGATTATAGCCCTGAAAGATGAATCCGATTGTTGTTCTACGGATCATCGATTGCTGGTCTGGAGTCAGATTTTTTACCTCTTTCTTACGGAGAAAATAAGAGCCAGAAGTCTGAACATCAAGAAGTCCGACGATATTCATCAAGGTGGATTTCCCGCACCCTGACGGTCACATAATGGAAATAAAGTCTCCATCATGAATATCAAGATCAACTCCTCTTAGAGCATATACTGGCTCTGTCATCTTTCCTCCATAGGTTTTTGTGATTCCCTTAAGTGAAATAAAATCTGATGTTGCTTCTACCATTATGATAATCACAAAAGAATAAAAGTTTTTGGTAATTTTTACATTGAATATTCATAACTCATACTACCATCCGCCTCTGTCGTTATATTTCCATCTTTTGGTCAGCCCATACTGCCAACACCCACATTCCCTGCAGAAATATCGTTCATATAGAATCCCTTTATCGTATCACCAAGCTTAAGACCAGAAAGAACTACCGTGTTCATTTCATCAGCAATTCCTACTTCTACGACCTGATCAACTCGCTGTTCTCCCTTTTTGAGACGCACGATTTTTTCTCAGAGTTCGTTGTCAGCAAGTGCAGGATTAGGAACGATTAGCTTTCCTTTTGCTTCTTCAAGGGTTACTTTTACTGTCGCACTCATTCCTCCTAGAATTTTTTCCTCAGGATTATTTTTTTGGAAAACTACTTTAGCTTTGTAAGAATTTCCCTCTGGCATCGTATCAATTTCAGAGAAAACTCATGAATATACTTGGTCTGGGAAAGCACCAACAGAAACTTGGACTTTCATTCCCTGCTGAATCTTTACGATATCTAGCTGATCTACTTCAATTTTTACCTCAAGAAGATCTGGCGTCTCTACATAGATGTATTTTTGATTATCGTTTGTAGAGTTTGTATCAATACTGTCTCCAACCTGCATATCAAGTTTGGTTACTCTTCCATCGAAATTCGCGATGATTTTGTATTCATCATACTGCTTCATTAGTGTCGTGAGTTCAAACTGTGCATTGTCAATTTCATTCTGGACTCTCTGAATTTCGTCTTTTTCTGTGCTTCACTCTCTTGCCTTTTCTAAATCAACCTTTGCGTCTTTGATCTTTTTTTCAAGTTCTGCAGTAGAAACGAGCTGCTGTTTCTGATTTACTTCTAGTTCTAGTTTTTTCTTTTGGAGAGCAAGTTTGAGATTCTCTAGCTCGATCTTTAGTTTTTCAACCTTGTCTGCTGCATCTTCAATAGTCGTGTCTGAATCTTTGAGTCAAGCCAAAGTTTCAACTGCTGAAGTATATTTATCTATGTAGTCATATCCGAGTTTTTCCAAAGGAGCTCAAAAAGAATTCATATAGCTATCTATCTGTGATTTTGATAGAGAGCCTTCTGATTCAATACTTGCATTAAACATCTCATAGTTTATTTTTCATCGATTCCTTAGATCAGCACCTAACTCTTTGAAAACAGTATATCCTGAAAGAATCTTGTTTTCAGTCAGCTGACCAACGGGAATCTTTGAAAATTCAGTATAAAGATCATTAAGTCTTGCCTTATATGCATAGACTTTTCGGAACTGCTCTTTTGACTGAGCGATTAAAGCAACATTTTTTGCACCAATATAAGTATTCATTTCTTCTCCTTTGTATTGGTCAGTTAGTTTCATCACTGCATCAAAATTATCTAGCGTAGATTGCAAAGCATTTGCTTCCTCACGAAATGCTCTCACCAATTTTTCCATAGAAGTATTTCTGGTTCTTACGTTCTTGGAAACTGCTAAGTCTGCATTCGTTGCTCCTGCCTTTCCTGATAGGAGCTGAGCATAATCAGTTTCAGCTTCTTTGAGGTTTTTCTCCTTTTCTCTAATTTGCCTTTCTGCTTCTTCAAGATCAAATTTTTTGGTCTGATCATCAAGCTGCTGCTCGCTCGGCAAGGTTTGTTTTTGCATTACCAAAAGATCATAGGCTGCCTGTGCTTTAAGGAGTTCAAGCTTTTGATCTGATTTATCGAGAATTTTCTTGAGTTCAAGCTGCTTATTTTTTAGGTCCTTTTTTGCTGACTCAACTTTTCTATCAAGATCGTCCGTCGTAATTGTCGCTAGAACATCTCATTTTTTTACATTAGCTCAAATTTTGGTCCTTACGCTTGTTACTCTTCCTTTATTGACAAAAGTTAATTTTTGAGCGTTTGCAAATTGGGTCGTTCCCTGAAGGTTTAGCGTTTTTTCTACGTCTCAGGTGATTACTTCATAATCCGTACTCACAAAAGGCTGGTTTCCTCCTTGTTTTCCGTAAAAATGCTTGTATCCATAGATGGCTCATCCGATCAATACCACCAAAAAGAAGGCAACCCATCGCTTATTCCTCCATAGCATAGCAAAAAATCCTTTAAAAACACTCATCAGTTCAAAATGAAACAAAATAAAAGATCTGATTTTTTTACTTTTTATTATCGTAAGAAAAACATCTAACGTGACATTTTATTTTTTCAGAAATCAAATACAAGAAAAAAGTGTTTGTTGCTTGACAATTTCCCTTAAATTAATAGAATTATGGTGTTTATTTTATCAGGAAGATAATGATTATTACACTCTGAGGAAAAGCTGGAAGCGGGAAAGGAACTGTTTCCAAACTTTTAGCACAAGAACTAGACTATGAAATCATCTCTATCTGAACACTCAAGAGAAAGATCGCAGAAGAAATGGGATTAAGCATTTCAGAGTTTAATCTCTTGTGAGAAAAAGCTGAGAACCAGAGAGAATTTGACCTAAAATATGAAGAATACCAAAAAAGTCTTCCACTTGAGAGTAGAATTATTCTAGAGAGTAGACTTGGATTCCTCTGTCAGCCAAAGGCTTTTAAAGTTTTTTTGGATGTCCGTGATGAGGTCGCAAGTGAAAGAATCCGCAAAGATCAGAGGACAACTGATCAATTCTCTTCAAAAGATGAGGCGTTATCTGCGACAAAAAAAAGGAATGCTGACGATAGAGCCAGATTCCTTTCTCTTTATGAAGTTGATCTCTGGGATGATAGGAATTATGATCTCAAAATAGATACAAGCGACCTCTCTGCTGAACAGGTTTGCTCTAGGATTATCGCCAGATTTAGCGAAATAGTCCCAGTTAAATAAGGATCCGCCTAAGTAAGCTGTATATCAACAAAAGTTTGATTAAAAATAGTGGCTCTTAGGCTAGTTCTGAGAGGAGGATTTTGGTGATTGCTTGAGGATTAGCTTTTCCCTGCGTTTTCCTCATTACCTGCCCTACAAAAAATCCTATAACACTGGTTTTACCTGCCTTATACTGATCAAGGATTGCTGGGTTCTCGTCTATAACCTCTTTACAAAAAGCTCTTAAATCAGATTCTGAGATCTCTGGAGTATCAAAGCCTTTTTCCTTGATGATATCAGATGCTGAAGCTCCCGTTTGGAGCATTTCTTCCATGATGAGTTTGAGTTGATTGTCAATCAGTTTCCCTTCTTTTGCAATGTTGAAAAACTCAATCAACTGTTCTTGGTCAACAGGAAGCTCGGTAATATTCACAAAATGTGCCGTCATATAGCCGCTTATCTGCCCAGCAATCCATTTCGCTATGAGTTTCGGTTCAAACCCTGCATGTATCAGCTGCTTGAAAAAAGTAAGCGTTGGATATTCACTAATTAAAGCGTTGATAAACTCCTTGTGAAATCAGTATTCTGACTTCATTTTTTTAATTTCTTGAAAAGGGATAATCAACTCAGCTTCCTCCACCTTTTTAAGAAGCTGCTCATCAAGATAAAGCGGAAGCAAATCTGGTTCAGGGAAATATCTGTAATCAAGTGCGTCTTCCTTACTTCTCATCGCAAAAGATTGTCACTTAAGATCATCTCGTCTCCTCGTCTGCTGCTGAATTTCTTCTCCTGTTTCTCGGCATTTTGCCTGTCTTATCACTTCAGCATCTATTGCTCTTTTTATAGCGGAAAAGGAGTTGATATTTTTGAGTTCTACCCTCGTTCCTAGAGGATCAGATTTTTCTTTTCTAATGGAAACATTGACATCGACTCTCATTTGCCCCTTTTCCATATCTGCATCTGAAAGGTTATTTCGTTTTGCAATTCTTTGGATTTCTTTGGCAAACTCTACAGCTTGTTCTGCGCTGGTAAAATCAGGTCCCGTCACGATTTCGATCAATGGAGTCCCGGCACGGTTAAAGTCCAGCAACATTACTCCTCCCTGATGAAAAGCCTTCGCAGTATCACATTCTAGATGGGCATCTGAGATTCTTACCTGTTTCTCCTCTTCATAATTTGCAAAGAAAAAGGAAAGTGCTCCTTTTACGTTAATTGGCGTATAGAGCTGAGTAATTTGGTATCCCATTGGCAAATCTGGATAGAAATAGGATTTTCTATCAAAATATGAAGGATTATTGAATTGGCATTGCAGAGCCTTTCCTAGCAGAAGTCCCTTCTCTACGACCTCTGCACTGAGCTGAGGCAATGCTCATGGCTGTCAGGTACATACCGGACAAATAGTGGTGTTGGGCTGGTTATCTTGAAGGGCTTGTTCATTTTTACATTTACAGAAAATTTTGGTCTGACTTGCGAGCTTTAAGTGAATCTCTAGTCCAATAGTGATTAGCGGTTCTTGCATATTTAGGAGGAAAGAAATGAAAACTGACTGAGAGTATATCAATTTAACTACTGAAAACAAAAGATTTTTTAAAAAATCTGGGATATAAGAAGACACTGACTTGAAAATGCTCTCCACAACAGTATAGATAGAGTGTTTATGGTATAAATTTTTTATCATCTCGTATATTTTGAATGCATATTCATCTTGTCAGCATTTTCCCAGAAATCTTTGAAAGTTTCCTTGGGACTTCTCTTATCAAAAAAGCACAGGAAAAGTGAGTACTCGCCTTCTCGCGCTATAACCCGAGGGAATTTTCTACGGATCCTCACCAACAGATTGATGATTCAGTCTATTGAGGATGAGATGGGATGCTGATCAAAGCACAACCCATTATTGATACTGTAGAATTTGTGATCAAGGATAACCAGATGAAAAAATCAGATTTTTCTATTCTTTTTCCAACGCCAACCGAGCAGCTCTTTAACCAAAAAATCGCTCATGGACTCAGTAAAAAAGAACATCTCATTTTCATCTGCTGAAGATACGAATGAATTGACTATAGAGCGGAACAATACTTTTGAGATCGCTATCCTGACGCCTTTAGAAAGTATTCCATTGGTCCTTTCGTAACATTATGAGGAGAGGGACCAAGTTTGCTCATGATTGAGGCTATTACTAGACTAATTCCTGGAGTTATAAAAGAAAAAGGAAGCTGGATTCATGAGAGCTATTCTCCTAGAGATAATATGAGCAATATTGAAGCTCCCAATTATACAAGGCCGATTGAAGTCTATGGGATGAAGGTCCCAGAAGTCTTACTCAACGGCAATGAGGAGGAAATCGCTCAGTGGAGGGAAGAGCATAGTATTAACCTCTAATTTGGATTTATTTTTGCGTCCCTGATTATGGATTCCCTAAAAGCAAAATGATACAGGGGAGAGTGAGTTGCTCTTGATTGGTATATTCAAAGGTGATATTGATTCCTTGATAAAAATTTTACGATTCGTGGAGGGGAGATTGATCTGATCGTAGAAAATGAAAGCTTTATCGTATTTATTGAGGTGAAGGTTGTAGATAGTATAGAAGAATGGTCTGGATATCTCTCTGCAAGAAAGCTTCAGGCGATAGAGAGGAGCATAGAAGAATATTGCTATCGTAAATGAATAGAAAAAGAAATCAGACTAGACCTTGTATTTGTCAAAAATCAACAAGTAATTGAAGTTTTCGAAAATATTAGCAATAGTTAGAGGCCGAGATTAGGATTGAAAAATGGGCGAGGATACCTATACCATGTAGGGATTTTTTTGAATCAAAAAAAATCTCAGCTTAAAGCTGAAATCCTTAATGGAGCGGGTGACGGGACTCGAACCCGCAACAGTCTGCTTGGAAGGCAGGCACTCTAGCCAATTGAGTTACACCCGCAAATTACATTTGCAGAAAAGAATATAGTGATTTTATTTTCAATTTCAAGACTTTTTTTAAAAAAAAGTGAAAAATCAGATTTTTTCTTTTTGATCGGCTTTTTTCTCTTGTAGTTGATAGCCAAATAGATACACTTAATCTGTTTTTTTTATTCCTTTTTGGAAAGTATGAAGTATCATTTGCAGCTTTTGAAGAAATATATTTCATTGGAGGTTAGCCCTGAGGATATTGCGAGGGATCTGATTTTGAAAACTTGTGAGATTGAGGAAATTCAGACCAGAAATTTGCCTAAAACAATTGTGATTGGTAAGATTACCTCTATTCAGAAGCATCCAGATGCGGATAAACTTAATGTTTGTCAAGTTGATTGTGGGACTCATGGACAATTTCAGATCGTTTGTGGAGGGACGAATGTAGCAGAGGGGATTTTTGTGCCGGTTGCCTTGACTGGGACTACGATTGCTGCGACAGGGATTACTATTGCAAAAAGACCAATGAGAGGTGTAGATTCTGAGGGAATGATTTGTTCTAAGGAGGAGCTTGAAATTCAGGAAGATTTGGATCAGCATTGGATTTGGAATCTTTGAGAGGATCTAGAGGTTTCGGATCAGGATTTAGGGCTTGCATTGACTGATAAGTTTTCTTGGTTAGATACTGCGGTTTTGGAGGTAGATAATAAAAGTCTGACTAATAGGCCTGATTTGACTGGGCATTTTGGTGCAGCGATTGAACTCAATGCGATCTATCCTGATGCTGTTAAAAAGTATCATAGGATTACCGAGATGATGAGTCAATTTCAGACGACAAATATCTTGGAGGTATTGGAACATACTGAAAAGAAAATGGTCCCTGGAGTGCAGGTTGAGAGTCCTTTTGTTAATACTTATATTGCCTTGAGGATAGAAAATATTTCGGTGAAAAAATCAGATTTTTTTTCTCGTTTGCAGCTTTTGGATATCTGAGGGAAGGCAATTAATAATTGGGTGGATTTTTCAAATTTGTTTATGAATATTTCTGGGCATCCGATTCATTGCTTTGATGCGGATAAAATTAAGTGAGGACTTCGTGTGAGGCAGGCTAGAGCTGGAGAGAGGTTTGTAGATCTCTTTGGTACAGAACATGAGCTGTCGACTAGTGATGTTGTGATTGCTGATGAGGAAAAGGTGCTGGCTCTTGGTGGAGTGATTGGAGGGCTTGAAAGCGCTGTAACAGAAAATACAAAAAATATCATTATTGAGCTTGCAAATTTTGATCCTACGGTTGTAAGAAAGACTGGAACGAGACTTGGTCTAAGAACTGATGCAGAGTTGAGATTTGAGAAGAATATCAATCCTGAGTATAGCTTGTATGTGTTGCTTTTGCTCTTGGATGAGATGAAGTTTTATATTAAGGGCTTCCATGATGAGCAGATTTCAGGTTTAAGTTATTATCTTAAGCCAGACTTGCCTCTTTTGCAAAAAAAGATTGTCCCAGCTCCTTGGAAGGATCTTGAGAGTTTGATTTTTGGAGTTCAGCAGCAGGATTTTGAACAGAAATCAAGAAAGATCTTGAGTGATTTAGGTTTCGGAGTGATGGGAGAGGAGGTTTCAGTGCCACTTTGGAGAGGACCAGATGATATCAATATTAAAGAAGATATCGCTGAGGAGATCGCTAGAATCTGGGGATATGATCAGGTTGAACCTCAAAAAATGTTGACTGAGGTGAAAAATCAGCCTTTTAGTTTGGATGTTGAGCTCACTAGAAAGCTTGAGAATTTGATGATTGAGCAATTGAGATTTGATCAGGTGGAGACTTATCCTTGGACTTCTGAGGAGATGGTAAAACAATTGTGAGGTGAGATATCTGAACTTTATCGTTTGAAAAATCCTTTGAATCCTGAGTTTCCAGTGCTGAGGGATAGTATGTTGTATAATTTTATTGGAATAGCTCAGAAGAATAGTAAATTTTTTGATGAATTCAGAATTTTTGATATTTGAAAGGTTTGGAATAGGACAAAACCGTTGATGAAGACTGATCTAGATGATAGATATGCTGATAATCAGCTTAATGAGGAACTTGTTTTGTGAGCACTTGTATACAAAAAAGCTATTAAAAATTGGGCTGAGGATCCTTTGCTTGAAGTCAAGTGAGAAGTTGAATTTTTGATACGTCAGCTTGGAATCAGGGGGAAAATCTTCTTTGAAAAATCTGATTTTTCGGCTTTTCATCCAAAAAAACAGGCGAGAATTCTCTTTAGAAACTGAGCAAATGTAGTTGAAATCTGAAAGGTAGTCACTGTGCATCCCGTTGTATTGAAGGAGCAAAAGTTTCCTGAAACAGCACAACTTTGTTATTTTGATTTGTATATAGATCGTATGAAGGAGTTTATAAATCAGCAAAGTTATGAAAGAGACTATGAAACCTTGCAAGATCAGATTTTGTGGAGGGATTTATCGTTCGTTGTAGATCATCACCAGGATTTTTGAGGAATTATTGAGGCGATTTCAAAGCTTTCAACTATTGATGAGGTCAGAGTTTTTGATCTTTATCAAGGAGAAAACTTGGGAGAGGGGAAAAAGTCAATCTCTCTCCAGCTCAAGATTAAATGAGATGGCTCACTTACTACTGCTCAGATCAATGAGGTTTTGCAGTCAGCTATTAAAAAGGCGGAGCAGGCTTGAGCTCAGTTAAGATCATAATGTTTATTTTTGTTTTGTTATCATATGTCTTATCGTACTTTGTTGGGTGTGATTTTGGTTCAGGCTTTATTGGCGATGCTTGGGTCTTTGTATTTCTCTAATTTTTGAGATCCGATGGCGGGCTTGTTTTCAGGGACTTGATTTGAGCCTTGTCATTTGTGTTGGTGGGGAAGAATTTTGATGTATCCGCTTGTCGCAATTTCAGTTTATGGACTGATTAAAAAGGATAAAGAAATCTGATTTTTGACTGGGTTTCTTTCGCTGACTGGTGTATTGTTAGCAGGATATCACTATTTGATTCAGTATCAGGCATCACTGAATGTCTTTAGTTGCTGAGCTGGTAATGATTGTACACAGATGTGATGGCATCTTGGATTTGTGACGATTCCGTTTCTTGAGTTGGTAGCGTTTGCTGTGATTTTCGTATGTAGTATGTGTATGATTATCAGAAGGAAGAAATAGTATTCATTGGATAAAGGAGAAGACTGGTCTTTGAGATCAGCTTTTTTTGTTTTATAGTGTTTGGAGTGATTATAAAAAAGACCTCTAAGGAATACTTAGAGGCTTTTAAATGATTAACTTGCCTTTGATTTTTCTGGCTCTTTTTGGTAGTGAGCGAGAACTATATTGGCAAGTGTTGCTAATGCAAATGCTCCAGTTGTTATTGAGAGTATTATGCGGTCTATGAAGATTCCGATGCAAAAGCTAATGGCTGATAGTATTAAGATAAGGAAGAAAAAGTCTGAAGTCAGTTTTTTATCATCTCCATATCTAAGAAGATAGGGGATGTTGAGAATGACTGCTATAATGGCTATTCCTACAGAAAATGCCATCATATCCAGGTTTTCACCTTTCATACTAATACAAAATAGCACACCACTTAGTACCATCGAAATCCACAAAATGTTTTGAACTTTTTTCATGTCTTTATAATTTTTTTGTTTGACATTTTTATTATATATTATTTTGCATCTGATATTGTTTTATTTGCATCTTCTGCAAATTTATCCAATCCTGCTTTAGGATCAGTCTGTCCGTTTAATATTGCCTGAACCATATTGAACCAAAGTGGTCTCATTTGAGCATACCCGTCTATTGTATTGTAATAAGGTCCATAGAATCCTACTAATGATTCCAAATATTTTATTTCAGGATCATCGCCGTATATTCCTGTTTTTCCTGAAGGCGAGAAGTTATTTGTAGCTTTTAAG
>ERZ773099.1625-NODE-1625-length-16467-cov-16.359371_pt1 | contig 16467 bp, 14 predicted proteins | sample MGYA00511120_ERZ773099 | MGnify/ENA primary metagenome ERZ773099 (study PRJEB29015, sample SAMEA2738012) | human oral metagenome | biome: human oral; feature: human-associated habitat; material: dental | place: China | collected 2104 ...
TCATGGGCTGAACGTACTTTTCAGTCGTCCTCGAGGATCTCGTCGTAGCTGGTCAAGCCCATTTCCTGTTCCTCGCGGCGCAATTGGGTCATGTAAGGAGAGTGGATGCACACTGAAACAGAACGGTTCCAGACTGAGATCTCTAACTCAACGTCACTTGTAAAAGTCCATTCCGTGGAACCATCCTCGGACCGTGTGGCACTAATCATGTTCTTGTAGTGCGAATTGATCGCTTGTCGAAACGTAGCGTATGCATCTGCTATGGCGGCTGAGGACTCTTCTTCCTTGCCTACATTGCATGGGCGCGCAACCGCGATGTCAACCGTGCTGACAAGGCCCTTCACAGTGACATAGTATGAATCGGACTCTCCGCCTGCGAAAGGGGAGGCGAACATTTCGGAATCCTCTGGATCCACTGAATAACCCAAGCTCTCGTAAATGTTCCGGGCTTCTGCTGCTGTGATTGGCCAAGGGTGCTCTATCCACGCCTTCACAATGTCGATAAAACGGTCCGTAGGATAGGCTTCAAACTCGGTGTTCATGGTCTTATTCTACTCCGTGTTGGTATTTTCTTCCAGTGCTGTTCTCAGGGGGTTGGTTTCGGGGGTGGTATAGGCGTGTATGCGGGATGCTCCTTGAGGATCTCTTCCAGCTTCTTTATGAAGTCGTCGTCGAGGGGTACGGCGGTTGTCTTTTGCAGGGTCACGCACGACATGTACGGGTGGCGGGTGCGGTACACGTCCGCGATCACCGGGATCTCTCTTTTGAGTATGGCTTCCCGAAGGGCGGCGTCCCTGGCCAGTGCGCCGTGCAGTTGCGTGTCGTTGAGCATAATGTCGCGCACGTATTCGGGGGACCCCTGTGTGAAGGGTGTTCCGTCAACCAATCGCGTCCCCAATTCGCTCCTGTACCCCTTGGCCTCCACCACGTGGAAGGCTTGACGATTGGCTTCCTGGTCCAGGGCAGTGGCGTAGATGTCGCCGCTGGCGTTCCCCGCGCCGGCGCCTCCGGTGTTGGGGAGGAGTTCCATTCCCTGACTTTCCAGTTTGGATTCTGCTCCAACGATGCCCACTTCTTCGCCGAGGCGAGAGTATTCTCCTCGCAGGGATGACAGTGTGTTAGCGGCTTTTCGCACCTGTTTGATTTCAGCTTCTGACATCCCGCTGTTTCTTAGGTCGATTATGGTCTTTTTGATACGTTCGCGCGTCACATCCTTGGGATCCACCCCGTGGGCCCGGAGTTCAGTCTCCACGTTGTTGATGTGCTGCTTGGCCTCGACACGGGCGTCCCTCAGCTCATCGAGCTGGGCCTGGTCGCGCCCCTCGCCCCACCTTTCGCCGTGGTGGGGTTCTGATTCGCGCTTCTCCCGCGACTTGCCCTTCCACGGCTTGCGCTCGGGGAAGACCAGGGGATCGTTCGTCACGGGGTCTTTGGCGTGGGAAGGCGGTGGGGGAGGGGGCGGGGCAGAGGCGTGCGGGCCGTGAACGCCGTGCGGGGCGCCGCCGATTCCGATGGCCGCAGTCGCGCCCGCCACGGGGCCGTGGGGCGTCAGTGCGGCGGCCCCCCGGTGGAACATGGAGCTGATCGCCCCGGTGAGCGTGTTCCACAAGCGCCCCAGCTCTGACAGGAGCCCGTGGAAACTGGAGAACGCGGTCTTCAGATGGCCGATGGCCTCGAAGACGTGGGTCGACAACGCGGCGACCCGGGTGGTGATCTGCTCGATGACCAGTGCGGTGGCCAGGCCCAGGGTGCAGGCCTCCTCGATGGCCACCGAGCAGATCGTGCCGATCAGATCCGATATCGCCTGGCGCACCACGTCGTGCACCAACTGGACGATGCCCGACGCCATGCGCAGGCCGTCCGCCATGGCCTGCGCCCACTGGGAGGCCGCCCGCACGTGCTCCGCCACGCCGTCGGCCGAGGTCCGGATCGCCTCGACCCCGTCCCCGGCCATGTCAGACAGGCAGGTGGTCGTGTCCTCCTCCAACTGCGCGCCGGCGGCCCCCAGGGCCACGGCCACGTTCTCCCACGTCTGCGCGTTCGCCTCCACCTGCGCCGCGTCCCCGGCCAGGGCGTTGAACAGCTCGTTGAAGGGCCACACCCACTCCAGCGCCCAGCCGAGGCCCATCGAGATGAGGGTGCCAATGGGATCGGAGACGGCGGACGCCACGTCCAACCCCGTGAACGCGACCCCCAGCGCGGTGCCCGCCCAGCTGCCGCCCTGGATGGCCTCCACCAGGGCGTGCCCGTCCTCGATGATGCCCAGGCCCTCGAAGCCGGAGCGCGCGTCCTGGCGCTCGGCCACCAGCGCACTGCCGGGGTTCCCGCTGCCGACCGCCCCGGTGGGCGCGTCAGCAGTGGTCAGCGCCTCCCCGCCGCTCACGGCAGGCGCTCCATGATCGCGCGCAGATCCTCGGCGATCTGCGTCTCCACCACGTCGTAGTCCTGGGCCGCGCGCCCCAGGAGCTCGGACATGCGCCCCAGGCCCTGACCCGCCGCGTCGATGCACGAGCGCGCCCCCGCTTCGACGAAGCCGACCGCCGGCCCCAGGAGCGGCGCGCACAACACCCCCAGCGCCCCGATCGTGTTCAAGGAGCCCACAGCCCACTGGGCCTGCGACACCTGGTCGGCGGTCACGTCCACGCGCGCCGCGTAGGAGCGCATCACGTCCGTGTCCACCCGCAGCTCCTCACTCACCGTCCCCGCCTCCCATCAAGGGGGCCAGGATCGGGTTGTCCGCCCCGAACGCCTCCACAGCGGCCCCGCGCACCCCGGCGAGAGCGTCCGCCCGCGCCGCCGTGTACGCCTCCACCACCCCGGCGCCCAAGCGCGACAGGGAGACCCGCTGGACGCCCCGCCCGAAAGCGCAGCGTACCAGCGCGCCCGAGGCGTCCACCTCCACCGTGACCTCGCCGCCCAGGGCGCGCCCGCGCCCCACCACCCCCTCGCTGGCCCGTCTGAAACGCGCCCCCGCCCGGGCGTTCTCCGACACGCGCCGCTGCGCGTCGGCGATCATCTGATCGAAGTCCTCGAAAGCTCCAGCCATGTCCCAAAACTACGCCCGTTGGCGCAGAGCCGACAAGTACTCGAAAACCGTGAGTGAGGGGCTTGTTCCCTGAGCTGGTAGTAGGTATATTCATCATATGATTAATTCATCGAGTGATGAAGCTCGGGGTGCCGCTCCGACGGTCCCGGAGCGCCCCGGCGCGGAGCCCCCTCCCGCGATCAGCGTCGAGCGCCTACGGGTGTCGCGCGGGCGCGCGCCCGTCCTCCACGACGTGTCCTTCTCGATACGGTGCGGCGAGATCGTCGGTCTGCTGGGCCCCTCGGGCTGCGGCAAGACCACCCTGATGCGCGCCCTGGTCGGGGTGCAGCGCATCGACGCCGGAACCGCCGCCGTGCTCGGCTGCCCCGCCGGGTCCAAGCGCCTGCGCGCCCGTATCGGCTACTCCACCCAGCAGGCGAGCGCCTACCCCGACCTCACTGTGCGGCGCAACGCCGTCTACTTCGCCGCCCTCGCCGGGGCCGGGCGCGGCGCCGCCGACGCCGCCATCCGTTCCGTCGGCCTGGCCGACCGGGCCGGGCAGGTCGTCTCCACACTGTCGGGAGGGCAGGCCTCGCGGGCCTCCATCGTCTGCGCCCTGGTCGGCGATCCCGAGGTCATGGTCCTGGACGAGCCGACCGTCGGCCTGGACCCCCTGACCCGCGAGTCCCTGTGGGACGTGTTCCGCGAACTGGTGGGGCAGGGCCGCACCCTGCTGGTCTCCAGCCACGTCATGGACGAGGCGATGCGCTGCGACCGCCTCATCCTCATGAGGAGGGGCCGCGTCCTGGGGGTCATGACGCCCGCGGAGCTCCTGGAGGCCACGGGGCAGGACACCCCGGACCGCGCCTTCCTCGCCCTGGTGAGGGAGGACGCCGACGACGGCGCAGAAGGGAGCGTCCGATGAACCCGGCAACCTGGTGGGCCACCACCACCCGCGTCCTGCGCCAACTGGTCGCCGATCGCCGCACCATCGGCATCGTCCTCGTCGTCCCCACGGCGCTGCTGGTCCTGCTCCACTTCGTGTTCCTCGACGTCCCGGTCGCCCCCGGAGCGGAACCCGCCTTCCCGGTGCTGGCGGTCAACATGTACGGGATCTTCCCCATGGTCGCGATGTTCCTGGTCACCTCGATCACCATGCAGCGCGAGCGCGTGACCGGCGCGCTGGAGCGCCTGTGGACCACCCGCCTGCACCGCGCCGACCTGCTCTTCGGCTACGCCGCCGCCTTCACCGTGATCGGCGTCCTCCAATCCCTGGTCATGTGGTCCGTGGGCGCCTTCTTCCTGGGCGTGAGTACCGAGGCCGGCGCGCCCTGGGTGGTGGACGTGACGGGCGCAGGGGCCTTCGTCGGCATCGCACTGGGCCTGGTGGCCAGCGCCTTCGCGCGCAGCGAGTTCCAGGCCGTCCAGTTCATGCCCGTCTTCATCATCCCCCAGCTGTTCCTGTGCGGGTTCTTCGTGCCCACCGCGTACCTGCCCGGCCCCCTGGAGCGGATCGCCGCGGTGCTCCCCATGACCCACACCGTGGCCGCCCTGGAGGAGGTGCGCCTCCAATCCGCGCCGGGCCAGGGGTACTGGAAGGCGCTCGCGGTCATGCTCGCGTGGGGGATCGGGGCGTTGGTCGTCGCCTCGCTCACCATGCCGAGGCGCACGAGGTGACAAGGCGGACCCTCGCTCCGCGCGGAGACGACGGAGAACGGAAAGGAAGGCCCCGCCAGAGGGCCAGGGCCGGCGCCCCCGCGGGCGCCAGGAGCACGGTGGGCAATGCCGGAGCCGCCGCGGACAGCAAGGGGAAGGCGGCTCGTGCCGGAGCCGCTGCGGAGGGCGAGGCGCGGGCCAGCGGTGCGGGCGGCGCCAAGGGCGGCAAGGGGAGGGCGACCCGCGAGCGCATCCTCGCCGCCGCCCGGCAGGCGTTCGCGAGCGGCGGCTACGCCGCGGTCTCGGTGAGGTCGATAGCGTCCCAGGCGGGCGTCGACCAATCCCTGGTCCACCACTACTTCGGCACCAAGAAGGACCTGTTCCTGTCCGCCATGGACGTGCCCTTCGACCCCATGGAGCACATGGGCGGCGCCCTGGAGAAGCTGTCGGACGGGACCCTGGAGGACCTGGGGGAGGCCGTCGTGCGGGGGATCCTCGCGGTCTTCGCCTCGCCCCAAGGGCGCGACTACGTGGCTGTCATGCGCGCCCGCATGGCCCCCGGCGGCCCTGTCGAGTCCGTGGCGGGCTTCCTCACCGAGGAGGTCTACTCCCTGGCGGCCTGGCTGTTGGACGACCCCCCGGGCACGGGGGCGCTGCGGACGGACCTGGTCGCCTCGCAGGTTATCGGGCTCATCGTCGCCCGCTACGTGCTGCGGCTCCAGCCCTTGGCGGACCTGGACGACGAGCAGGTCGTCGCCCACTACGCGCCGGTGCTGCAGCGCTACATGACAGATGCGTTACCATCCACGGCAACGGGGTACCGGTGTTAAACTTGAGAATCAGGAGCAGATATAGGAAGGAGGGCAACTGCGACTGCTGCTTATAGGAAAATGGTTGTAATAGTCGTAGGTAGTGCAATTGTGACAGTTTACGATAAAGTGACAGGGGGGTCGTATGGCTGAGGTCTTGGAAGTGTATAGTATGCACGGGCATGTCAATGCGGGAACAGTGAATGAAACGCCACTAGACTATCAATGGTTTTTTCGTAAATTGCCATCTGATCCGCGTGGGGTTACAATGCTCCATGATTATGCTGGTCGCTATGATTCTTTGTGGAGACCGCGTCCGTCTGCGAGAATAGTTCGCACTAAGCAGGTCGTTGGCGTTGGTGGCTCGTGCGTATTTCTTGATATAGCTGTTCAATATCCGAGAAGCCGGTCGGTTCCGAAAGGCGATGAAGAGTATGGTGTTGCGTGCGGCGCTCCGCAGGGTGATGCTGACAGCGATGGCGGAGTGCGAGTATTTGTTGTTCCGAAAGATCGTATTGTTTTTGTTGATAGTCCGGCTTCGTGGAGTATCCTATCTCAGATCGAACAGGCTCTTGTTAGGTATGGAACTGAGTATCTAGATATGAGGGACTTAACTATTTCCCTTAATCCGGTCCCGGCTTCCTCGTTCTTTGAAAAGCTCGCAAGCGTGTCCAATATTACACGGATGACGCTTGTAATGCGAAGGCCAAACTTGACCTGGTCGGAGGATGCAAAGGGGCTGATTGGCGATGTGCTTGCTCGTGCCAATGCAGATAGTGTCACTCTTCGGTTAGATGCGCGTTCCGGGATGGGGGGTGAGCGCGATAATGAGCTTGCTTCAACTGTTGCCGACCATCTGTCTAGTTCAATTACGGGGATTAAGGATGTGACAATGTGGAGCGACTCGGGAAAGTTGAGCTTGAAGCAGAACGTTCTAAAAGTGCGGATTCCTCACCAGGGCGGAAATAGGTATAGAGATGTTCTATCTAGTTGTTATTCTTGGTTGCTTCAAACATCGAGTCAGATTAGGGAACGGGGCAAAAAGCAAGGCCATGAGTAGGTGTCGTGGTAAGGGGGGAATGAGATCCGTTCCGCCGAAAAGTGAAAAGTTGGAGGGGAAGGCTAAGGTTTCGTTGTTGCATCATGCATGGTTGCGAAAGCGGCTCCTAATTAAGTCTAAAGAGCCTCATGTCGCTGCCCTGTTATCTCTGTTGGTTACGTACCTTGTTCAGAACCATTCGGGATCCTCGCTAAGTGTCTCCGCGGTCGCGTCAACGGGATTTACGTATGCTTCTATTACCGTTGCCGCCTGTGTCTCTGCTCTCGGATTTTCTTTGAGTCTTCCTGAAGCGAGATTGCGAAGGTGGGTGCGAGCTGGCAAGGGGGAAGAGGTGAATGCGTATTCTAACCTGGTCTTCGTTTTGGTCTGGGCATGTGTGCTCCAGTTGCTCGTCATTGTTGTTTGTGTCCTGGCAATGTTGTTCGGTGGAGAAGGGCCATTGCTTCCCTCTCGCCACCTCTATATTGGTTGCGCCGCCCTCTTTGTTGGTCTGTGGATCTTTCTCTACGCCCTAGCTGAGCTATTTGTTGCCGTGACTACTCTTTTCGAGATCGCGATTGTGGTAGCTTATGAGGAGTTTCACTCTAAAGAGTGAGTGTGTGATAAGGGGTGGCATTGTCGACTTAGGTGTCGGCAAAAGGTGGATTCGGTTCTGCCAGCTGTTATTGTGCCCCTCTTTCGGTACGTCGGCGTGAGCGCGGTTACATGCTGGACGGTTAGGGGTTTCGTCACGTTTGGCATGGTGCTGGAAATGGTGGCTGCCCGGCGCCGGTAGAATCGGGGCTGCACCACAAGCGGATCCGAAGGAGCGTGGACCTCCCCCGCATGAGCGACCCCACCGTTGAAAGCACCCTCGTGCAGACCAGGCGTGCCATGATCCCCGCGCGCCTGGAGCCCATCATGGTCCTGGGGGTCGCCGACCAGGTGCTGCGCGCACTGGAGCGAGGCTTCCCCCACGTGCGCTTCCTGGTCACCGGGCGAGAGATCGCCATGACCGGCGTCCAAGCCGACATCGACCTGGCCGCGAACCTGGTCGAGGAGCTCATCGGCCTGGCCGGGCGGGGCCAGGCGCTCGACGCCGACGCCGTCGAACAGGCCATCTCACTGCTGGGGCGCGTCACGCGCGGCGAAGCGCCCTCCGAGGAGATCCTCTCCGCCCGCGGCCGCTCCATCCGCCCCAAGACGCCCGGGCAGAAGGCGTACACGGACGCCATCGACCGCTCCACCGTCGTCTTCGGCATCGGCCCCGCGGGCACGGGGAAGACCTACCTGGCCATGGCGCAGGCCGTGCGCCGCCTCCTGTCCGGGCAGGCCCGCCGCATCGTCCTCACCCGCCCGGCCGTCGAGGCGGGCGAGAACCTGGGGTTCCTGCCCGGGTCCCTCACCGACAAGATCGACCCCTACCTGCGGCCCCTCTACGACGCCCTGGGGGACATGCTGGACCCCGAGGCGCTGCCCAAGCTCATGGCAGCCGGGACCATCGAGGTCGCGCCCCTGGCGTACATGCGCGGGCGCACCCTCAACGACTCCTTCATCATCCTCGACGAGGCGCAGAACACCACTCTGGGCCAGATGAAGATGTTCCTCACCCGCCTGGGCTTCGGATCCAAAGTGGTCGTCACCGGCGACGCCTCCCAGGTGGACCTGCCCGGCGGCCAGCCCAGCGGCCTCGCCGTCATCCAGACCATCCTGGAGGACGTGGACGGCATCGAGTTCTGCCACCTCACCAGCGCGGACGTGGTCCGCCACGAACTGGTCGGCCATATCATCGACGCGTACCAGCGGTGGGAGGACGGCGCCGCGCGCCGGCGCTCCGCCCGCTCCCGCGCCCGACACCCCCGAGAGGACCGCTCATGACCGAGGTTCTGAACGAGACCGACTACGACATCGACTGCGCCGAGTTCGCGGCCCTGGCCGACTACGTGCTCACGCAGATGCACGTCGCCTCCGACGCCGAGCTCAACATCCTGTTCATCGGGGCCGGCCCCATGGAGGAGCTGCACGTCAAATGGCTGGACCTGCCCGGCCCCACCGACGTCATGAGCTTCCCCATGGACGAGCTCAAACCCGGCACCGCCGACAACCCCACGCCGCCGGGGATGCTCGGCGACATCTGCATCTGCCCCGAGGTGGCCACCCGCCAGGCCGCCGACTCCGGGCACACCGCCGCCGAGGAGATGCTGCTGCTGGCCACCCACGGCATCCTCCACCTGCTGGGCTACGACCACGCCGAGGACGCCGAGAGGGCGGAGATGTTCGCCCTGCAGCGCAAACTGCTCCTCACCTTCCTGGCGTCCCGATGACCCCGCCGCTGCCCGCCCAGGCGGTGGGCGCCTCGTCGATCGGGGCCGTGCCCGACCTGCCGCTCGCAGTGCTGGCCGCCTTCGCCCTGGTGGTGGCGTGCCTGGCGCAGAGCGTCGAACAGGGCGTCTCGCGCCTGAGCGCCGCCGCCGTGGAGGACCTGGCCGAGCAGGGCAGGGCCCGCGCCGGGGTGCTGGCGGGCCTGGTCGCTCACCGCAGGCGCACCCTGCTGGTCCTGCGCTCGGCGCGCACCCTGTGGCAGGTGGTCTTCGCCGTGTCCGTCACGCTCATCCTGGTCGACAAGGGCATCGCCTGGTGGGCCGTGGCCCTCATCGCCGTCGCCTCCGTCTCCGCCTTGCAGTTCCTCTTCGTGTCCCTGGTCCCCAGCCAGTGGGCGGCGCGCCGCCCCGAGGGGATCGCCCTGGCGGGGGCCCCCACCGCCGCCCGTCTCGTGCGCCTCAGCCGCTTCCTGGACCCGCTGCTGGGGCGCGTGCGCGCCTCCCGTCCCGCGCCCGAGCCCACCGAGGCGCAGGCCCGCGCCGAACTGGTCTCCGACCTGCGCGAGATCGTCGACGAGGTGGGGGAGCCCGAGTCCATCGAGGAGGAGGACCGCGAGATGGTGCGCTCCGTCCTGGACCTGGGCCAGACCCTGGTGCGCGAGGTCATGGTCCCGCGCACGGACATGGTGACCGCCGACGCGGACCTGGGCGCCCGCAAGGCCCTGCGCCTCTTCGTGCGCTCCGGCTTCTCGCGCCTGCCCGTCGTGGGCGACGACGTGGACGACGTGCGCGGCGTCCTCTACTTCAAGGACGTGGTGGCCCGCCTGGAGGCCCACGGGCCCGACTTGGACCTCACCGCCGAGCAGATGATGCGGCCCGCCGAGTTCACCGTCGAGATGAAGCCCGCCGACGACCTGCTGCGCCAGATGCAGGCCGAGCACTCCCACATGGCGATCGTCATCGACGAGTACGGGGGAGTGGCGGGCCTGGTCACCCTGGAGGACATCATCGAGGAGGTCGTCGGCGAGGTCACCGACGAGCACGACCGGCACGTCATCGAGCCCGAGGCCCTGGGAGGGGGGCAGTGGCGCGTGCCCGCCCGCTACCCGATCTCCGAGCTCGGCGACCTCCTGGGCGTCGAGGTCGAGGACGAGGACGTGGACTCGGTGGGCGGCCTGCTGGCCAAGGCCATCGGCAGGGTCCCTCTGCCGGGGGCGCGCGGCGAACTGGCGGGGGTGCGCATGCGCGCCGAGGAGGCGCGGGGGCGCCGGCGCCAGGTGGGCACCATCGTGTGCTCTACAGTTGGGGGCAGCGGGGCGCCCGGCGCCCCGCCCCAGGCAGGAACACGGAAAGAGGACTGATGCGCTTCCCCAGTGACGACGAGCTCATGGCAGGCCCCAACGCCCTCGGGGACGCGCGCATCGAGGTGGCGCCCGGCGCCGCCGACCCGGAAGCCGAGGCGCGCGCGCAGATCGGTGCCGGCCTAGGAGGGGAGGACGGGGCCGGGCCCGGTGGCGGCGCCGGCTCCGGTGATGCCGAAGCGCCGGACGCTGACGGGCCCGGCGGCGACTCCCGCCTCGGCGACGCGGAAGACCCGGACGCCGGCAACGCCGATGACGACCTGTCGGACCTGGAGGACGAGGCGGACGCGGACCTGGGCGCCTTCGAGGCGCTGGCCTCGGTGGCCTCGCTGCGCCAGGACGCGGCCGCCGCGATCGGGGTCCCCGACTACCCCGAGGACTTCCGCGCGGGCTTCGTCTCCATCGTGGGGCGCCCCAACGTCGGCAAGTCCACCCTCACCAACGCCCTGGTCGGCCAGAAAGTGGCGATCACGTCGGGGCGCCCCGAGACGACCCGCCACAACATCCGCGGCATCGTCCACGGAGACGGCTACCAGCTGGTCCTCGTGGACACCCCCGGCTACCACCGGCCCCGCACGCTGCTGGGCAAGCGGCTCAACGACATGGTGCGCGAGGCGCTGGCCGAGGTGGACGCCGTGCTCTTCTGCCTGCCCGCCGACCAGAGGATCGGCCCGGGCGACCAGTTCATCGCCCGCGAGCTGCGGGGCGTGAAACGCCCGGTCATCGCCGTGGCCACCAAGTGCGACGCGGTGGGCCGCGAGCGCGTCATGAAGCACCTGCTCGCCATCGAGCGGCTGGGCGAGTGGAGCGCCATCGTGCCCGTGTCCTCCGTGGAGGGCAAGGGCATCGACCACCTGCGCGACGTGCTCGCCCAAACGGTCCCCGCCTCGCCGCCCCTGTACCCCGAAGGCGACGTGACCGACGAGTCCCGCGACACCCTGATCGCCGAGTTCATCCGCGAGGCAGCGCTGGAGGGGGTGCGCGACGAGCTGCCCCACTCCCTGGCCGTGCAGGTCGAGGAGATCATCGAGAGGGAGCACAGGGAGGGCGACACCCGTCCGCCCCTGGTGGACGTCCATGTCAACGTTTACGTGGAGCGCGACTCCCAGAAGGCGATCATCATCGGGCGGCGCGGGGCCCGCCTGAAGGAGATCGGCACCGAGGCGCGGCGCCACATCGAGGAGCTGCTGGGCAAGCGGGTGTACCTGGACCTGCACGTGCGCACCGCCAAGGACTGGCAGTCCGACCCGAAGATGCTGGGGCGCCTCGGCTTCTGAGGGGAGCATTGTAGCCGTCCACAACGGTGGTGTGAATATGTGAAAGACCACTCGTTGAAGTGTCTTCCAAAGTGTAAACTTTCGCATACGAAACAACGTTGGCGAATGCGAGAGCATTGGAGGGCACGATGACGGGGTTCCGTAGTTCAGTCGTCTACCAGATCTACCCCAAGTCGTTCTACGACTCGAACGGCGACGGCGTCGGGGACCTGAGGGGAGTCATCGAGAAGATCCCCTACATCGCCTCGCTGGGCGTGGACCACGTCTGGTTCAACCCGTTCTTCCCCTCGCCGGGGCGGGACAACGGCTACGACATCTCCGACTACTGCGCCATCGACCCCGCCATGGGCACGATGGAGGACTTCGAGGAGCTCGTCGAGGCCCTGGGCGCCCACGGGATCGGCGTCATGCTCGACATGGTCCTCAACCACACCTCCACCGAGCACGAGTGGTTCCGCAAGGCGCTGGCCGGCGACGAGCGCTACCAGCGCTACTACTACCTGCGCGACCCCAAGCCCGACGGCTCACTGCCCACCAACTGGGTGTCCAAGTTCGGGGGCCCCGCCTGGGAGCCCTTCGGGGACACCGGCAAGTACTACCTGCACCTCTTCGACCGGACGCAGGCGGACCTCGACTGGCACAACCCCGATGTCCGCGAGGAGGTCGCCAAAGTCGTCAACTTCTGGCGCTCCAAGGGAGTGCGGGGCTTCCGCTTCGACGTCATCAACCTCATCGGAAAGCCGGAGGCGCTGCTCGACGCCCCCGAGGGCACCGACGACCGCGCGATGTACACCGACGGCCCCGATGTCCACACCTACCTGCAGTGGCTCTCCGAGCAGTCCTTCGGGCAGGACGCCGACTCCATCACCGTCGGCGAGATGTCCTCGACCTCCATCCAGGCGTGCATCGGCTACTCCAACCCCGCCAACCACGAGCTGTCGATGGTGTTCAACTTCCACCACCTCAAAGTCGACTACGAGGACGGCCAGAAGTGGACGCTCAAGGACTTCGACCTGGCCGCGCTCAAGCGCCTGCTGGGGGAGTGGGCGCTCGGCATGCAGGAGGGCGGGGGCTGGAACGCCCTGTTCTGGAACAACCACGACCAGCCCCGCGCCCTCGACCGCTTCGGGAACGCGGACGAGTACCGCTACGAGTCCGCGACGATGCTCGCCTCCGCCATCCACCTGCTGCGCGGAACGCCCTTCGTGTACATGGGCGAGGAGATCGGCATGAGCGACCCCGCCTACACGAGCATCGACGACTACGTGGACGTCGAGGCGCGCAACGCCTACCGCGCCCTCGTCGAAGGGGGCACGGACCCCGCGCGGGCGTTCGCCGTCGTCCACTCCAAGGCCCGCGACAACGCCCGCACCCCCATGCAGTGGGACGCCTCCGACAACGCCGGGTTCACGCGGGGCACCCCCTGGCTGCGGCCCGTCAACCACGCCGAGGTCAACGTCGAGTCCGCCGAGCGGGGCCGCATCCTGCCCTACTACCGGCGCCTCATCGAGGCGCGGCACACCCACCCGGTCATCGCCGAGGGCTCCTACATCCCCTACAACGCCCCCGACGAGGTCTTCGCCTACGTGCGCGAGCACGACGGCCAGCGCCTGCTGGTGCTCAACAACTTCCGCGCCCACGACGTCGATGTCGACGTCCTGGGGGGCTTCGCCCAGGGGCGCGTCCTCATCGGGAACTACGACGACGCGGTCGTGCGCTCGCGCATCACGCTGCGCCCCTACGAGAGCCTGTCCATCATCACAGGTGCCTGACACGGTGCCCGAACACGGCACGAAAGGAACAACCATGTCCGAATCACCACAGCAGAGGGCGTCACTGCTCGCCCCGATGCCGGGCGACGTCATCGCCCAGGCCGACATCCCCGACCCCGCATTCGCCGGGGGCGCCATGGGCGTCGGCTTCGGTGTGGTCCCCGAGGAGAACACGGTCGTGGCCCCCGTCTCAGGGCGGATCACGATGGTGGCCGACACCGGCCACGCCGTCGGCTTCGAAACCGCCGACGGGCTGCAGGTGCTGCTCCACCTGGGCGTCGACACCGTCGAGCTCAAGGGCGCGCCCTTCCGCCTCGTCGTCGCCAAGGGCGACACCGTGCAGGCGGGCGGCCCGGTCGGGACGATGGATCTGGCCGCCGTCGAGGCCGCCGGTAAGTCCACGGTCGCCATCACCGTCATCACCAACTCCAAGAAGCGCGTGGAGTCCCTCGACGTGCGGACCGGCCGGGCCCAGGCCGGTGACCCCGTCGCCGACGCCCTCCTCAAGGCCGCCGCTCCTGCCGCGTCCGCCCAGGCGGAGGCGGCCCCCGCCTCGTCCGGCACCAGCGCCGCTCCGTCGGGAACCGCACCGGAAACGGCGGGCGCCGCCGTCGAGGCGGACGACGGCTACGAGGGCCTGACCGGGTTCGCCCTGCAGGCCGCCCGCATCATCGACGGCATCGGCGGCGCGGACAACGTCGCCTCCGTCATCCACTGCATCACCCGCGTGCGCTTCTACCTCAAGGACGACGCCAAGGCCGATGACGCGGCCGTCGCCGACATCGACGGCGTCATCGACGTCGCCAAGGCCGGCGGGCAGTACCAGGTCGTCATCGGCGCCACCGTCGGCGACGTCTACGAGGAGATCGTCAAGCGGCTCCCGCAGGGCACCGCCGGGGACGACGAGGCGGCGGCCGAGCCCGTCGAGAAGCCCACCACCCCCCTGGGCTGGGTGAAGTACGGGTTCAGCTCTCTGATCGGCGTCATCACCGGGTCGATGATCCCCGTCGTCGGCGTCCTGGCCGGATCGGGCATCCTCAAGGGCCTGCTGGGCCTGCTGGTCCAGGTCGGCTGGCTGGTGAAGGACTCCGACACGAACATCATCCTCAACGCGATGGCGGACTCGATGTTCTTCTTCCTGCCCATCATCATCGGTTTCACGGCCGCCAAGCGCCTGGGCGCCGACCCGATCATCGTCGCGATCATCGGCGGCGTCCTGGCCTACCCGTCGATCGTCCAGCTGGCCAAGCACGATGCTCCCGGGTACCACGTGCTGCACACGCTGCTGGGCGTGAACTTCAACGCGGAGCTCTTCGGGATCCCCATCTCCCTGCCGCTGGACAACGCCTACGCCTACTCGATCTTCCCGATCATCGTGGGGGCGTGGCTGGCGTCCAAGATCGAGCCCCTGCTCAAGAAGTGGATCCCCGCCGTGGTCCACTCCATCTTCGCCCCGCTCATCGAGATCTTCGTGATCTCCACGCTGCTGTTCACCGTCTTCGGACCCATCATCATGTTCGTCTCCGGCGGCGTCGCGGCCGGGCTGAACTGGGTGCTGGCCATCAACTACGCCTTCGCGGGCCTCGTCATCGGCGCCTTCTACCAGTGCCTCGTGATCTTCGGCCTGCACTGGGCCGTGATCCCCGTGATCGCCCAGCAGCTCGCTGTCCACGGGCAGTCCTCCACGATCAACGCCATCGTGTCCGCCACGATGATCGCGCAGGGCGGCGGCGCCCTGGCCTTCTGGATCAAGGCCCGCAGCGCGAAGATCCGCTCCCTGGCCGGTCCCGCCACGATCTCCGCGTTCTGCGGGGTCACCGAGCCCGCCATGTACGGCCTCAACCTCAAGTACGGGCGCGCCTTCCTCACGGCGTCGGTCGGCGGGGCCGCCGGCGGCCTGGTCACCGGCCTGCTCAACATCAACATGTACGGCTTCGCCGGGGCGTTCACCGGGTTCGCGTCCTTCGTGGACCCCACCGGCAAGGACACCTCCTCCGCCGTCAACTTCTGGATCGCGTCCTTCGTGGCGCTCGCCGTCGCCTTCGTGTGCACCTACTTCTTCGGGTTCAAAGAGGACGACTTCGGCCAGGGCAGGACCGTTGAGAAGGTCCGCCTGGGCAACCGCGAGGCCGCCAAGAAGGAGTAGGCGCTGAGAGGGCGGCCGTGAAAGGAGATAGCGGGCGCCTGATGCGCGACTGGGCGCGTGGGTCGGACACTGGTCCGCCCGCGCGCCCGGCGCTGTTGCGCGTGCACTGGGCGGCGGGTCGGACGCTGGTCCCCGGCGCGCCCCATATTGGTGCCCTGGAGCAACGCCTCAGCCAGGGACTCGATGAAGTGGGGGAGCACTGGGGCAGGAAACTGCCCAGCCTCGGGCGGACCAACGTCGTCAGGTGGTGCTCGGGCGCGCGTTGGGGCAGGAAACCACCACCAGGTCCGCCGCCGTTCGGGCACTGGGTGGCGCTCGGGCCCGCATTGGGGCAGGAAAACACCTACTGGGGCAGGTTAGCCCCCATTGGGGCAGGTTATTTACCTGCTCCAATGCGCCGTAGCCTGCCCCAATGCACTGTAAGGTGCCCCAATGCTCGGCCCGCCGACTGCGGGAGGAAGCCGAGGAGACGCGCCTGCTGCCGTAACCTGCCCCGATGCGCGACTCCCGACCACTGAGGTTCCCACAGGGGTGCCACTGCGCGACTCAGACCGCCTTCGCACCACTTAGACCCCAGAAGACTGGGAAATCGCGGGCATCGCAGGGCATAAGTGGAGAGGCGCTCCCGGTGGCGCGAGATTCCGCGTGGTCGGCGGTGCCGCCGTGCCGTCTCGCACGCACGGGTTGATGTCCTTCTGTTGGGGCGGGGCCTGCCCCCTCAGGCGCGCCGTCTCGCACGCACGGGTTGGTGCCCGTGCGAACCCATGGCGGAGCGGGGGCCGCCCGCGCCTCCCCGTGCGCGCGACTTGACGAGGGAGGGAGGCGCTGCGCGTCCTCAAGACCGGCGGGCGCGCCTTCCCGCGCGCACGGCTCGGCGGGCTTGCACCGGGGAGGGCTTGTCAGTCGGCGGTGGAACGACGCCCTGCCTCCCCGCGCGGGGCGGCGGCGCTAACCACGAATTGAGCGTCCGCGATCCCGAACTGCCTGCCTCCCCGCGCTGGGCGGTGGCGCTACTGTGGGACCAGGCGGACCGGCCCCCGCCTCGTCGACCCGAATGGAAG
>ERZ773099.1626-NODE-1626-length-16465-cov-7.445521_pt1 | contig 16465 bp, 9 predicted proteins | sample MGYA00511120_ERZ773099 | MGnify/ENA primary metagenome ERZ773099 (study PRJEB29015, sample SAMEA2738012) | human oral metagenome | biome: human oral; feature: human-associated habitat; material: dental | place: China | collected 2104 ...
CTGGCAGGATTGCCCTCCGCGCACGCAAGTAGCCTTCCACGGAGGTACACCTTTCGGGCCGAGCGACGTCATGCAACGTGGGCGATTTGTGCCTGCGGCGCACGGCAACATGCGCTGGAACCACAACTCTGTGTATTATCACGAGCTGGTCGCGGATGCCGCGGAGAGGGGAGGGTCAGCCCTCGACGTGGGCTGTGGGGACGGCGAGCTCCTGGAGCTGCTTGCAGGGGTGTGCGAGCGCGTCGTCGGGGTGGAGGAGGACCCCGTTGCCGCGCGTGCCGCAGCCGACAGGGTCGCAGGCAGTGGCACCGTCATCTGCGGTGACTTCATGGCAGCAAAGAGCCTCCCTTTGGCAGGCTTTGACACGATCACCTGTGTCGCATGCTTGCAGCACCTGCCACTCGAGGCGGCGCTCGCACAGATGGCGGAGTTGCTGCGGCCTGGCGGCAGGTTGCTCGTCATCGGCCTCTCTGCGAACAAGTCGTTGGTGGACTGGCTGCTCTCCGCCCTCATGATCGTGCCTGGGAGGGTGTCTGGCTGGATCCATCGCGAGAGCACCTTCCCTGGCATGAGGGTCGCTTGGCCCCGTGAGTCCCTGGGCGAGATCAGGTCCGTTGCCAGCATCCTGCTCCCCGGAGCACGGATCAGGAGACGCCTCTACTGGCGCTATTCGCTTATGTGGACGAAGCCCGCTGCCTGAGTGGACCGCGACGTTCCGTCGCAGGCGCCCGCCCGTGAGGGTGCCTGGCCTTGGGTCAAAGCCCGGTTACCCCTGCTGAGGCTCACCCCTTAGCCGAGACCATGCCGGAGATGTAGCTGAACCGGCCGTCTATGTGGCTGATCTCGGCGCTCGCCTGGACCTCCCAGCCCCGCGTCAGGTCGTAGGTTCGCAGCGTGCGGTCGGACTGGGTGTAGAGCGTGTCACCCCTGACAACGGCGTGGTCGAACGCGTACCCGAGGTCAACGACCTCGCCGGGGCGCCAGCGCTCCTCCGCCTCGCAGACGGCGGCGGAGGTCGTCTTGCCGTTCGCGTCGTCGTGGACGTCCCCGAACAGGGCGACGAGGCGCTCTCCCCAGGGGACCACCTCGAGGACCTGCCTCCCGAGGTCGAAGGCCTCCGTCGCGCCCGTGGCGGGGTCATACGACCCGAGCACCTGCGACTCCGCGTCCTCGCTGGTGCCCGACCAGCTCGGGAAGTACACCCTGCCCCCCCAGGGAAGCGGGCGGAACTGATACTTCCCGAAGGCGCTCAGGTCGATTCTCTCGACGAGGGAGAGGCCTAGGTCGTAGGCGTAGAGCCAGGGCCTGTCGTCGGGCGCGGCGATATCGGTGGCGAAGGCGCAGAGCCTGTCCTTGCAGAGCGCGATGGAGTCCACACACACGCCCCGCTCCTCGGCCTCGACGACCTCGCCTCCCGACCTGGAGCAGCGGCTTACGTAGGAGCTGCCGTTGAGGTTGCTGCAGGCGTAGACGTAGTCATCATTGGCCGCGATCCCGTACATACCCACGCGGTCTATGCGGTGGACCCTCACGCCGAGCGTCGAGAGGTCGATCTCGAGGGCCTTCCTCTCGTCCTTCCTCCCCTGGTACCCCTCGGGAATGACGAAGAGCGCCCCGCCGTGGACGACGGGCAGCTCCCAGCTCCCGCCGAGGCCCGCGTAGGGCAGACGCAGCTCCCCCAGCTCCGCGAGGGCACCGTCGTAGAAGATGACCCTGCTCGCCGCGATGTTCTCCCGCGTCTCGAGCACGCAGAGGGCAGTCCTGCCGGTGTCGAAGCCTGGGCCGCCGGAGGGACCCCCTTCGCTTGGGGCGGGCGTGCAGCCCGCCCCCGCGAGGCAGGCGCCCAGGGCCGCAGCCAGGCCGAGGAACGTCCGTCGTCTCACCTTCGCCCCTCCTTCCCCTTCGCTATGATCGCATCAGCGTAGCTCCCACCTGAAAGGAGTGCTACCGCGCATGAGTGTACACCGTTCTGGTTTGATCGGACAAGACCAGCTCGGCGGGGTGTATCGCCTGCCCAAAGACCCACGTGTTGAGGTCGATGCCGTACAGGTCGTGGAATGAGGCCCATACCAGCTGGGAGCAGTAGAACCTGTCGCGCGTCTCGACGTCGAAGAAGTTGTAGTTGTACGGCTTACCGCGCTGTCCGGCGCACCACTCTGCGGCAGCGGCGTCCTGGGCCAAAGTGGTTGAGTTGACGGTTAGGCCAATGGTCACGGTATACCTGTCATCCCAGCGATTTTTCCCAAACTGTACCCCATCCTGGAGGGACTCGACCACCTGCTCCCTGTTGTAGACGATCGCGGCGTGACCTGATGGAACCGACCCCATGTATGGGTCGGTCGTAACAAGGATCTCGCCCTTTCTTGTGGGATAGACACCGCTAGTCGTTGAGTTGATCGAATTGGTTGATTCGGTTGAATTGACGGTCATCCGCAGATCATTGACACTCCCCTTATCGGGAACCACATCCTGCTGCAATGCACTATCCCAGAGGTCCGTGACTTCCTCTTCGGGAAACACGTCCTCAGGGGCAGGGCTAGGGCTGGCAAGCACGGGCGTAGCCATGCCAAACACACATGTCGCCGCCAGAAAGACCGCCACAAGGAGCTTGTAGATTCTCTTACTCTTCATTCTTAGGCCTCCTTTTTGAGAGGTTTTGGAAGCGAGAAACATAACGACTTGAAACCCTTTGGTCTATCTCGAAAGCTGCTTATCTCAACATCCCAACGTAATCACGCCGTCGTGCAGTGAGGGCCACCTTGGAAGAGCGCGACGGCACCCTAAACTGTTTTGTCATTGAAGATTGCGGGCCTCATGGCTACGCCTCCTTCCACACAACAATTTGTGTTTGCCTTCGTAAACTGTAACAGATTTCAGTAATTTATCGTAGTTAACCCTATTTCCGGGGGGTAATTTCTAAGCACACCCGCTCGTCACCTAGGGCTTCGCGGCGGCGCCCGTGTCGGCGAGCCTCCCCCTCCTCTTCCGGACCCTTCTCTTGGGCGGCCTGAACAGTCGGGGGGTCACCCTCGGCGGATCGACGGCGAGCGAGCCGCCGCGGATGGGGACTGACGTGGGCACCTCTACCCCGAAGAGCTGGTACACCTCGTTGGCCGGCTGTATCGGCTCGTCCGGGACCAGCCTCCCCTTGTAGAGTATGCACCCCTGCGACCTCAGGGCCTCCATGCGCGAGGCGAGGTAGGCCTCGCCGTCGTTGAGGCGGATCTGCATGAAGCGCATCACCGAGCTGCCTATCATCGAGAGCAGCACGTGGCCGGTGAAGGTCTCCACCGTGTGGCAGCGGGTCGGCAGCAGCTTGGTGTATCCCTTCGCCACGTCGTTGAGCTGCTCGATGCCCTGGCGGACGTAGTACTCTGGCAGTATGTCCTCCACCTCGTGGGGCGTTCCCGAGAGCAGGGCGAACACGCCCTGGTTCTCGAGTCCCTCGTAGACCTGGTCCATGCTCAGCCTCTTCCTCCTCGCCCTCACGAGCAGCTTGTGGAGCTCGTCGGACAGGCGCGAGGTGTCTATCCCGACGTAGAGCCACGCGGGCTGGTCGTGGCCCTTGCCGACCATGACGGGGACCCTCCTCACGAACAGGTAGCGGTCTCCGTACTGGACGAAGTTCTCCCGCGACTCGATGCCCTCCAGCGCCCTCGGGACGGCCTCCCTGTACCAGGAGGGGTTAGGCCTCGGCCTGGTGACGTAGGGCGTGACGCACCTGTGCCCGTCGTCGTAGAGCTCGTCGAGGTTGGCGTCGGTGCAGTACCCGGCGTCGATCAGGCACGAGTCCACGTGGACGCCGATGCCCTCGCAGCGGGCGATGATTCTCCTGAAGCTCATCGCGTCGCTCGCGCTGCCGGGCAGCAGCTCCCACCACAGGTGTATCGCCGTGCTCCTCTGCGCGACGACGGCCAGCCTGGCCTCGACGCTCACCTTCCCCTCGTGTACGTTCACGCGCGTCAGGTACATCCCGCTCCCGTTCGGGAGGCCCGTCGAGTCGATCATCACGTTGGTGTCGTCGCTGAAGCCCCCGAGCACGAAGCGCGCATAGGACTCCTGGAAGGCGAGCGTCGACTCGCGCGAGCCCACCTTCTCCAGGAACTCGCTCACCCCCTGGCTGTCGAGCCTCGCCCCCGGCCACAGAAGGCTCGCCACGCTCGTGCGCCACCACTCCTCGGCGTGGCAGCTCGCCAGGCGCGAGCACATGTAGAACGCGACCATCGCGCGGGGTGTCGCGGTTGGCCCACGGCACTGTTAGCGTCGACCACGTCCCAGAGCCCCGACCTGCGCGCCAGCCGGCCGGGGACCCAGGCGTCGCCGAGGGAGAGGGTGCGCGGGCGGGACCTCCCGCCGTCCTCGGGCGCGTCCGGCTCGAGGCCGTCCGGCACGCGCCCGCGCTCGCCGCCGGCGACGTCGAAGGCGAGGTGCCCCCGCTCGCGGCCACGGGACACGCCCCGCTCGCGGTCGACGACACGCCCGAGGCAGGCGTGGTCGTCATGGGTCCGCCTCCCGTCCCTCCGTGACACCACCGCCGACGCATACTGCCTCCCGCCCCCGTGCCCAGAGGTGACGCGCTCTGAGGACGCCCTGTCACGGGATGGGGGGAGCCGTCGGAACAAACGCGGGCGGTCGCGCCCGCGCGGCAGGCGCCAGGGCATGCGCCGAGCAGCCGGCGCATGCCCTGGCCTGCGGGTCATTGGTCCCTTGAGCTCCCCCCGCCACTTAGGGGGTGATGTGCGACGAGGCCTTTCGGATGCCTGGCAATGTGCTGACCAGACTGTCCCTAGAACAAGTACCCCGGAAGTAGGGTTAACCCGTGGGTACGCATATTCGATGTCTCCTGCCACGGAAAAGCGGAAATGAGAGAACGTATGGGATATCATTGGCAAAAAGGAGGTTGTAGGAGCTATGAGCATCATGACTGCGCCAAGGTCTCTCGACCGGCTGACGGTGTCTCCCTACCGTGAGACAGTTGCTTACGAGTATCTCTACTCGCGCCAGGGCATGACCCTAAAAAGGATATCAGATCTGACAAGCAAGTCTCATCGATTGCCCTCCGTAGCCCTAGACGAGGAGAGCGGGCTGTTCCCACCCGAAGATATCGATCGCGTCCGCGAGTTTGTGAACAGGAAGGTGGCCTCCTCCGAGTTCCATGTGGCCGTCGAGGGAACGCCACTATGGCCGACTGGCATCAGAGACTCGGCCCGGCCGTCACCGATCATCTACTTTAGAGGCGACCTTGACTTGCTCGACACGCCCAGAGTGTCTGTGGTCGGATCCAGAAAGGCCACGGAAGACGGTCTCGCGCGCGCGTCGAGAATCGGAAGGGAGCTCGCCGAGGCCGGCGTCACCGTCGTCTCCGGACTTGCCGCAGGAGTCGACTCGGTCGCCATGAGGTCGGCCCTGAAAAGTAGGGGCAAAGCTGGGAGGGGCAGGGTCATAGGGGTCATAGGGACGCCCATAGACGAGGTATATCCCAAGGAGAACGCCAAGCTCCAGTCCTCCATCGCTGAGAACGACCTGCTCTTCAGCCAGGTCCCCTTCTACAGGTACTCGATGCAGCCGTTCAGAACCAAACGCTACTACTTTCCCGAGCGCAACGAGCTCATGGCGGCAGTCTCCCAGGCGACGATCATCGTTGAGGCATCAGACACGAGCGGGACCCTCACGCAGGCAAGGGCCTGTCTGTACCAGGGACGCCCTCTGTTCATCCTCAGATCCTGCCTCGAGAACGAGGGCGTCTCGTGGCCTAGGATGTGGGCAGCACGCGATGGCGTGTCCGTCATCGACAGCTTGGACGAGGTTATCGCAAGAACAAGGAGGTCCTAGGCGATGATGGCCCTAGGGGAGGAACGCTGGAGTCTCGTCGACGAGACGGAGAAGTTGCATCGCCCTTACCTTAGGGATGACGATGTGTGCTACTACTTTCTCACTAGGCACAAAGGCAGCTACGATGTCGGCGAGGCGAACAGCCGAATCAGCAACTTCCAGAAAGATCTGGAGAAGTTCTATGATCGTCCCGAAGTCCTCCGCTACAAGAACAGGGAGATAGAAAAGTTCTCGGTAGAGCTGGCAGACCTCATGTGTGCGATGAGTGAGAAGGTGTCAGGCGTGTGCCTGGTGCCGATGCCCGTCTCGAGGCCGGAGACAGACGAGTTCTACGACGACCGGCTTGTGAGGCTCTGCAACAAGACGGTGTTAGCGTGCAGGAAGCGTGATATCAGACAGGTCTCGACCCGCAACGTACTGCACATGATGGAGTGCATGCAGAAGTCAAAGGCTGGTGGGGACAGAGATCCCAAAATCCTCGCAGAAAACATGCGATTCGATGGCTTCGAGTCCAATCAAGGGCTGATCGTGCTGGTGGATGATGTCCTGACGACGGGAGCACACTTCGCCGCCTGCAGAGACCTCATTCGTGAGAAGAACGAGGGGGCAAAGATCGAGGGGGTGTTCTTGGCTCTGGAGGTGTCTGACCCCGACTTCCGCAGCGTCTTGACGCCGCTTGACCCATCGTAGCTGGCAAAACGACGCTATCGGGTTGAATGTTTCTCGTGCGGTGTCTCGGCCCAGCGGATTCTCTTCCCCTTCTTGAACAGTGCCTTGATGTCCCTGGTGCGCATCCACTTGCGCGGCGCCTCCTCGCCCACGAGCGCGAAGACCTCGTCGGTGAGGTCGCTCCTGTGGTCGAAGAGCCACCAGCCGCCGTCGGCGTAGGAGCAGTCGAGCGCCCTCATGTCGCCCGGCAGGGCCTTGGCGGAGGGGTGGGACGGCAGCGCCCGCTGCGCCGGCCTGACTATGAGCAGGGCGAGGTAGCAGGCGGGGAAGTGCGCGCGTATGTGGGAGTCGGTCCACACCCACACCGGCCTCGAGTCGAGCCCCCCGGTCTTGGCGGCCCCGAACGACTCCTCGATGCGCCAGAGCTCCCGGTAGGCGTCGAGTATCCGCCGGTCCGGCCAGTCGGTCTCGCTGGTCACGATGAGGTAGTACCCGTCGAGGGCGGCCGCGGCGGCTATGGCCTCCCCGCCCGGCTCCGGCTTGGTCGCCGAGTCCGCGAGGACCTCTCCCGTCCTGCGGTCGAACGACACCCCCCTGACGTAGCGCGCCGCCCCGAGGTGCGTGGCCCTGGCGTGGGCGCCGGGCCGCTCCACGAGCTGGCGCGACTTCCCGAGCACCCTCTCCCGCTCGTGGCGGGCGCGCTCGGCGTACTTCCTGCCCCGCATGGCGACCACCTCGGCCTCGACGTCCCTGAGGCGCACCCTCTCGTGGCGCTGGGAGGACTTCGCCCCGGACCCGCCGTCGGGGTCCCCCGGGTAGCCCGAGGGGCCGGGCGCCCAGCGCCCCGGCTCGGAGTCCGACCTGGTGCCCCGCACCGACTGCGAGAACACGAAGCCGTCGCCCCCCGCGACGCAGCCGGCTATGTTGCCCGAGCAGTCCGTGCCCCTGTCGGCGACCACGACGACCCGGCCCAGGCCGCGCTCCCCCCGCCTCCCCAGCACCGGCAGCAGCGTCGCGCAGTCGCTCGTGTTGCCCGCGAAGAGGTCGTAGGAGATGGGCACGCCCCCCGCGTCCCGCGGCAGCCCCATCCGCGCGATGGGGCTGGGCCTGCGCTCCTTCGACACCCCCTTCCGCCCCGGCCCGCCGCCCTCGTCGGGGTCGCACTCGAAGAAGTAGTTGGTGACGTCGTAGCAGGCGAGCGACTCGTCGCGCCCGGCGTTGCGCGCGATCGCCCTGTCGCGGGCGCCCACGATGCGCCCGGAGACGCGGTCGAGCTCGGCCGGCGCCCGGCAGGCGTCGTCGTCGGTCAGCTCGGAGCGGAAGAAGTGCCTGTCCCTGTCGGGGTGGGCGGCGAGCTCGGGGCCCGGATCCACCCAGCCGCTCGCACACCAGCAGCCCCGGCGCCGCGTCGGGGTCGTACCCGACCCTGCGGCCGCGCGTCGCGTTGCGGATGGCCGCCTCGACCCCGAGCGCGTCCAGCCACCAGCACGCGAGCGCGTCCCCGACGTGGCGCCCGGGCCGACCGGACGCGCGCTTGTCCACCCTCCCCGGGGGATGGGCCTCTATCGTCGCCGGTGCCTCGCGGGCCCTCCTCTCGGCGTCCGTCGCCGCCACGACCTTGCGGAAGTGCGCCACGGGGTCGTCGAACTCCCCCTCCAGCTCGTCCACGAAGCCGAAGGTCTCGTAGGTCCTCTGCCGGTTCCTGCCGGACTCGTCGCGGTACCCCCGCGCGGCCGACAGGCTCACCCTCCCGCCTCTCGTCGGCGTCCTCTCGGGGTACACCCCACACCCCCCGATCATCTGCTGACTCTTGTCCCCATTATGACGAGCGCGACAATACGTATCAGATAAAAATCTCAGGGATCGGCAAAGAAAATGCCCGTCAAGGGCAGGTAGGAACACAAAAAAATTTTTCTGGTCAGCTAAGGAACTGCGGAACTACGGAGGGTCTTGTTCGACTTGACGTTATGATTCCTTGATGACGTTGCGGTTACGCCGGCGGATCTTTGGGTTCCGTAGAACCCCTAGCCGGAGCCGTACGGGGTGACAAGAGGGGTTCCCGAAACGTGACGTAGTTGTGGTGTGTAATGCGTTTTCCAAGGTTTCTGATTGTATCTTGAGGCATGTAGGCTTATCATTCTCATGTAAGTTTTATGTTTCAGCAGAGAGGGCAGATGATGCTTGATGGACAGGGCCTGCGTAAGGTCTATGGGCAACAAGGCAGATCAGCAGATTATCTTTCCCGAACTCAAGGAGGTCGCACGATTAGTGTCCGGGGAGAAGTGTGCAACCGTGTCAACATATATATCTTCGCTCATTGTGGATAACGCGCTAGCTCATGAGGAGGTGCTGCCCGATGACTCCACAACACAAGATTGATGGAGTCGATGCTACAGATGGGCAAACCTTTACATGGTTCACTGATAAAGTGAGCTTTAAGAAACTACTCAAATTCCTCGGTTGTCTAATCATTTGATTCGAGGTTCGCATGGCGAGAATGATTGATGCAAGGCCTGACTATCAGGGCGAAGCGAAGGTCTGGGATAGCGTCAAAGCTCTGCTACCTGAAGGGGTCATTGCGTATAACAATCGAGAGATTAATGGCCGCGAGTATGACCTCTGCCTGCTAATTGAAGGCCTGGGTATTTTGATAATAGAAGTTAAAGGCTGGCTTGCGAAGAAGTTAGATGTTCGCGGAGTCGACAAGATAACTATCGAGGGGTATGACAAGCCTCAACGATCCCCAAAAAAGCAGGCACGGGCTTACCGCTTCGCCTTGTTGAACAGTGTTAAAGAGAGGTATTGCATCAATCCGTTGGTAATCGATATGGTTTGCTACCCCTTCATATCCAAAGCGGAATACCTGACTTCACGACTAGATATCGTATCTGAAAGCAAGTTAACAATATTCAAGGAGGATATGGAGGATCAGGACCTACTTTATGGCAAGATTCGCTCCGCATTTCAGTGTTACGAGTATATCCCCCATGACAATCTCTCGGGGACGCTAATCTCCATGCTCCGTTCTGACTGGGAGTCGGAATATAACGAGAGCGTTTTATCCCCGACCGACGAAGTTAAGCCCTACTCGCTACTCTCCTCTTTTACTCGCAGTCTTTCGCTCGATGAGACTAGCTACATAGTCAACAGTTACTTTCAGGGAGTTAAGCAGGTGATATTCGTCAATTCAAAGAAGAGCTACCGTGCTTTGCTTGATGCCCTAAATGAAGCCTACAAAAAAAGAAACATTCAACCGGGGCTCAAAAGCATTAGGGTCGGATACGAGATCCCCCTAACGGTAGGAGAGAAAACTTCAAGGGCATTCAACCTGGAGGTCTATCTGGTCGATGGCCTAGAAAATATTGTTACTGACTCATTCTCAATAGAAGAGGGTCGCTGTTCTGAAGAGGAGTTGGGTTGGCTGGAACTTTTGTCATCAAGGACCACATTCAACTATCAGCAATTCCTAATCGAGCACGCTTTAACGAGTACGAACTCTTTGGTCGAAGCGGGGGCAGGCACCGGAAAGACCTATTCGATGGTTTCTCGTGTTGCCTTCCTATGCAATAAGCGCGACGATTCTGTTTCTAGTCTCTCTGATGAAGTTGCCATGATGACATTCACTAACGACGCGGCCACGAACATGCGAGTCCGTCTTAAGCAGATGTTCATTAACTACTTCATTCTGACAGGGAAGCCAAGGCACTTGAAGTTTGCCGACGAAGTTGATCTGGCCCACATCTCCACCATCCATTCCTTTGCCATCGGCCTTCTAAGAAACGAAGTCCTTTACTCGGGACTTGGCACGAATTTCCGGATTACTTCGAACGAGCTTCTGAGAAGCAGTATCTATGATGAGTATTTAAACATCTTTATTGATAGGATGATGTCAGAGAATCCGGACTTTCTTAACGAGATGCCGGTCCCCATCTATGATTTGAAGAGAAAGCTGATGGCAATCGCTGACAAGCTCCTCGCCAAGAGCACCATCCTGTCGAAAATTAGCCCGTCAGAAATGGGAGTACCTGCGAGAAGGTTCATTCCTTACTTCAATAACTTAATAGAAAATGTCTTGATACCAGCTGAGACGGTGTACTCGGATCAGATGCATCTTAATAACAATCTTGATCTCAAGGAAGCAATAATCCAGCTAGAGAGCGTACTGTCCAGACACAGCGGTGCAATCAAGAATCTGAAGTTTAGATTCCTTTTTATCGATGAATTCCAAGATACAGACGATGTCCAGATCAAAGCCTTTTCTACTCTGCAAAAACTGATTGATGCGGAGTGTCGCTTCTTCATTGTGGGCGACTTGAAACAAAGTATCTACCGCTTTCGAGGTGCAACGATTAGCGCCTTTGACAGTATGAGAGAAAAGTGCAAGTACGGATGGAGTTCCTTCGTTCTGACGATCAACTATCGAACTGATTGCAGGCTGCTCGACCGATACCATCTCATATTCACGAAGATGGGCAATTCGGGTATTCTCCCCTATGACGACTCGGCGGATAAGCTTGTAAGCTCTGTAATAAAAGAGCTCGACGATGAAAGCGTCTTCACTTGCGTCCCATGCAACTGCAAAGATGATCAAGCATTCGCAGAACAGTTTGCTTCAGTCCTCCAAGAGCAGGCTGAGATTCTTGACGCAATCATACGCCAACGTAATGAGTTGGGAAGCCGCCCCTTGAACAAGGAAGAACGTACCATCGCAATTTTGGTCAGAAGCAATTGGCAGGTAGAAAAACTGGTGCGTGCAGGAAAGAGGGCGGGGATTGTCATCGAGACCAAGACTGGAGGGGACCTTTTTCAGCTGGAATCTTCAGTTGACATGTACAAACTCGTTATGGCTTTGCGCGACAGCTCTAATCCAATTTACCTGGTCAATCTGATCGAGTCCAATCTTATCGCCCTCTCTTTAGACTATCAGATGTATAAAAGTGCCAGCGAAGAGAAGCGTTTAAAAGACCTGACCAGAATTCTTGATGAGGCCTTTGGGGCACGCGTGGGGAAGACGTGGCAACAGGTTGTTGCCGACGCATATACCCAGCCTATTCTCTTTGTTATTAAGAGTCTGTATGACGCGTTACAGCCCTGGAAGCAGTGCAGCAATAGGCACAGAGACCAGGAGCACTATATTGTCAACTACGAGTATCTAGTTGAGAGAATCATCAAAAGCATGCGCATAGATTCCCTCACGCTAAACCAAGTCGCTGAATACTTGAGGGTCAATATCGTGACGCAGCAGGAAAGGCAGTCCAGAAGTCTTGACAGTGATGACAGCGGCATCAGTATTGTATGCACGACAGTTCATAAGTCAAAAGGGCTCGAATACGGAACTGTTATCCTTCCGTTTACGTATGAGGACATCAGCAGTACTGACAGAGTGAGGACTGATGCTAACTATACGAACAACAGACTCTCCTACATAGCCACCTTCGACGGTGATTCTATCGAGTACAACACGAATTTCTCTGTGGGCGAGGAGATTGACGAGCAGAAAAAAGAAGAAGCTCGAATTCTATACGTTGCCTTGACTAGGGCAATTCGAAACTGTGTCTGGATGAAAAACCTAGACAGCCACCCAAGGGCTAGCTGGGGAACTTTCCTGGAGGTGTGAGATGTCGATAACAATCTATACTTACCGGGATCCCTATAGCCTCTCAGCTGAACCATTCTGGAATGAGATCACATCGTGTCCCTATTTCTGTGTATCGCAGACATTGGCAAACGGACTCAGGGTGGTGTATGGAGGACAAGGCGGGGAGTTCTCGAAGTTTGGAGTGAGGACTGTAAAAGAGCTGATTGATTCTATATACCCCGTGTGGCAAAGCACTGCTAGTGCGGTAAAGCAGAATGCCGCCATAGACAACATCGTCAACTCGAAGTTTTCTGGGTCTGAAATGGCTGGTGCGCCCGAGAACATCAGGCGTGCGTTTCTGTTCAATCGCGAGGAAGTCTTCTCATCCATTCGCACGCTCTTCGAGCTTGACGTCAAAGTTGACGAAATCATTATGGACCTTCTAACTCCAGAGCAGACGTTCATTGTCAATCTCTATACGAGGCTGAAGACCACTCCTGGCATCTCCGAGCTCTTCACGGTTGGAAGTGGTCTAACACAAGACGAGATAGATACTGCCATTTTCGATGCAATGGGCATGGGTGACAGAAACCTAGAGTCTTCCATAAAGATTCCCAGCAGGGTTGTCATCCATGGCGTGCACCAGTTCACCCCACTTATGCTGAGGGCTATTGAAGAAATCTCCCGGTATAAAAAAGTTATTCTTATATTTGGGTATCAGCCTCAGTACAAGAGCATCTATCAAACATGGGTGGACGTTTACTCCTCATTTGACTGCTCGATTTCAAGCTATGGTGGCAAGGAGTATACTCCCAGCCCGAATAATCCCGACAGCTACTTCGGAAACCTCTTGGCGGATGCCCTTGGGAAGCTCGCGAATGGCCACATGTCCTCCGTGAAGCTCTCTCAGACATATGAAATCATAAGATTTGACAACATGACCGAGTTCGCTGGTTATGTCGCCAACCTGTATATAGCAGGCAGATCTATCAATCCCAAAAATCCTCTCAGCGCCATGAGGGAGCACATATATGCGGCTGACAGTTCGGTCAACAAAATTCTTAAGGTCTATTTTCCGGACCAGTTTGGTGAAAGGCAGTTCCTCAATTATCCGCTCGGTCACTTCTTTGTTGCTATTGCAAGCATGTGGGATGCATCTCACAACAAGGTCGTCATCAACGATATCAACGACATCAGAGAGTGCTTGATGGCGGGGATTCTTTACGAGGACTATTTAGGCGAACTTTCAACCATATTTGATTCTGTCGATGCCTTGTTTGTAGGCTGCAACACAATTGACGATATGCTTATGAGAATAAAGGGTCTTCAGAGAGGCCGGAGACGGATGCAGGGAACCGTCGGCAGCGACGCTCTGAGACGTATCGCATATTATAAAGTTTCCGATGCTAGCCTAAACAAGCTCAGGCGAGCTCTGAACGAGCTAAAGGATCTGTCCGCATTTTTCTATGATGACTTTGAGCGTAGGCCAAACAACTTCCGGGCTTTCTATAAGAAGCTAAAGCAGTTCCTCCGCGACCAAATACTCGACTCCAGAGAGCTTGACTCTGAGTTAGAAGATATCGTCCGTAGGGTCTATAAGCGACTCGAGGAAGTGGGGGACATTGACGCCTCCGCATCGTTCGAGTGCCTCAAGTCAACTATGTCAATCTATTTAGCGCAAGAAGAGGGAGACAGTGGTGGAGCAAATTGGATTGTCCGCAACTTCGAGCAGATCGATGGCGACATACTGAGAAGCTCAGAGAAGAGGCCCAGCGGCGAACTGGAGACATATCACTTCGCATGCCTTTCGGATGAAGACATAAACTCTACTCAAGTACGTCCCTTTCCATGGCCCTTGGACGATGAGTTTTTCCTTGTGGCCCAAGAGCCGATTGATTGGAAGTACCAAGTCTATGTCAAAGCACGCAAGGAGTATAGGCATTTCAAAGCCTATGCTCTTCTGTTCGGTCTTGAGTTCAATAGAGCAGGCTTTAAGCTAAGTTATGTCAAACGCGACGGCGAGCGTGAGAGAACCCCCTACTCAAGATTGACGGTGCTCGGCGCAAAGACCGTCCCCCTAAACGAGTCCAGGGCCGGTCATCGACTGTCAGACCTCTCATTCATTGACGTCAACGTAAGTGGTACCACAGGTGCCGACTATGACAAGTTTGACCTCTATAGGTTCCGCATCTGCAAGTACCGCTTCCTTCTGGAGAGCCTGATAGAGTCGGGTACTACGTACAAAGACTCCTTCCTGCTGTCAAAATACCTCGAAGCGCTTCTCGAAAACCGAACCAGGAATCTGCTACAAGGACTGCCCCTAAGTGAATCTGTTTTGGTGACGAAGCTCAACGAAGCGCTTGAAGATCTAGAAAGGTGTTTTCCTTACGCGCACGCTTCAGAGAAGGCCGATGCTGCCAACACTGTCCGAAAACGACTTCTCAAATCTGTCCATAGCAGATTTGAGAAGGTAGGGCAGCCTCAGAGGGATAACATGTTAATTAGAGAGGTCTTCCTTCAAAGAAGCCTGACCAATTCGCTTAGGCGCAACGTACTTGATGGAAAGTTTGACGAAGTTGATGATGGGGAGCTAGCCAGCTCATTATCGCAAGAAGCCCTTGATCACTTTCGATATAAAGCAGAACCTGAAGTATGGTGCACATATTGTCCAAACCGAGAGATCTGTGCCGCGTTCTACACGCAGAGATGAAAGGTGAGGAGCCTCATATGCTACGCAAGGGAATGTACGTTAGGTGTCCCGCCGACTACGGACACCAAGCTGATCCGCGCATCTTCATCTGTTGCCAGGTGAAAGAGATTAACGACTTTGAAGAGACCGTTACTGTCGAGTCATACGACCCATTCCGGCTATCAGCCTTTTTCACGAATCTTCCGGTCGGCATCCTCGTTTACCCAATCGACTCTGTGAAGCGCTGCCACGCCTGCGCTGGCTCAGATGTGATACTCGAAGGACAATCATATGAGGTGCTTGCAGTAAGGAGCAATGGAGCCGATCTCGACGAGTATTACCTCAGAAACCGCTCGACCGATGAGCCGATAGTAAGAAACGAGAGCAAACTTGTCATATCATTTGTCAATGGAGACATAGATCCGTCTCAGCAGCTGAAAGAGTATGAGTTCCAAAATCCCGCATGGTTCGTCGGTCGCTCAATAGTCTCAAAAAGCATGAGCATTCTGGATAACTCGATTAACTACTTTAAGGACTTGGCGGGATCGAGAATCAGGCTACTGTCCCATCAGGTCAATACTGTCTTACGCTGTTTGCAAGAAAACCCCTGCAGGTTCTTGCTGGCTGACGAAGTCGGGATGGGTAAGACAGTCGAAGCACTCTCAATCCTGAAGATTTTCTTGCGCAACAATTCCGACACTCGATCCCTTGTGATTGTTCCAGCTGCATTGAAGGAGCAGTGGAGGATAGAACTTCTCCTCAAGTTCAATGCAATGGTGGGAAGAAATGAGAACAATAACTGGATTAGCATTACCACCGTCGACGAGCTTGCCTCAAGTAAGATTTGTGATGAGCCGTGGGATTTTATCATCATCGACGAAGTGCATAGATACATCGGGTCACGACATCATTACGAGTTAATTCACGATCTTAGTATGTCATCAAATAACGTACTGCTACTTAGTGCGACTCCAGTTCAGCAATATAAAGAAGAGTACCTTGACTTGCTGCGGTTGCTTGACCCTGGGAAGTATAACTCCTACGATCTCGACCAGTTCAGCAGGTTTCTAGATTTGCAAGGCAGGATTATTCAGCGCACGGCGTTGATATTGGACGATCTTGATGACTACAAGGAAGAGATCGCATCCTCTGTCGATGAAGGTATCAATCCTCATGACTCAGAGGAGTGCTCTGAGTTGTTCGGGGAGATAGTGGATGGTCTAGGAGAGATCTGCACCACCATCAAAGACGAAAGGCTACGAGACCTTCTTGATGAGGTTACATTTGATAACGATGACTGCGGTACCGAGAAAATAAGAGTCGTCATCTCCTATATCTGCAGCAACTATCAGCTTGAGAGTAATATCATCAGAAACAGAAGGAAGCTTCTCGAAGCGAATGATGATGGCTCAAGGTTACTCTCGCGTAGGGAGATGATCGAGGTTACCTATGATCTCGATAATGAGAAGAACACCTACGAAGCACTTTGCTACCGACTCATAATGGAATGGTTGGACGACCATACCGACGACATCGATGTCGACGGATTGGTCAAACCGTTGCTCGGATCCTTCTTTAGCTCCCCCTGGGCCTTTTGCGCGTTTCTTGAAAGATGTGGTCAAGAGGAGATGCCTATTGGAAATTCTATGTTAGACCATCGTGGATACGACATCATGCCGCCAGCTCCCAGTACCGCG
>ERZ773099.1627-NODE-1627-length-16456-cov-16.096945_pt1 | contig 16456 bp, 10 predicted proteins | sample MGYA00511120_ERZ773099 | MGnify/ENA primary metagenome ERZ773099 (study PRJEB29015, sample SAMEA2738012) | human oral metagenome | biome: human oral; feature: human-associated habitat; material: dental | place: China | collected 2104 ...
GGTAGCCGCGCATGGCCCAGTAGCGGTTGATGATGTCCTTGGAGATCTTGTTCTGCGCGTGCCCCAGGTGGATGGGGCCGTTGGCGTAGGGGGGGCCGTCATGCAGCACGAATTTGTCGTGGCCCTCGTTCTTGGCAAGCATCCGCTCGTAGACGTGGTCCTCCTCCCACTTCGCGAGGCGTTTAGGCTCGTTTTGAGCGAGACCAGCGCGCATGGGAAACCCCGTCTTGGGGAGGTTCGTCGTGTCCTTGTACCTGTTTGCCACCCTGTCGTGTCCCTTCTCCATGGGCACCAAAAAGGCGCCCGTCCCTCTCTGCTGGGACGAAGCGCCATCGTAGGTCGAGCTCCGCTTTGACCACCCAGCAAGCGGCCGCAACCGCCATGACTCGGCTGGCCTGTCTCGGCGGCCACTCCGGCGACGTCTACTCATGGAAAGGCCCGCCCAAAGGCGAACTTCCCCACTTTGGGGCCGCAGCTCCGGGGTGATCTTCCGCCGTGCGCGCCCGCGGTTTCTCAGCCTCCCCGCTCTCTGTGGGACGACTTGCCCGACGTACTCTCCCCATCACAGCCTCAAGATCGCATCATAGCACGCCCCGCCTACCGTCTGCGCAAAAATCGCGAGCGTTTACCGATTCGCCAGAGGCCGAAGCGGGTGGGGTACCGGAGCTGGGAGTCGGGGCGCAAACGGCGCCAGCCTGGGGCCATCTGCCGCAAGGCACGGTGGTCGGGAGGCGGTCGGCTGTCCTTGCGGCATGCGCCGACATTTGCAGCGTGCGCATGGCAAGCGACGTGTCGAAACGACGCGGGCGACAGAGGGGCGTCACCTTGTAGGCACTGTCGAGCAGATCACGGATGAGCATATGTCTTGTCCACGTAGACGCGCTCGATCGCAACCTCCTCGACCTCCTCGCTGCCTATGGGGAGTAGGCGGAGGCCCCCATGATCGACGATTTTGGAACTCGCGCATGGCACGGCTTCGGACCTTCTCCGCACGCATCCTCGACCCGTCGCGGCTCTCGACCTGCCCGCTCCCCTACCGATGAATAGCAAGTCTGATGTTGCTCAGCCTCCAGTCGGCGTTCTTGTTGAAGCTCAGGCCGAGCGACTTCCTGTAGTCCCCTGACGTCCAGGTGAGCGAGCGGTAGCCCTCGCCGCTTGACTGGTTGTTGGGCCCCGACCCTATCGCCTTGATCGCGGCGTCAGCATCCGCCATGCCAAAGCTGATTCCACCGCTGACAACGAGGGAAGGCGCGTCTTCCTTTGGGGTCCCGCTCAGGGAGATGCCCACGAGCGTGCAGTCCTCCACGCCGCAGACGTCAGACCCCGGGTTTGTGACGCTCACGGTGAGGTAGTAGGGGGAGCTGCCCGCAGCACCTGCGCCGGCCTTAAAGAGCCTGATGTTCGCTATGGTCTGACCGGCGTTGACGATAAATCCGCTCGGGTACCCGGAGAGGTCGACCTTCCATCCCGTCGTGTCCTCTATGTCCCTGAGCGCGCTGGTGTTGAGCCTGAACTTCTTGCCCTCGAACGCGAACTCCATGTCCTCCCAGTTGGAGGAGACGTCACCGGCAAGCGCGCCACTCGAATCGCCGCCGCCAGAGGATGGCGGACCTCCCGCCGTAGCGTCCAAGATGTCCTTGACGTCGTCAAAACGAACAAGGTCGTAGTTTTCGAGCAGGTCCTCCGGGCTCATGCCCTCCAGGTCCACGATGCGCACCAGACCGTACCCCGACCTGAGCTCGTCCTCAGACAGGTCCCTGATGCGACCCTCGTCGAGCGCAAAGCCAATGGCGCCGCCAAGCAGAAGGCAGGCCACCGCGATGCCGATCACCCCTGCCACCGGAAGGCTCGCGCCAGGACGTCTTTGGACTGCGGAGCCGAACGTGGAACCGGCCACGGGACCTGTGACGTCAGCCGCCCACTGCGGGCCAGCGTTCATGCCTTGGGGTGCCGGCGGGCCCCCGAGAACCTCAGCCGTGAACGCGTTCTGCTCCGCCGCGACATGCGATTGGGCCGTGCCGTACGCTTGGGCCGTGCTCTCTCGATCCACCTGCGAAGAGGGTCCCACAACCCCCGTGCCGTCCGCTGCATCCCCGCTGCCTGCGGTTGCAGCCACCCCGTCCCAACTGGTTGTCTCACCTTGGCCCAAGTCTACGGCGCCCCCCATGGAGACTCCGCAGAAGGGGCAGTAGAGCCTGTCGCCAGCAACCTCACAACCGCAGTTAGGACACCTCATGTCATCTGACCTTTCTCTCCTCGCGTCCGAACGCATCCCGCGCCGATCGTCTCGGCCACAGCCCGGCCACAGCCACAGGATCGCCACAGATAAGAGACATGTACGGCCAACGAAGGAGCGCGTACGCCCAGCAAAGACAGTATACATCCTTGTTCTCGGCAGCACTGTCCAGCCCACGCAACAGCTGCGGGTATGGCCCTCAATCTGTCTACCCACATGGAGGCGCTGCGTGATCCACCTGCAGAGGCGAGCCATAGCCACTCCAAGCCAACTGGAGGCTACTCATGCCGGCGGTAACCTAAGCGGGTGTGCCCAGAACGCCTCGGGGCATGCAGAGCACGCCAATCCAATAGCCCGCCGAAATCCCACCCGCAGCCGTTGATGAGGGCGGTCGGGGCATCCGACGGCGCGTCTGGGTACGCCCGGGGCCGAGTGGCAGTGCAACGGGCGCGTTCAGGGCCGAGTGGCAGTGTCGACCGGGTACGTTCAGAGGCGAGTGGCAGTGTCGACTGACGCGGCCGACGCGTTCAAGCCCGAGTGGCAGTGCGCCGTACACTGCCACTCGGTATCGAACGTGCCGAATCGGTGCGCTCGGGGCCGAGTGGCAGTGTCGACCGACGCGGCCGACGCGTTCAAGCCCGAGTGGCAGTGCGCCTCACACTGCCACTCGACGGTGAACGTGCCGAATCGGTACGCCCAGAGGCGAGTGGCAGTGTCGACTGACGCATCTGGCACGCCCAGGGGCGAGTGGCAGTGCGCCGTACACTGCCACTCGGTATCGAACGTGCCGAATCGGTACGTTCAGAGGCAAGTGGCAGTGTCGACTGACGCATCTGGCACGCCCAGGGGCGAGTGGCAGTGCGTCGTACACTGCCACTCGACGGTGAACGTGCGGGGCGGCACGCCCAGGGGCGAGTGGCAGTGTCGACCGACGCAACCGGCACGCCCGGGGGCGAGTGGCAGTGTGGGCAGAACACTCAGGGGGCTTGGCAGTGCAGGTCGAGGTGACCATTGGACCCGTGAGCGTTACGTCGGCATCGGAACGTATCCCAAGCGAGATGTACCCAGGAGTTCAGCTGAAGACGCCCTTTCTGCAAGCGGGGGGTCTCTTTGCAGACAGGATGGTTTCTCGGCTGACTAAACCGATTTGTACGCTGTCTTACTCAAGAGCAAAGGCGGAGGGTACGCGTCGTGACGGAAAAACGCATCCTGAAGATGTCGCGGTGACACCCTCACGGAAAGGCGCACTTGGGACAAGGTCACATCGGATGTTTTAAGGTATATACATCCAACCTCATGTAGTTAGGCGAACGTCAGTGAGGAGTCGAGGTGGTGTCTGTGCGAAGGCTAGATGAGCGTCAGTGAGGATGGGGGCACCTGCCCCCTCTCGCGCGTAGGCCTCAAGGCCTGACTTGAGACGTACGCTAACGAGGTCGAAGGTCTCGGCAAAGAACGAGGACGGCAGCAGGCTGTACGCAGGCGGCTGATCGATATGGTGGGCGGCGTTGTCCCTCACGATGGCGTCAGCTGCCGCGACGGCAGCGCGGGCATCCACCTCGGCGATCGCGTACTGGGGAAAGGTCGCAGCCTGCTCGATGAGGGCAGCGGTCACCTGACACTCAAGCGAAATGTCGAGCGTACGGCCAAAGAGGTCAAAGTCCCCCTGCTTGCGGACGCGCGTCTTCTCGCCGCTCTGCACGCCATTGCGCTTGATGAAGGCATTGACCTCATGGTTGTAGCCATGATCTGCGACGAGGTGACACCAGACGCCAAGGACGAGGTCACTGACGCGACCCTCAGAGTCCGCGCTCGGCAGGCCGAAGCGCTCCCAGAACTCCCAGTAGCGTGGCTCGGGAACGTAACTTGGGTCCACGAAATGTGTATCTCTATAGTCAATCGTATGCGTGACCTCCCTGACCATGTACCCCACATAGATGTCGGGCACAAAGTTCCCAAAGAGGAAGGCGTTCGCATCGCGAATACCAAGCGCCTGAGGCGAGCGATCTGAGAAGAGTCGCTCGACATGTGCGGTATGTACGTTCCAACTTGGCATCAGACGCATGCTCCTAACTTCTGACCTCGCCGCCTGTGGACTTCATGACCTTGGCCACGAGCTTGCTGTGGGCCTTTTCGACCTCCGCAGAGGTCAGGGTCCGATCGGCCGCGCGATACTCAAGCGAGAAGGCCATCGACTTCTTGTGCATCCCCACGCGCACGGGATCGCGATACACGTCAAAGAGGCGCACGTCGGCGAGAAGCTTGCCACCCGCGCTCCTGATGCGCTGTACCACCTGCTCGTACGTCATGTCCTCGTCCACGACGAGGGCGAGGTCGATGAGGACGCCCGGCAGCGTCGGCACGTCCTCATAGGGAAGCTCGCGCCTGGCCAGCCGCAGAAGGCCAGCCACCGAGAGCTCGAAGGCCACAACCGGCGCATCGATGCCAAAGCGATTGAGCGCTGCGGGGTGCACGTTGCCTACCCAGCCGATGAGCTCGCCCTGCGCCAGCACTTCGGCGGCACGTCCAGGCTGCAGCCAGCCATAGCTGTCAGGATCCGCCACACGAAAACGCAGCTTCGTAATGCGCAGCTCGTCGAGGAGGGTCTCGACGATGCCCTTGGCGTCAAAAAAGTCAAGCGTGGGATACTTCGCGTTCCAGCGATCATCGTCCCACGCACCCGAGAGCACACCCGCCACATAGCTCGGCTCGTCAGGCTGGCTCTTGTGCTCGTGAGCAAAAAAGACGCGGCCAATCTCATAGAGGTGCACGTTGGTAACGCCATGGTCGCGGTTATACGCCACCGAGCGGAGAAGCCCGGGCAGCATGTCGCGGCGCATCTCGGACTGGTCGGCCACGAGCGGGTGCAGGATCGTGACGGGGATGCCCCGCCCCGTCTCACCCATATGCAGGTGTGCGAGGTCGGAGGGGTCAGCGAAGTTGTAAGTGCTCGTCTCAGAGAGACCCGCCGCCCTGAGCACCTGGCCAATCAGGCGGACGCGCCGCTGGTCGATGGTCAGGCCCCCGGCATGGTTGCGTGCGGCGGGAAGCGTGGGTGTGACGTCGCCCACACCCCAGAGGCGCAGCACCTCCTCGACGAGGTCGATCTCACGGGTGAGGTCAGGGCGACTTGTCGGTACGACCACGCGCATGGCAGCGTGATCGTCTGCGCCCTCCTCGACCCCACAGCCAAGGCGGCGCAAGCGCTGCGCCATGAAGCTCGTCTCTATGGGAGCGCCGCACAGGGCGCGCACGCGGTCAGGTCGCAGTGTGACCTCACCTGGCTCGGCAGGCACGGGATACGTGTCGACCACGCCCTCGCAGACCACGGCGCCGCAGCACTGCTCGAAGAGGGCCGCAGCGACATCTGCCACGCTGGCGCAGGCGGCAGCGTCCACCTGGCGCTCGAAGCGCATCGAGGCCTCGCTCATGAGGTCGAGCCTGCGGCTCGTGCGCGAGATGTGGCCGGCATCGAAGCTCGCCGACTCGAGCAGCACGTCCACCGTACCCTCATCGATCTCGGAATTGAGACCACCCATGACACCGGCGAGTGCGATCGGGGTGGTCCCATCGTCGGTGATGAGCGCCATGTCGGACGTGAGCGTGCGCTCCTGTCCGTCGAGGGTCACGATCGTCTCGCCCTCGGCTGCGGCACGCACGACAACGTGCCGCTTGCCATCGCGCTCGGTGAGCTTGCCCAGATCGAAGGCGTGCAGGGGCTGCCCCGTGAGGTACATCACGTAGTTCGTTACGTCCACGACGTTGTTGATGGGCCGAGTGCCAGCAGCGATGACGCGCTTGGCGAGCCACTCGGGGCTGGGGCCGATCGTGACCTTACGCACCACGCGAGCGGCGTAGCGGCTGCAGAGCGCCGCATCGGCAATGCTCACGTCCACGAGATCGGCCGCGCGCCCGAACTCGGAAGACTCGCGCTGGATCCTGGGAAGCTCGATGTGGGTGTCCACGTCGAGCACCGCAGAGACCTCCGTCGCCATGCCCACCATCGAGAGGCAGTCAGGGCGATTGGGTGTGATCTCGCAGTCGATCACGGTGTCGCTCATATTGCGCCACGCGGTGAAGTCAAGTCCCACCGGGGTGTCGTCAGGCAAGATCATGATGCCGCTCTGGTCCTCCCCCAGCCCCAGCTCGCGACTCGAGCAGTTCATGCCGCAGGAGTCAACGCCACGTAGCCTTCCCTTCTTGATCGTGACGCCACCGGGAAGCGTCGCGCCGACGAGGGCGGTCACGGTCTTATCACCCTGCTTGAAGTTCTGGGCACCACAGACCACCTGGAGGGGAACGGACTTGCCCGTTGCATCGGTGTTGTAACCGCCCACATCCATCTTGCAGACGTACAGGTGGTCGGAGTCGGGGTGTGGGGCTTTCTCGATGACCTGCGAGGTCACGACCTTGGTGATGTCAGCTCCCACTCGCTCGACGGCAGCGACCTCGGTACCTGTGCGGACAAGCTCTGTGATGAGCCCCTGGGGATCTGCGGGGACATCGACCATGCCCTTGAGCCACTCGTATGAAACACGCATCTTTCCTGCCTTTCGTCAGCGGGCTGGCCGCCCGCTCGTGTGTCGTGATGACGGTGCTAGAACTGCCCTAAGAAGCGCATGTCACCTGTCATGAGCATGCGCAGGTCAGGCAGGTCGTAGCGCAGCGCCGCCACACGCTCGACGCCGATGCCAAAGGCAAAGCCGGAGTATCGCTCGCTGTCGATGCCCACGTAGCCGAAGACGTTGGGGTCGACCATCCCGCAGCCAAGGATCTCGAGCCACCCCGTGTTCTTGCAGAAGCGGCAACCCACCCCGCCGCAGACGCCGCAGGAGACGTCGACCTCGCAGCTCGGCTCTGTGAACGGGAAGAAGTGAGGACGGTAGCGAGTGGCGCGATCCTGGCCGAAGATCTCGCGACAGAGGTGGTCGAGCGTTCCCTTGAGGTCTCCAAAGGTGATGCCCTCATCCACGACGAGACCCTCGACCTGGGTGAACTGCGGCAGGTGGTTGGCGTCTGCGGTGTCGGGGCGAAACACCGTCCCCGGGCAGATCATGTAGATGGGGGGCCTCTTCTCCTCCATCACGTGAACCTGCACACCCGAGGTCTGGGTGCGCAGCAAGACGTCAGACTCGCCGAGGGCGTGGGACTCCTTGCCCTTAGAGGCGTTGTCGACCACATAGAAGGTGTCCTGCGCCGAGCGGCTGGGATGATCCTCGGGAGCATTCAGCGCCGTGAAGTTGTAGTAGGTCGTCTCGACGAAGGGACCGTCCTCCACGGTATAGCCAAGCCCCACGAAGATGTCCTCGATCTCCTCGCGGATCTGGCTGATGAGATGCTCCGTGCCATGCGAGAGGCGACGACCCGGCAGCGTGACGTCGGCTGCCTCGGCCGATATCCGAGCCTCGAGCGCGGCCTTCGCAAGCTGCTCCCTTCTCTGGCCGATGGCCGCCTCGACGTTGGCGCGCACGGTATTGGCAAGCTGACCCATGGCCGGGCGCTCCTCCTTGGGCAGCCTACCCATCGAGCGCATGATCGCCGTGAGCGAACCCTTCTTGCCCAGCGACGCCACGCGCACCTGCTCGAGGGCCTCGAGCGTCCTCGCCTTTGCAAGGCCTTGCTCAACCCGTTCCTGAATCGCCCTCAGCTCATCCGACATCGCCATACGAGAAACCCCTCTCCTCCAAACAAAAACGTCCCCAGGCAACGTGCCCAAGGACGGATGATCCGCGGTACCACCTTGCTTGCCGCACGCACTGTTCACTGCGAGCGGCCACTCATCAAGCCCCGTGTCGTGGGACAGACGGCTTCCCTACTTGGAGAGTATCGATCACCCATCCCTGCCAGAACGGGCGGGAATGAAGACGAGGGTGTCTACCGTTCAGGTCGCAGCTGATAGAGTGAACGTCCCCTGTCAGCCCTTGCAGGGGCCTTCCAGCCAATGGACCCCCTCTCTCGTGCTTGGGCAACGCGACAAGAGAACCTCTCCGTCATGGCCTCTGTGGCATGGTAGCACAGCCGCGCGCTCAACAAGGCCCTCGGTCACAAGTTCACGCAACGCCACACCTTGTGGAGAGGGTCCGCCCAAGACCCTCTGAGATTCCCTTGTCCCGTCAATGCCACGCCCGCAGTGGCAGCGCCCTGTCACAAGGCCACAGGAGAGACGCGCTTGTACACACGGCCGCCTAGAATCACCCCGAGCGGCCCTCGCGGCGCAAGATGCGGCATCTGAGCTCGGCACGTGCGACGTCGAGCGGGATCCTCTCCTGCTCGATACGGCGAGGCCCTCTGTGGTCGGGCGAGCACAGGGCGAGGTAGAGCTCGTTTTCCTCGGTCGTGAGCCCCCCGAGCGCCAAGGCGTCCTTGCCCTTGAGCCTCCTGCCGCGCGCATCGACGTCCGTGCCGAAGCGCCAATACCTCGTGTAGGTCTTTTTGTCCATGAGCACGCTCTCCACCTCAAGGCCCCTGTCACGATACTTAGCCAGTATCTCGAAGCCACTCGCATCGATGTCTCCCCAGTAGAACAGATGCCGACAACGAGCCACCCACGCGACGTCCACGAGCCTGGACACGCCGGCCATCCCGTCTCCCAGCACGCAGATGCCGCCCTCAAGCTCGCAAAACCACAGCGCGCTGTCACGGTTCTCGCAGATGATGACAACGCGTGGCTCATAGGCCGGCCCGTTGCGATCCCCCTCCAAAAGCGTGTCATGGGCCCTGCCCCCGGCGGCGAGGTGCTCAGGATCGAGGTAGTGGAAGCGGACGAGATGGGGACGCTCCCTCAGACATAAGTCATCCAGCCTTGCGAGCTGGCAGATGAGGGCACGACGTCCGTGCGCATCGAGCCACTTCGCATGGAAGCCCTCGAGCGGGACCTCGCGCGGCGTCATCCCTCGAGCGTCATGAAAAGAAAACCACAGGGCCGCGCGGCAGAGCAGATCGAAGTCCGTCTCTTCCATCCCCTTAGGATCGCAGGCCTTGAGCGCCGAGCGCAGCGTGTCGGCACCGACCTTCGGAAAGTCACGCACGAGCCTCCCCTGCCGCCGCTTTGCCTGCGCGAGGTGCCCTTGCATGCCCGTCGCCTGGGCGAGCTCGTCGAGTGACGCTGCGCAGACGTGCGTCGGCAGGCTGTGGGCGACCGACCCCACCAGGCGCCTCTCGCGCTCGCAGTGGAGCCCATGGCCCAGGGCCCACCGCTCGACCTCAGAGAGCTCGCCGTCTATGTCCGCAAAGCCTCTCTCGAGGTCCGCGCGGGAGGGCCTCCCCAAAAAGACGCGAAACGGCCAGGCGCCCGTCCCTGCCGCGCTTCCGGAGAGCTCTGTGGCCCAGACCCTGCGGTAGTGTCGGGCGAGCCTGCCTTTTACCTCGTCGACGCCCGTGCACGCCACAGGCTCAGCCCGCCCTCTCCTTGAGATCGGGGCCGACCTTGTCCAGCTGCGCCACGAAGGACCTGCGTGACGGGTCAGCCACGACGTGAAGCACGCGCTGAGCCTTCGCGACGACGGACTGGAACTTCTCCTCAGGTACCGCGATGATGATCTGGAAGCCAAAGCCCTGCCACGCCGAGAGGGCGCGTGTCGTGAAGCGCGAGTCGGCCTTGATGAACCCCTCGTCGAGCAAGACCGGGGCAAAGCCTGGAAGGGAGCCTCCCTCCTGGCCCAGGCGGTACAGCAGGGCCGCACCCAAGATGAAGGCTACTATCTCGGCCACCTCGCCGCCTGACTTGCTGGCGAGCATATTGTAGACCGCCTTGGGCTTATCGGGGTGCTCCGGGGCGATGACACGCGCCGTGAGCCGGACGTGACGGCGCCTATCAAGGACATCGTTGCGCCTGCGCCTCGCCTCGACACGCGTGTCCTCGGGGTCGATGAGGGCAATGAGCTGCTCGGCCTTTCGGTAGTAGGCGTCGCGCCCAGCCTTGTCGCTGTGGCCCTCGTAATCGAGCAGCTCCCGCATGAGCAGCCTGAACTCACGTACCTCGGCCTTCTCGCTGTCGCGGCACACGATCTCGAGACGACCTCCCTCCCGACCGAAGGGCAGGGTACGCAGGATGTCGTTGATGGGCTCAAGCCTGTCGTCGATGCTCTCGCGCGCATCCCTGAACGCCACGTCAAGCGGGATCAGGTCCTCCTTGACCCATGCGAGCATGTGCTCGAACCAGGCATCCTTCTGCAGGTGGAAGCCCTCCTCCTCCAGCTGGGAGAGGACGACCAGGTAGTCGGGTGCCGAAGAGGCCTCCGTGCCCAATCGGTTATCGGGCCACCTTTCCTGGTACTCCTGGAGCCTGCGCTCTATGCGCGCCCTCAGGCCCCTCTCGCGCTCGACGTCACGCGAGATCAGCTCCATGACCTGGCGCCTCACCTGCTCGACTATCGGACCGAGACTCTTGAGGTTATCCTGTGCGCTATGGTTGGCAAGCATCTTGCCGCCGAGACGCCCCAACAGCTCGAAGGCAGGAGGTGTCCCCTCAATCCGCTCGCCTGCACCCTCGATGGCCACCAGCTCGTCTCTCTGTCCCAGGACACCCGTGAGCTCATCGCACACGAGCTGGAGCTCGCGCTCGCTGCCACCCAGGCTCTTTATCGCCTCCTCAAGCTGCAGGCGGGCATCCTTTACCTGTGCGGCAAGCCGCTCAAGTCGCCCGCTGCTCCTCACAAACTCATCCTTCTGGTGCTGCGCGTGCACGAGCTCGTCGTGGGCGCTGGCAACGTCGACCTCCCTGAAGTCGTAACGTGCGATACGCTCGGCAGACGCCTGGCGAACGACCAGCTCGCTCAGTGCCTTGGATGCGGCGTCCTCGGCAGCCTTCGCCGCCTGATGCTCCTCGCTGACCTTGACGAGCTCCGCTGTCAGTTGCTCGACCTGAGCCCTGTTGTCAAAGCCGATGATGCCCTCCGAGGACCTGTCACGCCCGTGCGCCCCGCGCGAGCCATCCCTCGTCTGGCCGTTGATGGTAACACGCCGACCCTCCCCACCCAGCTCACGCGGGGAGCCGACGCAGAGCGCGTCATGGTGCTCGTCGCACACGACGCTGCGCACCCAGGGACCGAACGGGGAGTCGCTCGCGAATGTGAGCTTCTCGGAGAGGTAGCCCTCTCTCGCGCGGGCATCATAGCTGCGCTCGACGTCCACGCGACGGAAAGTGACGCGACTGCGGAGCCTGAGCTCGTCGATGGAGGAGCTGAAGCGCTCGAAGTCGCGTGCATCGACAAGCAGCGTACGGGCAAGGCCACCGTGCACCGACTCGATGGCCAGACGCCAGGCCTCGTCGACGACCTCCATGAGCTCGCCGACAAAGGGCAGGCTCTTCGCAGGGATACCTGATGCCTTGGCCAGACGCTCGCGGGCCTCACCCAGACCTCGGGGGATGCGGCTCTGGTGCCCCTGAAAGTACTCCAGGTCGCTACGGAGCTCGTCGGCTTGCAGCTCAAGTCGCACCCGTTGAGCGACACAGGAGCTGTGTTTCGCACTACACTTCTCGTGAGCCTGCGGGTAGCCCTCGACGAAGGCCGAGACACGCTCCTGCAGCGCGCAGAAGTCCGCCTCTGAGGTGGGTAGGTGCCCAAAGTGGGGAGTCACCTCACGATCGAGGTTCTCGGATGCGGCGCGCACGCTTGACAAGCGCTCCTGCGCCCGAAGGATCATGCTGTCAAGTTGAGAGAGCCTCTCGGTATAGCCGCTTGCGGCCAACTCTGCGTTGAGCTCGGCGAGTCGGGCGTCCCTCCGAGAGCGTTCGTCACGCCTCGCCTCGCATTCACGCTCCAGCTGGGCCTTCCTCTCTGTCAGCTCGCCTACCCTCGTCTTGAGCAGGTCCAGGGTCACCCTGCGCCTCCACGTGTCGAAGAGCGCCGGCGCAAGCGCCGCCCTGCCCGTGTCGAGCGCCTCGAGCGCCTCGTCGCGCTCGTGAGAGAACTCGCGCACCTCAGTGAGCAGGCTGACCTTCTCCTGTTTCTCGCGCATGCGCTCGTAGGCGCTGTGGTGCTCGCGATAGCTCGCCACGGCCGCCGACGCTGCCTCGAACGTCGCCGGTCTGTCAAGCACCTGCTCCCGGAACAGCTCGTCGATCGATCGGAAGCTCGAGCCTGACCTGATCCGGCCAAGCAGGTCCATGACCTCCTTGCCGCTTCCCTGCTCGTCCACCTTCAAGACGCGGTGGACGTAGGTCAAAAACTCATCAACCTGCGAGAACGACCTGAAGTCACTGCCAATGACACGACGGACGCGCTCGGCGGTGAAGTTGGCGTCGGCGATCGACTCGAGCGAGCGTGGGTCAAAGTCACGAAACATCGTCATGCGCAGCTGCTTGATGTCCGAGTTGGCGGTATAGCCGGCAGCGATCCAGAACAGCTTGGCCACAGAGAACGTGGTCCTCACGTCCGAGCGATACCCCAGCACGATGGCGCTCCATCGGTTGCAGTGCCCGTCACGCAGCATCTGCACCTGGCGACGGCCCTCCTCGTCCTCGACATCCTCCAGTTTGCCGCGCACGTACCCGATGAGCGAGCGCTTCTCGGATGTGAGGCTGCCACCCCGTCCTCCCTCGTTGCTGGCCGAGTTGTAGCTGCCGTTGCGGGTCATGACCTCAAAGAACGCATCCTCGATGGTCGACTTCCCCGTACCGCTGTCTCCCGATATCACCGTGGTCGGAACCTGCGCGAACCCTGTCTTGAACTCGAGCCTGTGATACCCGTCGAACGGGCCAAAGTTCACGAGTTGCATGGACTCGAGCTGCCACTGCCGCTCGACGAGAGGGTCCATCTGCAATTGGTCGGCTGGCATCCGCCCGCTCCCTTCGATCTCCTCACTGCCTCACGTCGGCCTGAGCGTCGTCGCCATCGGCGATGCCATAGCGCGACAGCACGCCCTTGATCTCGTCGATGCCGTAGACAACGCCCACGATGGGCATGACCTGGTAGCGCCCATCGACAACCTCGCGCAGATAGCCGTTGCGCACCATGGCGCCGATGGCCTGCTCCATGTGGCTGTCCGCGAGGGCGACGTCGGGCATGTCCTCGAACATGCGCTCCATGGCCTCGCGAAGCTCGTCCCCCTCGACCCAGACGAGGGTCTCGCCCGCCGCCGTCGCACTGAAGTATTTCGTGACCAGCTGTGTCATGAGCAAGGACTGCAGGTTGTTGAAGTAACTGATGGACTTCACCTTGTTGGGGACCGTGCCACCCTCCAGCTGCACCTGGTAGGAATAGGCAATGCCCGCGACGTCATCGACCCTCAGCCCAAGTAGCATGTCGGCAAGGCGGCTCCTCACGAGCTCGGGCGCACTCATGAGACCGTCCCATGCCACTCGGTCGGTCTCGGCGAAGATGTAGCGCTTCTTCACGAGGGCCGTGATCGCGTGACGCACCACAAGAGGACAGGTCCCCGTGTCCTCGGGAAACAGCGGCTCACCCTTGGGCGACACCCCTACGGGCGCGCCCTCTGTGCCTGAGCCATCCTGTCCCACCATGTCATCAGCCATCTTTGGCCTCCCTCCCATGCGACACGTCCTCCCTCACGAGCATCACTTCCGGGGCCGACCACGGACGCAGGTCTCCGATGAAGTCGTAACACTCGTATACAGCATGGGGCGCCTGCTCCACGGCGACGCCCAAGCCCAGCGCAAACGTCATGAGGCCACAAAGCTCCACCTCACGGCGGACGTCCGGATCGAGGGCGTTGAATGCGTGCGAGAGCGCCATGGATCCTCCCGCCGGAATCTGTCGCTCCAAGGCGGCGAGGAGCGCCTCGGTCCGCGCACCGCCAAAATAGCGCAGGCGCTCGATGTCGATCCTCGGTATCGTGTCTGTATCTGCGGCATAGAGCGGTGGAGGCGCCTCGCGGTCGGACCTTGCCGAGAGACGAAACACCAACGACTCCAGCTGTGTCGTGTCAAGCGAGTCGTGCATGGGGCTTCTCGCGAGCGGTCCCTCCTCGAGCCCACGCGCCAGCACGACGTCGTAGAGCTTCTTCAGCAACGACGTATACTCGCGGTATGTCTCATGGTCATACTGCGTAATGGCGTTTGAGACCGTCTGGGAGCAGGCCTTGCGTAGCTTCAGCACGCCCGTCATGCCACTGACCAACCCCTTCCAGGAGCGCTCGAGCGAGGCACGCTCCCTCGCGTCGAGACTCGCAAGCGCGTCGGAGCGCGTGATCATACGCACACGCGAGGAGATGTCCGCATTGAGCTTGCTGTTGGACAGCATGGTGATGGCACCGTTGTACACCTGTCCCATATCTGTGCCATCGAACAGCTCGTCGCTGCGCCGCAGATAGTCCGCAACAAGCTCGCCTCCCGGGCGCTCGTCCTTGTGAAAGGAGTCGATGAGCCTGTTGCGCTCCTCATACATCCTCCCCTCGATGCGGCTCATGTCGGCAGGGATCTGGGACATGAGGTCAAGGGCGTTTCGAAACATTGCGACCGGGTTCGCGTCGACGTCTGCCTCCCCTCCCGACGCGTCGAAGGCGTCAAGCGTCCGCTGGGCCCTCTCCACCTTGGAGACCAAATCCGCGCGACGCGCCTGCTTGTCGGGGTTTACCACGGTTGAGAGCTGCGTCAGCGCCTCAATGATGGTCTCGATGCGTGGGCTGGAGAGGATGATCTCGTCATCGCCCACGTCACGTGCCGCAGCGAGCACGGCGAGGGCCTCGGGCCTGAGCGAGTGCTCCGACATGCCTGACGGCAGGATGCGCTTGGCCAGAAGGCGAAACTCACGCATCCACTTGTCGTTCACGACCTCGCGCGCGTCTAGCCTGCTGCCGTCCTCATGGCGCCATACCTTGCGACCCGCGTGATCGAGCTCGTCGAGCAGGGCGTCAACCTGCGCGTAGAGGATCTCGGACTCCATGCGCGACGTCCCGTCGCCGAACAAGGTGCGGAGCAGCGCGACGGAGGCCTGCGCATAGTCGCTGCGCAGCAGGCGCATGGCGCCGTCCGCAAAGACGGCGTCAAGGGAATCGAACTGTGCCACCACCTCACTCATGTTGGCATCGCCCCTGCCGCGAGTGCCTCGATGGCGGCGGCAACCGCATCGTCCTCGCAGGCACCGATGCGATGGTGGGCAGCAGCGAGGGCGTCTGCCGACGCGCCTGCCACGGCGAACGACAGGGGCACATGCGAGAGCATCGACACGTCGTTTCCGCCGTCACCAAAGACGGCGACCTGCGTCAGGTCTATGCCCAGACGCTCGCAGAGCACGTCGATGGCCGGACCCTTGCCCCAACCACGCGTCATCACGTTGAGCCAGGCAGCTTGCGGCACGTCGAAGCTCAGCGCTCCCACAACGCGGCCCAGGCGATCGGCAAGATCATGCATCTGACTGATATCACCATCAAAGAAGACGTTGGCCTTCACGATCTCGCAATCCGGCACGTCATCGACAGGCACGCTCTTCTTCGCATAGGGGGCAAAGCAGCACGCAAGGTCTGCCTGGCTTCCCGCCACCAGAAACGGCGTCGCATCGTCGAAGCAGACGAGGCCCGCGCCCGGTATGGCGCGTAGCACCTGTGCAAGACACCGAAGCACGCCGCGATCCAGGACCTCGGCATGGATCCTCTCCCCGTCCAGGTAGACCTCCATACCGTTTGAGGCAAGCGCCGTCGCACAGAGGACCTCGTCGCCGCCCAGAAGCGGTGCCATCCACCTCTGCCCACGACCGCTCGCAGGACCAATGTGGATGCCGGCGCCTATAGCTGTACGGAAAGCCTCGACGCAGGCCTTGCTGACCTGCCGTTGCCCATATGGCAGTATCGTGCCGTCTATGTCCGTGAGTATGAGCTTGACGTCAATCCCCATGCGGTAGGTCATCCCTCCAATGACAGCGAGCTTTGGGTGCGTGCCGCAGCCACGGCAAGAGTATATGACCATCGCATGCCAAGGGGCTCCGCAAACAGCCAGCCGACCAAAGGAACGGAAGGCAAGGGTGTAGCACTTACCTTTGAGCCACCTCCAGCGCGGGGAGCAGGCCTTCCTCAAGACGCATGCGAAAGCTCTCCTTGTGAAAGCGTACGACAACGGCCAGCATCATGGGCATGCCGTAGGGATGACTCGCTGTACCTCGTTGAAGTCAACCAAGACGAGCCGCTCTTCGCCCATATCCCCCTCATTCGCGCCAGCTCTCCACCTCTCATCATACGTGATACGACGAGTACCTGCGCTTTCCATCGTATCGCCATACTTGATATTTTATATTGACAATAACGATAATCATTATTATTATCTTTCTC
>ERZ773099.1634-NODE-1634-length-16394-cov-5.682294_pt1 | contig 16394 bp, 15 predicted proteins | sample MGYA00511120_ERZ773099 | MGnify/ENA primary metagenome ERZ773099 (study PRJEB29015, sample SAMEA2738012) | human oral metagenome | biome: human oral; feature: human-associated habitat; material: dental | place: China | collected 2104 ...
AAAGAAAGCCACCTCACTTGCCGACGCAGAAGCGTGAAAATATTTCATCCAATACATCATCTCCCGCCGTTTCCCCCGTGATCTCTCCGAGCTTTTCCAACGAGGAACGCAGATCAATGGAGATAAAATCGAGGCCTAGCCCTTGATCCATCGTGGAAATTGCAGCGGCAATATGACCTTCCGCCTCCTCCAGAAGATTCTTCGTACGCAGATCGGCGACGAAAGCCCCTTCCCCCGATCGATCCTCGCCATCATAGACTTTCCTCAAAATGGCGTCCACCAGAGGAGAAAGTCCTTCCTCCTCCTTCGTCGTGATCTCGACGAGCGGGAATCCTGCCAACCTTCCCAGCCGATCGGCATCAAGAACACGTGCAAGATCGCTCTTCGTTACGACAAGCAGCGCTTCCTTTCCCTCAAGCAGCGAAAGAATCTCTTCATCCTCTTGCTCAAAAGGGCGCGAACCGTCAAAAAGGGCGAGCACGAGCGTGGCGCTCTTCACATGCGCACGCGCCTTCTCCACGCCGATGCGCTCTACGGCGTCCTCCGTAGAGCGGATGCCCGCCGTGTCGATGATCTTCAGAGGCACGCCGCCGATATCGGCATACTCCTCAATGGTATCACGCGTCGTCCCCGGAATGTCCGTGACGATGGCGCGATCTTCGCGCAACAAGGCATTCAGGAGACTCGACTTTCCTACATTCGGTTTCCCCACGATCGCCGTTTCCAAGCCGTCGCGCAGGATGCGCCCCGTATGCGCCGTCTGTAGGATGCGAAGAAGCGACGCACGGATTTTCGACACCTTTTCCCGCACCTCTTCGATGACGACTTCATCGACGCCTTCTTCCGGAAAATCAATGACGGCTTCCAAATGCGCCAGAAGCGCCAGAATATCCTCCCGCATGGCGCGTATGCGCTGAGAAAAGTGACCGGCGAGATGCCCCGCCGCCATTTCCAAGCCTTTTTCCGTCTTCGCGCGCACGACATCCATGACAGCCTGCGCCTCAGCGAGATCGAGCCTGCCGTTCAAGAAGGCGCGTTTCGTGAACTCGCCGCGCTCTGCCGCACGCGCACCGTGACGATAGGTCAATGCCAGAACCTCGCGCAGGGAGACAGCTCCGCCATGGCATTGCAGCTCCACGACATCTTCCCTCGTATAAGAATGAGGCGCACGCATGACGAGGCAAAGAGCCTCATCGACAAGACATCCATTCTCTCGCACGACCGTGCCATAGAGAAGCTCGCGCACACCCGCATCGACAAGATTCCTGCCGTCTGCAGCGCGAAACATCCGCGCAGCCGTCTCTATGGCAAACGCGCCGGAGAGGCGCACGATGCCGACGCCTCCTTCTCCCATTGCCGTCGCAATGGCGCTGATCGTATCCGCCTGCTTCAATATGCCACCCCCTGCAAGGAAAGAAAAGGGCTGTCGCTCGCTGCAACAGCCCGATTCAAGTCCATAATCAAACCATCAATAATCCTCTTCACGCATAGAACCGTCCATGCGCGAAACGCGATGCTTCGGCTCGATGACGACCTTGCGGAAAGGCTCGTCTCCTGCGCTGTAGGTGAGGACGCGATGGTTGTCCTGAAGAGCGAGATGTATGATCTTCCGCTCATGACGGTTCATCGGCTCCAAAACGACGCGCTGATTCGTGCGGCAGCAGCGTTCCGCCAGACGCGCTGCCAAGCGGTAGAGCGTCTCCTCGCGACGCTCGCGATAATCCTCGATATCCAAGATGATGCGCACGCGCTCTTCCGTCGCTCCCTGGTTGGCTGCGAGATTGACGAGATACTGCAAGGCGTCGAGCGTCTGCCCGTGCTTGCCGATGAGGATGCCGAGGTTGTGCCCCGAGAGGTTCAGCTCGAACGAATGAGGGCGCTGGCGCCTCTCTATGGCGACATCCAGCTCCATCGCCTGAAAGATCTGCTGCAGGAAATCTTCCGCCTTCTTCAAAGACGCCTCGGCATTTGCAGGACTCGCAGATGCGCGAACTCTTTCGCTTCGAGAACGGACGGAGGACGAATCAGAAGCGAAAGAGCGTCTGACCGAAGAGAAGCGCTCGCGGCGCGGCGCGGAAAATGAGCGCTCCTCGCGTGAAGGAGCATAAGAAAAACCATGATCTGCAATGCTGGCCTCTCTTCTCGACGAATCTTCGCGAGAAACGAAAGGCATGTCTCTTGCCGGCGCTCGCTGCGTCGAAAGAGTCTCCTGTTCCGAAGCCTCCTCTCGATGCTCTTCTTCCACAGGCGCAGCAGGAGATTCCGAGACGTCCGTTTCCTGCTCTTCCTGCATCCGAAACTCTTGCTGCGACGGCAAAGGCTCTTCCTTCACGATCACGCGCACCTTTGCCGCACGCTTGCCGATGAGTCCGAAGAAGCCGTTCGACGGTTCTTCAAGAATCTCGACCGTGCAGCGCTCCTTCGGAAGATGCAGGGCGAAGAGTGCAGCTTCGATCGCCTCTTCCACCGTCTTTCCGGTCTTTTCCACGAAATCCGCCATATCAGGCAACCCCCTTCTTTCCCTCGCCGTCCTCGTTGCGATACATCCACCACTGCTGCACGATCTGCACGAGGTTCATCGTCACCCAATAGAGGACGAGTCCCGAAGCGAAGCTCAGGCTGATCCAGCCGATAAAGATCGGCATGATGATCATCATGATCTTCATCTGCTGATTCATTTCCGTCGAAGTTTGCCTCTGCACGAACCATGTCGAAAGCGCGGAAAGCGCCGGCAGTATATAGTGCGGATCCGGCTCGGAAAGCGACGTGAGCCACAAAAAGGACGGCGTCCCCGAATATGCGTAGCCCTGGAGGGCATAGAACATGCCCATGAGGATCGGCATCTGTATGAGGAGCGGCAGGCATCCCGCCAGAGGATTCACGCCGGCTTCCTTGTAAAGCTCGCCGATCTTCTGCTGCATCATCTGCGGATTGTTCTTGTACTTTTCCTGCAGCTTCTTCATCTTCGGCTGCAGTTCCTGCATCCCCTTCATTGAGCGAACCTGCTTGACCGTCAGAGGATAGAGGCACACCTTGATGAGGATCGTCAGCAGGATGATGGCGATCCCGTAATTTTCAAAACCGAACAGACCAGTAAAAAGGTACAGATTCTCCAACATAAACTGAATCACCGCGATAAAAGGGTGAAACAACGACGATAAAAATTCCAAATCACCACATCCTAATCTTCTTTATGGCACAGGATCATAGCCACCCTCATGAAAAGGATGGCAGCGCAGAAGCCTCTTGACGGCAAGAAGACCGCCCTTTGCCGCTCCGTATCTTCCAACAGCGATCATTGCATATTCCGAACAAGTCGGAATATAGCGGCACGAAGGGGGCTTCCATGGAGAAATAAAACTGCGGTAAAAACGAATGAGAAGAAGCAAAACGATCTTCATCTGCTGCGCCTTCCCTCTTTCCTGTCGAAACGCCCCTCTCCAGCAAGAATGCCGGCCTTCCTGCTCAAGGCGAGAAAAGCTCTCTCCAATTCCTGGCATTTGACGCTGAGAGCCGCCTTCCTGCCCACGAGCAAGAGGGAAAATCCCTCTTCGATCTCGTCTTGATGCAGACGATAAGACTCGCGCAGCAATCTCTTGACTCGGTTGCGCCTCACGGCATTGCCGAGCTTCTTTCCTGCGGCAAAGCCGACTTTTCCTTGAAGTACATGCGAACGAAAGACATAAAGCACGAGAAATCTGTTTGCATACGATTTTCCACGGGAATAGACCGCCTGGAAATCCTTCTTCTTTTTCAAGACGCGGCTTCTAGGCAAACCCAACATGCAAGAACCCTTTCAATAAATCAAAATGCTTTGTCATTTCATGAAAAAAGGTCACCGGAGTGACCTAATGAGCGTTTACCATGAAACCCCAAGAGGTCAAGCCCAAAGGGCGCAGACCGATTGGTTAGGTTTCTGTAAGGCGTGAGGACATATGTACAGCATGACACTGTGATGACGCCATCGCAGGAAACGGACACAAAAGCACGCCATGTCGCTCCGCGTGACGGCTGAACATATGTCCTGAAAGTTTACGCCGACAATTTCTTCCTGCCTTTTGCGCGTCTTCTCTTCAGGATGAGACGGCCACCCTTCGTCTTCATGCGCTCACGGAAACCATGCGTCTTCTTGCGCCAATGGTTGTTCGGCTGATACGTCATCTTCATCACGATCCACCTCCCCAAAAAAAAGTTTTAGGAATCACTCTTCGTATTCCTTCCAGTCAAAATGCAAAAGAACAAAAAACGTCCCTACTATCGCTTTTAACTATGCTAAATTATAGCCCAGAGACAACATAGTGTCAAGGATTTTCCATGATTCCATGACAATCTGCACTGTTTCTCATACCTTTTTGTCAAGCAAGGGAGCTTTTTTCCCTTTTCAGAACGAATTGCCTGTTGATAACTTTTTTGCAGTCTGCTAAGATATTCATAGCTGAAGCAGGAGTTATACACAGAGATATACACATTATCCACAGGAAGAGGGCATATTTCCACAGGATTTGAAAAATTTTTCCTTCATTATATTAAAGAAGGGTTTTCTTCCCCGGATCTCACATCATTCCTGCCATTTCGCTCTCATAGATCTTTCGCCGCCTTCGTTTTTATCCACAGTATGTGAATAAAAATGTGGATAAATTGTACACTTGTGCATAAACTTTCAGGATATATGTTGATAAGAAAGGACAGATCCATGGAACAATCAAAACTGCAAGCGATTTGGGAACAAATCCTGCAGAAGGTTCTCGACCAGCGCTCCTTGACGGAACTGGCGCTCAACGACTGGCTGCGCCCCGTGAAGCCGCTTTCTCTTTCCGACACTGCTCTCGTGCTCGGTGCACCGACATCGCTCGCACGGGAATGGATCGTGAAACGTTATATTCCCTTCCTGGAAGACGCTGTCTTCGATATTGCAAAGAAAAAACTCCAGATCGAGATCAAGAACCTCAATATCGAGCCTTCCTCCACTCTCCCTCCCGTACAGGAAACGCTTCTGACCGAAACGAGCGCTGCACCTTCCTTGGTTCGAGAAGAGATCAGCGCAAAGAAAGATTTCTCCGCTTCGCAAAACGCCTCGATGCATGCGATGAATGCCCCGCAAAAAAGAGAGGACGGCAGCCGATCTTATGAAGCGCCGGGCATGATCGCTCCTGGAGACGCCTCGTCCTTGAGCGCGAACTATACCTTCGACACCTTCGTCACGGGCAATTCCAATCGCTTCGCCCATGCGGCGGCGCTCGCCGTCGCCGAATCACCGGGCCGGGTCTACAATCCCTTCTTCATGTACGGCGGCGTGGGACTCGGCAAGACGCATCTCATGCACGCCATCGGGCACAAGATTTTGGAGAAATTCCCCGAGATGCGCGTCCTCTACATTTCGAGCGAAAAATTCACGAATGAACTCATCAACTCCATCCGAGACGGCAATCCCGAATCCTTCCGCCAGAAATACCGTAACATCGACGTCCTGCTCGTCGACGACATCCAATTCCTCTCGAAGAAGGAGCACACGCAGGAAGAATTCTTCCATACGTTCAACACGCTGCACGATGCAAACAAGCACATCATCCTGTCGAGCGACCGTCATCCGCGAGAGATCCAAACGCTCGAAGACCGTCTGCGCTCGCGCTTTGAATGGGGCCTCATCACAGACATCCAAGCGCCCGATCTCGAAACGCGCATAGCGATCCTCCGAAAGAAAGCCGCTCTTGAGCATCTTGACGTGCCGAACGACGTGATGTTCTCCATCGCCAACCGCATCGACAACAACATCCGCGAGCTGGAAGGCGCGTTGACGAGAGTCGTCGCCTATTCTTCCATCACGAAGCAGCCCGTCACAACCGCCCTCGTCAACGAGGCGCTCGACACGATCTTTCCGACGGAAAAGACGCGCGAGGTAACGATGGAACTCATCCAGGAAGTCGTCGCCTCCTACTTCAAGCTGCGCCTCGATGATCTCCACGCAAAAAAAAGGACGAGAAACCTCGCCATACCGCGCCAGATCGCCATGTACTTGTGTCGTGAACTCACACAAAGCTCCCTGCTTCAGATCGGCAATTCTTTCGGCGGACGCGATCACACGACGGTCCTCCACGCCTGCGAAAAGATTGGCAAGGAACGCCAAGAGGATTCCAAGCTCGACCGCACGATCGAGCAGCTGATGCAACGCATCGAAAGCTTATAGAAAGCATCTCTTATCGCATCGCTTTGCTGCATGCTGCGCCATCCGTGCATAACCCTGTGCAAAAGCGCCCCGCCATGCTGTGCACAATATGTGGACAACAGGCGCTCACATCTTTCCCTGTGCAAATGTGGATATCCGGCTCCGGCTTATCAACATCTTTTGCACACGCTTTTCTCATCGGTATCAAAAGCGTCCGCAGCCTTTTCCACATTTCCACAGCCCCTACTACTATGACGACTATGCTTTACCTATATTCTTGTCATATAAGTCAATAAAGGCAAAGCACAAATCTCACACTACCGAATAAAGGAGAACCTTATGAAATTCACCTGCCATAAGAACGAACTCGCACAGGCAATCCAACTTGTTTCCAAAGCCATTGCCAACAAACCGCAAACGCCAATTCTCTCAGGCATATACATCGAGGCAAGAGACAATCAAGTGGAACTTCACGCCACAGACAACGAGATGGGCATCATCAGCATCATCCCTTCTGAAGTCGAACAAGAAGGAAAACTCGTCCTCTCCGGACGCTATTTGCAGGAAGTCATCCGTCGCCTTCCCGGAGATACCGTCACAATTTCCCAAGCAATCGACGAGAATATCAGCAAGATCCAATCAGGCGCCTCCAACTTCACATTCCTCTCCATGCCCGCCCAAGATTTTCCTACAGTGAAACGGCTCTCGGACGGCGTTCACTTCAAAATCCAGGATAACGTGCTCAAAGACATCATCAAGAAGACGGTATTCGCCTGCTCCACAGACGAAGCACGTCCCGTCTTTACCGGCTGCCAGATGGAAATCAACGGGGAAACCTTGAAGATGGCGGCAACGAATACGCATCGTCTCTCCGTGAAGAAGGAAGTCGTCGCCAATCTTTCAGGCGATCTGCATATCATCATACCGGCGAAGATCCTCAACGAGCTGCTGCGCGCTCTGAATTCCGACATGCCCGTCGAAGTCGATGTCTGCTGCTCATCGAATCAGGTGAGTTTCCAATTCGAGAACGTCGTATTCATGTCGCGTCTGATCGAAGGGCAGTTCCCGAACTACGACAGCGTGATACCAAAAAGCTTCGCCACGACGGTGACGCTCGATACGCAAGCCTTTCTTGATGCCGTCGATCGCGTTTCCTTGATCTCGCGTTCCGCTGACTACAACATCATCCGCTTGGAGTTCGGCAGCAATCAGGTTCATATCTCTTCAAACAGTCCCGACGTAGGCAAGGCCGATGAGATCGTCGCCGTTTCCATCGAAGGACCTGCCGTCAATATTGCCTTCAATGCGAAGTATGTCACGGATGTCTTGAAAAACCTCGACAGCAAGATGTTCCGCTTCCTCTTGAATCAGAGTTTGCAGGCGGCAGCGGTGCGCGAGGAGGAAAATCCTACATTCGTCTACATCGTGACGCCCGTGCGCACACAGAACTGATGCGCGATGAGAGCGAAAAGCCTCCGGCTGACAAATTTCCGCAACTATGAAACGCTCGATCTTCGTCTGTCTCCCAATATCAACGTCTTTCTCGGCGAGAATGCACAGGGAAAGACGAATATTGCGGAGGCTCTTTGCTATGCGGCGATGGGACGCTCGCATCGGACGAGCGCGGATGCCGATCTCATTCGTTGGGACGCTTCTGAAGCACGAATCAAGCTTCTTTTCGAGCGCTTTTCAGTGGAAAATACGCTTGAATTTCGATTCCGGCGAGGCAGGAGACGCTCGATTCTCAAGAATGGCGATTGCCTCAAGACGAGGGAGCTTTTCGGCACGTTCAACGCTGTCCTCTTTTCTCCTGAAGATCTCTTTCTCATCAAAGGAGCGCCTGCCGAGAGAAGGCGTTTTCTTGACGGAGAGCTTTCGCAGGCAAGCCCGGCCTACGGTCATGAAATGCTCAGGTATGCGCGCCTTCTCGCGCAGAGGAACAACCTCTTGAAGAAGATTCGGGAGCGGCGTGCAGATAAGGGCATGCTCTCCCTCTGGGACGGGCAGCTCGCCGAAAGCGCAGCTCGCATCGTCGAGAAGCGTTTCCTTGCCGTCAAGAAGCTCAACATGCTGGCAAATCTCATGCAAAGGCGTATTTCTGCAGGCAGGGAGAATCTTTCCCTCTCCTATGAGCTGTACGGCTCTGAGGGAGAGCCGTACAGCGTGACAGCAGAGCTTGTTCCATGGTATAATAAGAAATTGGAGGAATCCCGGGAGCTTGATATTTTGCGCGGATCGACGAGCGTCGGCCCGCAAAGGGATGACATCCTGCTTGAGGTGAACGGCGTCAACCTTCGCTCTTTCGGCTCGCAGGGACAGCAGCGCACGGGCGTTCTCGCCCTGAAACTTTCCGAGTTGGAGTTCCTGCGCTCGGAAACGGGCGAATACCCGATTCTTCTGCTCGATGACGTCATGAGCGAGCTGGACGGCACGCGCAGGGAAAAACTCCTGGATTTCATCGGCAGGGAGCATATACAGACCTTGCTCACAGCGACAGACGCCGCCTATCTGCCGGCAAAGTTCGTAGGAAATATTTTCCATGTGGTATCAGGGAAAATATCTATATGATACCGTATATCCTCTTTCGTTGCTGCAAAAGGATTCTCAGCTTCTTGAAGGAAAGGCATGATATGAAACGCTCCTATCGCCGCAATCCCGGCATGGAAAAAATCAATCAGGTGATACCAAAGAGCATCCATGCTCTTGGCAAGAAGGTCGAACGCTCCTATCAGGAACACTTCGTCCTTGCACATTGGCAGGAAATCGTCGGCGCTGCCATAGCCGCTCACGTCGTGCCGCTCGCCATCGAGGGGGAGAAGCTCCTGCTCCATGCTTCCGCGCCCGCTTGGCGCAACGAGATCATGCTCATGCAGCTGACGATCCTCGCACGCTTCAACACTTTCGCAGGCTTCGAGATGGTGAAGGAACTTGCATTTTCTTGGCAGAGAGGCGAAGCATATCGCTGTCCGGCGTCAGGCAGTGCAGGCCTTCTTGCAGAGGATGGGCAGGAAGAATACAGAAAGATTCTGCAGACGATGACATTGACGCCGGAGGAGCAGGAAGCTTGCGGGGAGTGCGTTTCTTCTGTCCGCGATGAAAGGTTGCGAAGAAAGCTCCTTGCTCTTGCAAAGAAGCGGAAGAAGAGCGAGAAGGCGCGGCGCGCGCTCGGCGAGCAGCCATGTCCGAAATGCGGCAGGCTTTTTCCGGGAGATGGCATCTGCCCTGCCTGTGCACGAAAAGAGAGGCAGGAAAAGCGCCGTTCGATCCGCAGCTATATGCGTGATCTTCCTTGGATGCGCTATGCAGACATCAAGGATCATGTTCCCTGCACGCCCGCCATGGTTGCTTGCGAGCGCTCGCGCCTCGTGCAGGAACTTGCGCGTCGCATCGAGTTCGGCGATTGGGAGAGTCTGGAGGCGAAGACGCTCGTCATGCTCCATCGCTCCTTGCGCCCGGAACAGCTCACGGAGGACGTCGTGCGCCGCACGCTTTACGATCTTAGGCGCGAAATGGCGGAGGGCACGGTGTTTCGTCCCTTCCCCAAGCGCTCGGAGTTCATGAAGAAGGCGTCGAAAAGGAGAGAAAAGTGCGAGGAGGAGCCTCATGTATCTGCATCTCGGCGATGACTGTTCGGTTGCTGTTTCCAGTATTTTGGCGATTCTTGACGTCGAGGTGTACAGAGAGGCGTCGAAAAATCTTCTCCCAAAGAAGAATTCGGAAGGCAATGCTCCGCCGGGAAAGAAGCCGCGTTCCGTCGTCATTACGGACGGGGGTCTTTATTTTTCCGTGATTTCCGCGCAGTCTTTGAAAAAGCGTATGGAATCACCCGTTTATGGAGAGAAAAAACTGCATGATTTTGCAGGAAAAGCATAGATGCTTGGATGAACGATGGAGGGATGGCAAAGAGATGGCAAAAGGGAAGGGAAACAAGAAGGACGCGCTCGAAAAGGCGCTTGACCGTGCCGTGCAGGATGCATCTGAGGCAAAGGCGCGTGAAGAGGAAGCGGCGAGATTTGCCGAGGACGTGCGTGACGACGACCTCGATCTGGAGAACGTCGAGATCCACAAGGATATGGACAGCGCCGATGTCACGGCGGTCGACGGCGACTACGGCGCCAATCAGATTCAGATTCTGGAAGGCTTGGAGGCCGTCCGAAAGCGCCCGGGCATGTACATCGGCAGCACGTCGGAGCGCGGCCTGCACCATCTCGTCTACGAGGTGGTCGACAACTCGATCGACGAGGCTTTGGCCGGTTTCTGTGACCGGATCGACGTGACGATCGAGGAGGATGACAGCATCACTGTCGTCGACAACGGGCGCGGCATCCCCGTCGACATGCACGAGAGCGGCAAGCCTGCCGTCGAGGTCGTCTTGACCGTCCTGCACGCCGGCGGCAAGTTCGGCGGCGAGGGATACAAGGTGTCGGGCGGCCTGCACGGCGTCGGCGTCTCCGTCGTCAACGCACTATCTTCCTCGATGGACGTCGAGGTCAGGCGCGACGGCAAGATCCACAGCATACGCTTCCGGCAAGGCGTGACGGCCTCTTCTCTAACGGTCATCGGAGAGACGGAGAAGACAGGGACGAAGGTTCACTTCGTGCCCGATCCTGAGATCTTCACGGTGACGCACTACAGCTTCGACACCTTGAAGCATCGTCTGCGCGAGCTGGCCTTTTTGAATCAGGGCATCACGATCCGCCTCATCGACAAGCGCGGCGAGGGGCGCGAGGAGACGTACTTCTATGAGGGCGGCATCCGCTCCTTTGTCGAGCATCTGAACCGCAAGAAGGAAGTCATCCATCCGATGCCGATTTACTTCAATGGTATCAAGGATGATACCGTTGTGGAAATCGCTATGCAGTACAACGACAGCTATATGGAGAATATCTACAGCTTTGTCAACAATATCAACACCGAGGAGGGCGGCACGCATCTCGCGGGCTTCAAGATCGCCTTGACGCGGGCGGCGAACGACTTCGCGCGAAAGCAGGGCATATTGAAGGACAAGGACGGCAATCTCTCGGGCGAGGATGTCAGAGAGGGCTTGACCTGCGTCATCAGTCTCAAGATTCATGAGCCGCAGTTCGAGGGGCAGACGAAGACGAAGCTCGGCAATTCCGAGGTGCGCGGCATCGTCGATTCCATCGTGACCGAAGGGCTGACCGAGTATTTCGAGGAAAATCCCGCCATCACGAAGAAGGTCATCGAAAAGGCGATCATGGCGTCTCGCGCAAGGGAAGCGGCCAGAAAGGCACGTGAGCTGACAAGGCGCAAGAACGCGCTCGAAGTGTCGAGCCTGCCCGGAAAGCTCGCGGACTGCTCGATCAAGGATCCCGAGCAGGCGGAAATCTACCTCGTAGAGGGCGACAGTGCCGGCGGCTCGGCGAAGCAGGGACGAGACCGCCGCTTTCAGGCGATCCTGCCTTTGCGCGGCAAGATATTGAACGTCGAGAAGGCGCGTCTCGACAAGATCTTCGCCAATGCCGAGATCCGCACGATGATCACGGCGTTCGGCACGGGCATCAGCGATGACTTCGACATCGCAAAGCGCCGCTACGGCAAGATCATCATCATGACCGACGCCGACGTCGACGGTTCGCATATCCGCACGCTCCTCTTAACCTTCTTCTACCGCTACATGAAGCCGCTCATCGAGCGCGGCCACGTCTACATCGCGCAGCCGCCGCTCTACCAGATCCGCAAGGGCAAGAAGCACTGGTACACCTACAGCGACGACGAGCTGGCGCAGAAGCTCAACGAAGTCGGCAGGGACAACGCGACCGTGCAGCGCTACAAGGGCCTCGGCGAGATGAATCCCGAGCAGCTTTGGGAAACGACGATGGATCCCGAAGGCAGGACGATGCTCCAAGTGCGCATGGAAGACGCCGAAGAAGCCGACGAGCTTTTCACGATCCTCATGGGCGACAAGGTGGAGCCGCGCCGTCAGTTCATCGAAGAGCACGCCAAGCATGTGCGGAATCTCGATATTTAAAGATGTATAGATAAAATGGAATCCATTCCTTCAAAATTATGGTATAATGATGAAGAAGGAATGGATTCCATTTTTTATTCTTATGAAAGGAGACAATGATGAAACTGATCGAGCGTGCATCCTATATGGATTTCCTGCAGCGCAATCGTGAACGTCCCATCATCAAGGTGGTGTCGGGCGTGCGCCGCTGCGGCAAATCCACGTTGTTTTCCCTCTATCAGCAATATCTGTTGCAAGATGGCGTAGCGGAGGCGCAGATCCATGTCATCAATTTCGAAGATCTGGCCTTTGAGGAACTGCAGGAGTATCACGCCCTGTATCGCTATGTATGCGAGAGGCTCGTGCCGGGAAAGTGGAATTACGTCTTTCTCGATGAGATTCAGCATGTGCCGCAGTTTGAAAAAGCCGTGGACAGTCTCTTCATCAAGGAAAAAGTGGACATCTATATTACGGGATCGAACGCCTATTTCATGTCGAGCGATCTTGCTACTCTGCTTTCGGGACGTTATGTGGAGCTTCGTATGCTTCCCTTGTCCTTTCGTGAATTCTGCAGCCGCGAAATGCTGCAAGAAAGATTCAGCCTGCGGGAGTTGTACGAAAAGTATACGAGGGAGAGTTCCTTTCCCTACGCCGTGCAGCTTGGAGGGAAGGAAAAGGACATCAACGAGTATATGCAAGGCATCTATAGCACGATTCTTTTGAAAGATGTCGTGGCACGTCTGCGCATTGCCGACGTCAAGATGCTCGAAAGCGTCACGAAGTATCTCTTCCTCCATGTAGGAAGCCTGCTCTCTCCCAGGAAAATTGCAGATTCCATGACGAGTGCGGGAAGAAAGATAGATGCCAAGACGGTGGAGCGATACTTGCAAGGTCTGCAGGACGGTCTTCTCGTCTATCAGGCCGATCGCTTCCATCTTGTAGGCAAAGAAGTGCTGCGCATCAATCCGAAATATTATGTGGTCGATGTCGCCATGCGCTTCTTCCTCATCGGCAGGAAGGGACGGGATACGGGTCATGTGCTGGAAAACATCGTTTACTTGGAGCTTTTGAGGCGCGGCTATCGTGTCTACGTCGGCGCACTGTCGAAAGGCGAGGTCGATTTCGTGGCGCAGGATGAAATCGGGCAGATTTACATCCAAGTGGCAGAGTCGACCCAACAGTCGGAGGTCTTAGAGCGTGAGCTGAGATCCCTGCGAGCCATCAAGGACAACTACCCGAAAATCCTGCTGACCCTGGACGAAGTGAATGCGACAGCGGATTACAACGGCATAAAGAAGAAGAATGTCCTGCGCTGGCTGTTGGAAGAGGAAGAGAAAGGAGAATAAGAATAAGAATAAGAATAAGGCTGTGCAAACGTCTCTATGACGTCTGCACAGCCTTATTTGCTGGAAAGGGGATACCTTATATTTCAATCTTGTGCATATCACGCGCTTGCTGCATCTTTTCCGCCAAGTCTTCGAGCGCGGTTCCTGCTGCAGATTCGACAGCAGCGAGGACGACGCCTTCGACGAGCGGGGCGTCGATGAGCTTGAGGCGTCGGTCTGGCATGGATTCGACGACCATTTCCGCCGTCATGACGGCGCTGCCCATATCCATGAAGAGGGCGACGCCGTCGTTCGTGTACGCATCTTCAATGGCGGCGGCGATTTTCTCGTAGCTCGTGCCGAGAGTGCCGTCGTCCGTGCCTCCCGCGGCGACGATCGTCACGTCGCGCGCCATCATCTTTGCGACTTCGGCGACGCCTTCGGCAAGCTTTTTGCTGTGAGAAACTACGATGATGCTGAACATATTTTTCCTCCTTACATGGCGTCCGCCATAGCGCGCAGCATGAAGGAGGAGGAGACGGCGCCCGGATCTCTGTGGCCGAGGCTGCGCTCGCCGAGGTAGCTCGCACGTCCCTTGGTGGCGACGAGATCCTTCGTGCGTTCCGCTCCCTTCTCGGCTGCTGCCGCAGCGTCGAGCAGAGCCTCCTTGAGACTCTTTTTCGCCCGTATGGCTTCACTCATGGCACGCTCGGCAGGGCAGAGGGCGTCGAGCATGGTCTTTTCCCCTATGGTCGACTTGCCGCGCATCTTTATGCCTGCGACGGAAGCGGAAAACGCTGCGAGGAAATCTTCAGCAGAAAGCTTCATCTTCCCTTTGAGCGCGTCGCCCGCCTTCATGAAAGCTGTGCCGTAGAGAGCGCCTGAGGCGCCGCCGACACTCGATACGATCGCCATGCCGATGCCCTTGAATATGGCGCCGCTGTCCTTTTCAATGAGCGCGGGGATCTTTTCCATCACGGCTTTCGCACCGCGTGCCATGTTGATTCCGTGATCTCCGTCGCCGATGGCGTTGTCGAGTTCGGTCAAGGTGTCCTTCTCCGCCTCGATCTTTTCAGAAATCGCCTTCATGATTTCCAGCAGCTTTTTCGTATCCATATAGCGCTCCTTCATTCATTGATGGTTCTTTCTTTCCATCCCTCTGCCATTTTCTTATTTCTTCCAGGCAAGCGTGTCCGCCTTGGCGTCGTAGAGACGCTTCATGTTCTCGTCAAGGCGCAGGAGAGACAGGGAGAAGCCCGCCATCTCGATGGCCGTCATATAGTTGCCGACCATCGTGTCGTAGACCTTGACGCCCTTTTCCTTCATGTAATCCTGCACGAAATCGTTGATGATGTAAAGCTCCATCAACGGGGTAGCTCCCATGCCGTTGACGAGGACGGCGACTTCTCTGCCGCTGTAGTCGAGGTCGGCAAGAATGGTATCAAGGAGTCTCTTGGCCGCCTCATTGGCCGAGAGCATCTTCTCGCGGCTCGTGCCAGGCTCGCCATGGATGCCGATGCCGATCTCAACTTCGTCGTCAGCGAGCGTGAAGCCGTGCTTTCCGGCGGCGGGGACGGTGCACGGGGCGATTGCCATGCCCATCGAGCGGACATTTTTGATGACGTGCTCGGCACATGCTTTGACCTCGGCGAGAGAGGCGCCCTCTTCGGCACGCGCTCCTGCGATCTTATGGACGAAGATTGTGCCGGCGACGCCGCGCCTGCCCGTCGTATAGAGGCTGTCCTTGACGGCGACGTCATCGTTGACGATGACGTAGTCGGCATGAACGCCTTCCTCCTTCGCCATGTCGATCGCCATCTCGAAGTTCAGGACGTCGCCCGTATAGTTCTTGACGATGGCGAGGACTCCCGCCTCGGTGGCGACGGCCTTGATTCCTTCATAGATCTGATCGGGCGTCGGCGAGGTGAAAACGGACCCTGCCACGGCGCAGTCGAGCATGCCTTCTCCGACGTAGCCGCCATGCGCCGGTTCGTGACCGCTGCCGCCGCCGGAGACGAGCGCCACCTTCCCTTCCTTTTTCAGCGTGCGCACGATGATGTTTCCTTCGTCGAGCTTTCGGAGCTTTTTCGGCGTCGCCTTGGCAAGGCCCTCGATCATCTCGCGCTCGACGTCGTCCACCTTGTTGATGAGCTTCTTCATGGATGTACCGCCTTTCTTATCTCTTTCATCTGGAATGGATGGGGGTTCAATTATTTCTGAAATGCGTTGCAATCGAGTGAATTAAAGCCTTCGAGCAGTTTTCTGACCTTTTCGGCGATGGCGAGGACGCCGCCCTTTTCGCGGCTTTCGATGTTCAGCGGCATGTTCGGGTCGTGCAGCGACATGCGCAGGAGCGCCCAGCCGTCGGGGAATACGAGCCGCACGCCTTCGTAGGACGGTTCGGCCAGCTTGATGCCATTTTCCTTGGCGCGTTGAGCGAAGGCCGCGAGGACGTTTGCTGCATAATCCTTGGCATCTTCTTCGCCTTGGATTTTCAAGCGGTATTCGCGGTTTTCCAGTGGATATGCGAGCTTTTCGATGAGCGAGCGAAGCGTGCGCCCTTCCCTCTTTGCCTTGGCTGCTGCGATGAGGAGCTTCACGGCGAGATACGCGCCGTCGTCAAGGTAATAGTTTTCGGAAAGTGCGCCATGACCCGATGTTTCGATGGCAAGCGGCGATACCGTTCCTTCTTCGTTGAGGCGCATGCATTCGTTGATGACGTTCTTGTAGCCGCGCTTGAAGCGATGGTGACGGAGGTGCAGTTCATTTTCCAGGAAGTCGGTCAGCTCGTCGGAGGTGATGGAATCCGTGACGATCGTCGATTTCGGATATTCGGGCGCCAAGATGGCCGCCATCATGGCGATGAGCGCGTTGCGGCTAATTTCCTCGCCCGTGGGCAGGACGGCGCTCATGCGGTCGACATCGGTATCAAAGA
>ERZ773099.1637-NODE-1637-length-16380-cov-23.731026_pt1 | contig 16380 bp, 9 predicted proteins | sample MGYA00511120_ERZ773099 | MGnify/ENA primary metagenome ERZ773099 (study PRJEB29015, sample SAMEA2738012) | human oral metagenome | biome: human oral; feature: human-associated habitat; material: dental | place: China | collected 2104 ...
GCGCCGCCGGTAACATCGGGTTGTGCCCAACCTCCTGTCTCCCTCGACCCGCGGCTCCATCGACCTCCCTGCTGCAGATCTCGACTGGCTCCACCAGCTCATCGCCGATTGGCAGGTCATCGCCGATCTGTCGGTGTCCGACCTGATGCTGTGGATTCGCACCGACACCGGCCGTTTCGTCGCCGCAGCGCATTGCCGGCCCGCCACCGGGGCCACCGTCCACCTCGAGGACGTCATCGGTCGGCGCATGCCCGCTGCTCGCGAGGCCGTGGCGCTGGAGACGCTCACGAGCGTGCAGGTCGTCGTGGCCGCGGATCCGGAGTGGACTGGCACGACTGCTGTGCGGGAGGAGTACGTGCCGGTGGTGCGCGACAGCGAGCCGATCGCCGTCGTCACCCGGGAGACCTCCGTCGGGGTCATGCGCGGCGGGCGAATCGTCCATCAGGCCCAGGAGGACCTCGCCGATGCCCTGTGCCTCATGATCGCCCAGGGCGCCTTTCCGATTCGCGGTGCGGCCACCGGGGTGCGTCATGGCACGCCGCGCGTAGGAGACGGCGTCGTTCGCCTGGATGATGACGGCACCGTGGTGTACGCCTCGCCCAACGCGCGTTCCTGCTTCTACCGTCTGGGACTGACCGACGATATCGACGGGCGCGTGCTCGCTGAGGCCGTCACCGCGATCATCCCCGAGCGCACGCCCGTGGAGGAGACGATGGCGGTTGTGCTCATGGGACGCCAGGCCTGGCTGGCCGAGGTCGAGGCCAGCGGCGTCTTCCTGTCGATTCGCTCCATACCCCTGCGCCGCGACGGCGAGCGCACCGGGGCGCTGCTGCTGGTGCGGGATGTCTCGGAGATCCGACGCCGCGAGCAGGCGCTGCTCAACAAGGACGCCACCATCCGTGAGATCCACCATCGCGTCAAGAACAACCTGCAGACGGTCTCCGCGCTGCTGCGCCTCCAGGGACGCCGCGCCACCAACGATGAGACGCGCGAGGCGCTGGCCGAGGCTGAGCGCCGTGTGGCCACCATTGCCACGGTGCACGCCGCCCTGAGCCAGAACGTGGACGAGACCGTCGACTTCGATGAGGTCTTCGCCTCGGTGCTGCGCGGTGCTGCGGCCGTGGCGACCGCCGGCGGTCGTGTGACCACGCACATCGAGGGCACCTTCGGCGTGGTGCAGGCCGACGCCGCTCAGGCGCTGGCCACTGTGCTCGCCGAGCTGGTGACCAACGCCGTCGAGCACGGGCTCGAGGACTGCGATGGGACCGTGACCGTTACCGCCGAGCGCGACGGTGATGATCTGACCGTCCATGTGATCGACGACGGCGTCGGCTTCGAGCCCGGCACGGTGATGACGGGACTGGGAACCCGGATCGTGAGCACCCTGGTGCACGGCGAGTTGCGCGGCATCATCGACTGGCAGCCCGTGACCGATCCGGCGCGGGGCGGGCACGGCACCGATGTCGTGGTGCGGGCTCGGCTCGCCCCCTCATGATCGCGACGATAGGTGATAGCGACTTGCTCCCATACGAGACGCCCGTCGGATCATCAGAGGCGACGGGCGTAGCGGCTGCGCGAGGGCGGGTGAGGCGTCAGGAGGAGCGGCGGGCACGAGCTGCCCGGCGCTTGAGGGAGCGGCGCTCATCCTCGCTCATGCCTCCCCACACACCAGCGTCCTGACCGTTCTCCAGGGCCCATTTCAAACAGGTGTCGACGACCTCGCAGCGGGCGCACACCTCTTTAGCCTCGGCGATCTGGGCGATGGCCGGGCCGGTGTTGCCGACTGGGAAGAAGAGCTCCGGGTCAACCGTGAGACATGCTGCCTGGCTGCGCCAGTCCATGAGGGCTCCCTTCGAGGCTACGTACCGCGACCGCTCTGCGCCCGTTGTCTCGAGTCATGTGTGAGGATGAGCAACAGGCCGTCGCTTCCTGAGGAAACTTTCACACGCGTGCGCAGGTGTGGCAAGAGTTCAACAGTGAGAGGTGCGTCGACAGCCTGTCATCATGCTCACAGGCGCGAACCTTTGATTCTGAGCGCTTCGAGACCATGGCGCGGCTCGATCTCAGTCAGCGGCCTTACTGGCGTCATTGGTGACCTGAAGCGGAAGCGCACTCGTTCTGGAGATCAGGACTCCTCGCCCCGGGGCCGTCAGCGCCCGCGGATCGACCATCGGCCTCAGGGAGCGCCCCGCCGCTTGTGAGGCCGGGCCGATTCCGGGCCACAGCACAACCAGGTCGCCGCGCTCGCGCAGAGTGGCCAGCGGGCCTCGATAGGTTCCCACGGCACGATCAGTGCTTGCCGAGGCCAGGACCGAGCGCCCGGCCCGCAGGGCCTCCTCCACCTGGGCATGCACGGCCGCCTCGGCCATGTCGAGGTCGTCGACCACCAGGATTTCCTCGTCCGATATCTCACGTATCTCGCGGCGACAGCGCTGTAGCGCACGCAGAGTTGTCGTACGGCCCGACCCCGGCGGCCCGATCACGAGCACGCATCCGCGGGGGACCGGCAGGGGCAGCGCGTCGTCCCCGCCCACTGCCCATGTTCCGGGAGCGGGCGGCACCGCACGGGGGATCGTGGCCAGCCGATGCGTCGGGCGCGCCGGAGCCCTCCTGGGCGCGCGCGGAATAACGACCTGGGCGGTCAGGGCGTGCTCCGCATCGGTGGCTCCGTCGAGGATCACGCCCCGTCCGGGGCTCGAACCCGTCACCACTCCGCGCGGCAGACCCGCGACTGCGGCCTGAGCGGGCTGCGGCGCTCCGAGCACCAGGTGCAGTCCGATCCGGGCTGCCCACCTCGCTCCGGCCATGGCCAGCGGAGCGGTCAGGACCAGCCCTGTGCGCGTTGCGGGGGCCGTGCGCACAACGATCTCGAGCAGGGCCTGCCCCTCACCCGGGCCCAGCACCTCGTCCACGGCGGACGTCATCGCGTCGACATCGTCGATGACGAGCAGTTCGCCGGCCAGCTCCCCGGACACCGCGAGCGACCACAGTCGCGCCAGACGCCGCGGATCCTCCGGTCCGACAACAGTGCCCAGGCCAGGACCGGTGATCGCCGCCAGTTGAGGGGGCATCGCCCCTGCCACGCACAGCGATACCGCTAGGTTCGTCTCCAGAGCCGAGGTCACCACTGTGAGCGCCGTTGTCGTGCGCCCCGAGCCCGGTGAGCCGAAGACTCCTAGGGGCCGGTCCACGGACCAGCGCCAGTGCCCCAGCCGTTGCTCCCGGGGGTGGTCGGTGGCGGCCAGAATCGGACCGTCGGCAGGGCTCGTGGCCGGGCCCAGTGCCGCCGCTTCTTCCGCACTGATGGACGTCGGCAGGGGCGGAGCCCAGGGGCGCCACGGCGGGGAGGAGTTCTTGGTGGCGGCACGCACCTCGGCCACGAGCGCCTCCAGGTGCGACGTGCTCCCGCACCAGGGGGCTTGAGCCGGTCCGCCCTCATCGGCGGGATCCGAGCCCACGACCAGGACACGCCCGGGATGCGGCTCGAGGGCTGCGGCGCCGTCGTGGCCCAGGACGTCACGCGAGTCCCCGGCATCAAGGACTCTTAGGCATACGCGCAGCGTCGTATTGGCACGAATGACCGGTGAAACTGCTCCTGCGGGCCGCTGTGTGGCCAGGATCAGGTGGATTCCCAGGCTGCGGCCCTGGGCGGCCACACGCACGAGGGAATCCAGGATATCGGGATGCCGGCTCGCGAGCGTGGCGAACTCGTCGACCACCACGACGAGTCTGGGTGGTGCCTGGACCGAGGTTGTCGAGCCCCTTGTCGAGCCCTTCGCCGGGCCCATTGTTGAGCTCAGCGCCGTCACGTCCTTCGCGCCGGCCCGGGCCAGAAGCCGCTCACGGCGCTGCACTTCAGCCTCCAGGGAGGCGAGTGCCCGGGCGGTCGCCGCCGGATCGAGGTCGGTGAGCACCCCGGCGGTGTGAGGCAGATCGGCCAGCGGCCCGAACGCGGCCCCTCCTTTGTAATCGACCAGAATCAGGGCGAGGCGCGAGGGCGGCAGATCGAGGGCGAGCTGGAACAGCCAGGCGATCAGCAGCTCGGACTTGCCCGATCCGGTTGTGCCCGCCACGAGCGCATGCGGGCCGTCACTGACCAGATCGGCGCGCACCGCCCCCTCGCCGCGGATTCGGCTCATTTGGTTCATTTGGTGCATTCGGCGCATTCCGAGCACTGCCGGGAGCGCGTCGGGCCCACCGCGGGACTGCTTGAGACGCCAGTGCGCCCCGATCCCGTCACGATCCACCCTTCCGGTGACGTCCTCCAGAACGACGTCGTCAGGTAGCGCGCTGTCATCGAGAGCGCTTTCCGCGGTGATCCCGATGAGCTCGCATGCCGCCTCCCACCAGCGATCGCTCAGGATCGGAAGGTTCGCCGGGGCGGCGCGCACGGTGCCGGCTCGCCCTGGCGGGGCTCCGGAAGCGACCAGTAGCTCCGCGCCGTGCACGGCCGCCTCACGACCCCAGACGAGGCGATATCCCTGGTCGGTCACGGTGATGCGCGCTTGTCTCCTGGCTGCAAGCTGGGCGATCCACCACCGCGCCGCGGTCTGTGCGCCTGGGCCGGTCAGCGCCGTGCGCTGGCCGGGGGACAGGTCGAGCAGCTCAGTGCGTCTACGGTGCCATAGCCAGGCGGAGCGCGGACCCTCGGCTGCGGCGCTACCCGCCCGGTCATCAGAGTGCACGGCCAGCGACAACAGCAGGGAGGCCGGGTCGGGTGTCCGCTTGTGCCAGCCTGTTCCTCTTGTCCTCCTGCTGCGGCCGTGATCGCCGCCGGGGAGCATCGACCCCAATCGCATCACGGCCATCAACACCATGGGCGCCATGGCCAGTAACCCGTATGCGCCCCGCCCCGTCATGCGCATGGCGGCAACCGCCACGATGAGGAGTATGAGCATGCCGGGAATCATCGCCATGCGCATCCAGCGGTTCCGGGAGCGCTTGGCGGGGGCTGGGACCGTGAGGTTGCGGGGTCGGCGTCGCAGCTCCAGGACGGTGTCGCCCACCAGGATGAGCGCGCCTTCACGGCAACGGGCTGGGCGGGCTCCCAGCCCCCGCCACCAGAACCGCCGGCGTACACGGGTGCCGTTGGCCGATCCGGCATCGTTGATGCGTACCGCCCGGGCTTCGACGGTGACCATCAGGTGGCGCCGCGATACGGCGGGGTCGGTCAGGACCTCGCCACGGCCGAGCGCACCTTTCGTCGGCACCGGCAGGATCAGTCCCGCATCCGGTCCCGCGAGTACTGCCAGATGCCAGAGTTGCGATAAAGCCTCTTTGGCAGCCCGAGTGCTCGCATGCGGCACCTCGGCCGCCGATTCGCGCACGGGGCTGTGAGTGAGGGCAGCGGGGGAGGACGGGGGCATGACATGAGAGTGACCCAGCCGGTGCACTGTGCGCAGAGGGGTTGTGATCGGGGGAGCCCTGCTTATGCACGAACATGGCTTGTGGAGCCCTGTGCGCGGATGCCGCCGTCATCATCCGGCCCTCGAGTTCCACCGGGCTCTCCGGCGGCTCCGATGACCCACGATTACGACTGCTGATGCCGTTGTCCTGAGCGTGCCACGGATGAGCCCTTCACTGATGGGTGCGCAATCCACATCGGGTTGGGATGAGAGATGATGTGCCTCATGACTGATGATCCCGCCGGACAGATGCGCGACGATGCCCCCGCTCTGAACTCCGTTCCCGTGGCTGCCCGCACCCGTTGGACTGAGCTTGTGCGCGAGATCGAGCGCGCCCGAGACGCCTACTACGTCGCCGTAGACGCCCAGAGTCCTTGGTCAGATGCCGAATACGACGCGATGTACCGCGAACTGGAGGCCCTTGAGGCCGCGCACCCGGCACTGGTCCTGCCCGATTCCCCGACACGGACGGTGGGCGGACGCGCCGCCACCGACTTCGCCGAGGTCCAGCACCACGAGCACCTTTACTCCCTGCAGGATGTCTTCAGCCTCGAAGAGGTCGAGAAATGGGTCGAGCGCATCGTGGCGACGACTGAGCTGCCCGATTCTGAGCTGCCCATGACCGCCGAGGTCAAGATCGACGGCCTGGCAGTGGCACTGACCTATGAGCACGGCGTGCTGACCCGTGCTGCAACGCGCGGTGACGGAATCGTGGGCGAGGACGTCACCGGTAACGTGCGCACCATCGATTCGGTGCCGCTGATCCTGGCGGGGGAGTCTCACCCCACGCTGCTGGAGGTCCGCGGCGAGGTCTACTTCCCGGTAGAGGAATTCAACGCTTTCAACGAGAAGCGCCGCACGGAGAATCTTGAGCGGCAGGCTCAGGGACTCCCGTTGCTGCAAGTCTTCGCCAATCCCCGCAATGCTGCGGCCGGCTCGCTTCGGCAGAAGAATCCTGCGGTGACGGCCTCGCGCCCTCTGGCCATGATCGCTCACGGTATCGGTGCCTTCATCTCCGGCCCGGGGGAGGAGCCGCCGGTCGAGCAGCATGAGTGGTACGACCTGCTGTCCCGTTGGGGGCTGCCTGTATCCCGCTACAACAGGGTCGTGCGCGGGCGCGCCGAGCGGGAGGCATACATCGCGCATTACTCGGACCATCGCCATGATCTCATCCATGAGATCGACGGGATCGTCTTCAAGCTCGATTCGCGCTCTCTCCAGGCCGATCTCGGATACACGTCCCGCGTTCCCCGGTGGGCGACCGCATACAAGTACCCGCCCGAGGAGGTGCGCACGCGCCTGCTCGACATCGACGTCCAGGTCGGGCGTACCGGGCGCGTCACCCCTTTCGGAATCATGGAGCCGGTGCTCGTTGCCGGGTCCACCGTCTCGCGCGCCACGCTTCATAACGCCACCGAGGTGGTGCGCAAGGGAGTGCGCATCGGCGACCTCGTCGTGCTGCGCAAGGCCGGCGATGTCATTCCCGAGATCGTCGGGCCCGTCACTGAGGCGCGTGACGGCACTGAGAGGGCTTTCGTCATGCCCGAGCACTGCCCTTCATGTGGCACTTCGCTCGCTCCGGCCAAGGAGGGCGATGTCGACCTGCGCTGCCCCAATACGCGCTCCTGCCCGGCCCAGTTGACCGAGCGGGTGGTTCACATCGGTTCACGCGGGGCGCTTGACGTCGAGGGTTTGGGCGATGAGGCCGCTGCCGCTCTGACCCAGCCCGATGCAGGGCGCGAGGAGGCCCTGGCGGCTCTAGCCGCCGGGCATTTCTTGGAGACTGAGAGAGGCAGACTGCGCATTCCCGATGCTGAGATAGAGGCGCTGCCGCCCTCGGAGCGGATCGATGCGGCGCGTCGACTCCTGGAGAGCGCGGGTGTGCAGGAGCAGTCCCCAGTGCTCACCGGAGAGGGAGGCCTGTTCGACGTGGTGGTTGACGATCTGCGCGAGGTGATGGTCTACCGCCGGATCGCCAGGCGGGGGAAGCCCACGGAAGACTGGCGTCTGTCTCGTTTCTTCTGGTCCAAGCAGAGCTACAACCAGGATGGGAGTGTGAAGAAGCCGACCGCTGCCGGCAAGAACGCCACCACGATGCTCGCTCAACTGGCCGCAGCGAGGTCACGGCCGTTGTGGCGTGTCCTGGTGGCGTTGTCGGTACGGCACGTGGGGCCGACGGCGGCGCGAGCCCTCGCCGATTGCTTCGGCTCGCTGGAGGCGCTTCGCGAGGCCAGCACGGAGGACCTGTCCCAGGTTGACGGGGTCGGGCCGACCATCGCCGCTTCCTGGGAGCAGTGGCTCGCCGTGGATTGGCATCGACAGCTTCTGGAACGTTGGGCCGCAGCAGGCGTGCGCACCGCTGATGGATCCGCCCAGGCGGATTCTGGACAGGCGCATACGCTGTCGGGACTGACCATTGTCGTGACCGGCACTTTGGAACGCTTCACCCGCGATGGCGCCAAGGAGGCGATCGTCTCGCGTGGTGGCAAGGCCGCCGGGAGCGTGTCGAAGCGTACGAGCTTCGTGGTCGTCGGCGAGAACGCGGGGTCGAAGGAGGCGAAGGCTCGAGAGCTGGGCTTGACTGTCCTCGACGAGAATGCCTTCGAGCGGCTCCTGGCAGACGGACCCGACGCTGTGACTCCTGGATCGCCCTCTGAATGATCATCTCCTTCTGAGGGCTCTCCTGCTCTTCACGCTCTTCACGCCGAGATCGGTCCGGTTCCGCGTCGAGATCGGTCCGGTTCCGGCTCGAGATCGGTCCAAACCCGCTCAGCGCGGAGAACCTGCGGGATCTACAAGCGGAGGAGCGCGAGTGCGTGAAAGGGCTTCTGCTGTAGAAATGGCCCGCCACCACAGCATGTGGGCGGCGGGCCAGTTCCGTTGTGATGATTCGAGCGAGTCGAGTGAGAAGGCGATTCTGAGGATCAGCTCTCAGAAGTGACTGGTGACTGTCGTGCCTTTCTCCGCCCAGTTGTAGATCCAGTGGGCCTCATCCACCGGCATGTTGAGGCAGCCGTGCGAGTCGGAGTACCCGAAGCTGCTCCTCCAGTACGCGCCGTGGAGTGCGTAGCCCTGATAGAAGTACGAGATCCACGGCACGTTTTCGGTCTCGTAGTTCGAGCCATCGGCATTCTCCCCGCGCATCGTCTGCGTCTCGTTCTGCTGGTAGATGCGGTAGGTGCCGGTCACGGTCGGAGTTGCGGCTGCGCCGTCCACGACGCTGACAGGCCCATGGACGACCGTGGCCCCCTCGTAAGCGGTCACGGTCTTGCTCGACAGATTGATATCGATCCACTTCTCGCCGTCGGTGGCCTGGTAGGGCAGGTTCTCCGCACCAGCGGCGATCTTGCGCTCCTCCCAGGTTGCTTTGAGCTCCTTGGTCTCGAAGGAGCCGGAGTAGGACTTCCCGCCGGAGAGCGCGTCGACGATACCTTCATCGACCGTATCCGCGTTGGTGACCTCACGGCCGTCGACCGCGTCGACGCTGATGGCCACCTCCTTGCCCTGCGAATCGACGTTGCGCTTGCCGGTGACCGGCTCCTCGTTGACGTCCTCGACCTGAGCGTCGACCCACTCCGAGACCTTGCTGCTGTTCACGCTGATCGTCGGAGCTGCGGACTCGCTTGCGGTCACCGTGATCCACGAGGCCTTCGTGGCATTGTCGGCGGTGTAGGACTCGTCGTCGGCACCGGTCACCGTGACATCCTGCGTCACCCACCCATTGGCCTTGTCGGCAACAGTCTGCGCATCGGCATCGGAGACGGCGGGGGCCTTGGTCTCGTAGGTCACCGAGACGTCGGCGGACGACAACGAGGTCGCAGCGGTGGCGGCGGCATTCTTCAGGGCATCCGAGTCCACGCTGGTGCCCTCGGAGCCCGGTGAGACCACGAACGTGGTGTTCTCGTCGTCGAGCGTGATGCTTGCATTGCGAGCGACGGCCTGATCCGCCGGGATGAGGGACTCGGCGTAGGCCGTGGTGACGGAGTCGTCGGTGGTTGTGACCACCGTGACCTGCCCATCGGACAAGAGGGCCGTGAAGCGGTCCGGCACGCTCTCACCGCGTGCCATCACCGTGTCGGCAGTCGCCTCGGCATCAATGGTTGTCCCCAGATCCGCTAGCGTGGCGGTGGTGGTCACATCCCCGCTGATATTGACGCTGGCGTTGCCGGCCTTGTTCTTGATGGCGTCGACGATGTCGTCGCGGCTCATCCCGGCGACGTCCATCCCCGCGACCGTCGTTCCGGGCACGGCGACATCCTCGTAGTGGGCCGCGTAGGCGTATCCGCCCGCGCCGACGCAGACCAGCAAGAGTGCGCCTGCGCCGGCCAACATGGGCCACCGGCGATGGCGCTTGGCGGAGGCGATGTGAGGGGCGGCTGCCGCAGGAGCGACGGGGGCGGCCGCGGGGGCTTCGAAGCCGTTCGAGGGAGCCTCGGCGACGGGTGGCAGCCCTGCGAATCCGGGGAATCCTGGCTCCCCTTCATGAGCCCCGGGGGCGGGCGCGATCGCATCGGCCGCGACCGGGTTGCTCTCAGCCGAGCCGCTCTCGGCACCACTGGCGGGCGTCGGCGTTGTAAAGGCCGACTCGGGGGTCGGCCCCGAGCTCGGGGACGTGTGAGTTGGGAGCGCAGGGGCCGTGGCTTCAGCGGCTGAGGGAGGGCTCATCACGGTAGTCGCGCCGTAGGAGGCGCTTTCGGCGGACATGTTGCCTCCCGCTGACGCCTCTGACGCAGGCGCATCGTTCGGAGGCGGCATCTCCTCGACCACCGGTGGCGAGCCAGGGGTGAAGTCTTCCGTAGGCATTGATCCTCGTCCTGAGCAGCGCGCATGCGGCCGCCCTGTCATGGCTCCCGTCCGGTTCTGAGAGCTTTGGGCTCCATGACAGCGGTCGGTCGTTGGAATGTCAACGGTAAGTACTGCCCATGTCATGTGACCTCACGCATGAACGTTGAAATTACAGCGTTCCGCAGATGAAATATCCCGGTGAGAGGTGCTTGTGCGACACGCCGTTGTCAGGTTCGGCGCACTGGCGCCGACCGGTCGGGGACTGCTCTCACGATGTGTCCAGATGGGGCTGCGGCTTGGATGCACCCGGATACACTCTGCCCATGTCTGCCATCTCCTCCGACGAGGTCGCCCGTGTTGCGGCGCTCGCGCGGGTGGCGCTGAGCGAGGAGGAGGTGACGCGTCTGGCCGGCGAGCTGGACGCCGTCGCCTCGTCCTTCGCCCGGGTCACCAGCGTTGTGACGCCCGACCTGCCCGCCACCTCGCACCCCGTGCCCCTGACCAATGTGCTTCGAGAAGACACGCCCGGCCCGACGCTCGACGTCGATGAGCTGCTCGCCGGCGCTCCCGCGGCCGAGGACTCCATGTTCCTCGTCCCTCAGATCCTGGGGGAGGACTCCGCCTCATGAGCACCACCGGGACGACTCCACTGATCCGCCGCTCGGCCGCCGAGCAGGCGGCCGCCCTCGCGGCCGGGGAGGTCTCCTCGCGAGAACTCACCGCTGCCCACCTGGAGCGCATCGAGGCGGTCGACGGCGCCGTCAACGCCTTCCTCGACATCGATGCCGAGCGGGCCCTCGCCCAGGCCGACGCCGCGGACGCCGAGCGGGCCGAGGCGGCCCGGGACGGCCGTCAGATGCCCGAGCTCACCGGCGTGCCCGTGGCCGTCAAGGACCTCATCGTCACCCGCGGGCAGGTCACCACCGCCGCGTCCAAGATCCTCCAGGGCTGGGTGCCGCCCTACGACGCCACCCTCGTGCGCAACCTGCACGCCGCTCGTACCCCGATCCTGGGCAAGACCAACCTGGATGAGTTCGCCATGGGCGGCTCCACCGAGCACTCCGCCTTCGGCCGGACCTCCAACCCGTGGGACCTGGGCCGCATCCCCGGGGGCTCCTCAGGGGGATCGGCCGCCGCCGTCGGGACGTTCGAGGCGCCGCTGGCCGTGGGCACCGACACGGGCGGATCGATCCGCCAGCCCGCTGCCGTCACCGGGACCGTGGGAGTCAAGCCCACCTATGGGACGGTCTCCCGCTTCGGCGTCATCGCCATGGCGTCCTCGTTGGACACCCCCGGCCCCATGGCCCGCACCGTGCTGGACACCGCCCTCCTCCACGACGTCCTGGCCTCCCACGACCCGCTTGACTCCACCTCCCTGGCGGACGCGCCGCGCGGCATGGCCGGTGTCGTGCGCGCCGCCCAGGAGGGACGCGACCTGAGCGGGCTTCGCGTGGGCGTCATCGCCGAGCTCGACGGCGGCGAGGGCTACCACGACGGCGTCGTCGCCTCCTTCCACAGCGCCCTGGAGCTGCTTCAGGCCGCCGGGGCGCAGGTCGAGTCCGTCTCCCTGCCGCATCTGGAGTACGCGCTGGACGCCTACTACCTCATCATGCCCGCCGAGGCCTCCTCCAACCTGGCCCGCTACGACGGCATGCGCTACGGCCTGCGGGTCGAGCCCGCCGAGGGCCCCGTCACCGCTGAAACCGTCATGGCGGCCACCCGCGGCGCCGGCTTCGGCGACGAGGTCAAGCGGCGCATCATCCTGGGCACCCATGTACTGTCCGCCGGCTATTACGATGCCTACTACGGCTCGGCTCAGAAGGTGCGCACCCTCGTTCAGCGCGACTTCGCCGCCGCCTGGGACAAGGCGGACATCCTGGTCTCGCCCACTGCCCCGGTGACGGCCTACCGATTCGGGGAGAAGGACGATCCTCTGGCCATGTACAAGCTGGACGTCACCACGATCCCGGCGAATCTTGCGGGCGTGCCCGGCATGAGCCTGCCCTCGGGGCTGAGCGACGACGGGCTGCCGGTCGGCTTCCAGATCCTGGCGCCGCAGCGGGCCGATGACCGGCTCTACCGCGCCGGCGCGGTCCTGGAGGCCGCACTCGAGGAGACATGGGGGGCGCCGCTGCTGTCGCGGGCCCCCGAGCTGGAGGAGGCACGATGAGCCAGACGCTGATGGACTACGACGAGGCGGTGCGCCGCTACGACCCGGTCCTGGGACTGGAGGTGCACGTCGAACTGGGCACGGCCACCAAGATGTTCGACGCCGCCCCCAACATCTTCGGCGCGCAGCCCAACACGATGGTCACGCCCACCTCGGTGGGCCTGCCTGGTGCGCTGCCCGTGGTCAACGCCCGCGGGGTGGAGTACGCCGTCCGCATCGGCCTGGCACTGGGGTGCGAGATCGCCGAGTCCTGCCGCTTCGCCCGGAAGAACTACTTCTACCCGGACCTGGCCAAGGACTTCCAGACCTCCCAGTCCGATGAGCCCATCGCCCACGACGGCGCCCTGGAGATCGAGTTGGAGGACGGCTCCTTCTTCACGATCCCGATCGAGCGGGCCCATATGGAGGAGGACGCCGGGAAGAACACCCACGTGGGCGGTGCCGACGGACGCATCGAGGGTGCCAGCCACTCCCTGGTGGACTACAACCGCGCAGGCGTCCCCCTGGTGGAGATCGTCACCCGCCCCATTGAGGGCGCGGGTGCCAGGGCCCCCGAGGTTGCGGCAACCTACGTGCGCACTCTTCGCGACATCTTCCGGGCTCTCGGCGTCTCCGAGGCGCGCATGGAGCGCGGCAATGTGCGCGCCGATGTCAACGTCTCCCTGCGCGAGTCCCCGGACGGCCCTCTGGGGACGCGCACCGAGACCAAGAACGTCAACACCTTCCGCGGGATCGAGCAGGTAGTCCGCTATGAGATTCAGCGCCAGGCCGCGATCCTCGCCGCCGGAGGCGCTATTCAGCAGGAGACTCGCCACGGTCAGGCCGATGGCACCACCCGTGCCGGTCGTGTGAAGTCCGATGCCGATGACTATCGCTACTTCCCCGAGCCGGATCTCGTGCCCGTGGCGCCCAGCCGGGAGTGGGTCGAGACGATTCGCGCCTCGCTCCCGGAGATGCCGGCCGCCAAGCGCCGTCGTCTCAAGAAGGAGTGGCAGCTGGCCGACGATGAGATGCGCGACGTGGTCAACGCCGGTGCACTTGAGCTCATTGAGGCCACAGTGCTTGCCGGTTCGAGCGGTCAGTCCGCCCGCAAGTGGTGGATGGGCGAGCTCGCCCGCGCAGCCAAGGATCGTGAGGTCTCCCTTGAGGAGCTGCCGGTATCGCCGGAGCAGGTGGCCGAGCTGCAGGGCCTGGTGGATTCCGGGCGGCTGACCGACAAGCTGGCCCGCCAGGTGCTTGACGGCGTGCTGGCAGGCGAAGGCGGGCCGAGCGCAGTCGTCGAGGCGCGTGGACTCGAGGTCGTTTCGGACGATTCGGCTCTTCTGGCCGCCGTCGATGAGGCCCTGGCGGCCCAGCCCGATGTTGCCGAGAAGATTCGAGGCGGCAAGGTCAAGGCGGCTGGCGCGATTGTGGGCGCGGTCATGAAGGCGACCCGTGGTCAGGCTGATGCCCGGCGTGTGCGTGAGCTCGTGATGGAGCGGGTTGCTCGTTAGATCAGTTGCGATCCGCTCCCCATATATCGCCGTCACCGAGATCGTTTCGGCTCCGCATCGAGGCCGGTCAGATGCGCCTGGAAGTAATCGATGCCGCTGTGGGGCCGATGCGTCTTCCGCGCGAGTTCTGTGCGGGGCGCGTCGGCCTCACGCGCTGTCTCATGGAGCGGTCCTCCCGGGGCCTTCCAACTGCGCACTGGCGATAAAGTTTCTTCGTCGAATACCGACTGCTACCGACTGCATGATGACTCGTGCCCGGTCCGCCGACCGGTCTCCGTCCTCCCGAAGGAACACATATATGGCTCAGCCCAGCCCCAGTTACACCGTTGCCCTGCACTTGGAGGTCCCTGCCTCGCAGAAGGCCGTCACGACCCTTGTTGACACCGCCTCGGCGACCGGCGCGATCGTCAACGGCGTGGATGTCGCAGACACCGACGGCGATACGCTCGTCGTCGACCTGACCGCCGACACTCGAGACTCCAAGCATCGCGCCGAGCTTGTCGAGGCGCTCAGCGCGATTGATGGTGTGGTCGTCCACAATGTCGGTGATTCCACGTTCATGGCCCATGTTGGTGGAAAGATCTCAACGGCTTCGAAGTACCCCATCCACAACCGGCGCGACCTGGCCCGTGTGTACACCCCGGGTGTTGCCCGCGTGTGCAAGGCGATCTATGACCACCCCGAGCGTGCCCGCCAGCTCACTATCAAGAAGAACACGGTCGCCGTTGTCACCGATGGCACCGCGGTTCTGGGCATGGGCGACATCGGTCCCTCTGCCGCCATGCCGGTCATGGAGGGCAAGGCCGTGCTCTTCAAGCAGTTCGGCGACGTCGATGCCTGGCCGGTCGCCCTGGATACGAAGGACCCTGAGGAGATCATCTCGATCGTCAAGGCGATCGCCCCGGCCTACGGGGGCATCAACCTGGAGGACATCGCTGCGCCCAAGTGCTTCGACATCGAGGCGCGCCTGCGCGAGGAGCTCGACATCCCGGTCTTCCACGACGACCAGCACGGCACGGCGATCGTCACCCTGGCCGCCCTCATCAACGCCCTCAAGATCGTGGGCAAGAGGATCGAGGACGTGCGCATCGTCCTGTCCGGCGTGGGCGCCGCGGGCAGCGCGATCGCCAAGCTGCTCATGGCCCACGGGGCCACCGACATCGTCGGCTACGGGCGCACCGGGGCGCTCGACGGCGCCCACACCGAGGGCATGAACGAGCACCGCAAGTGGCTGGCGGAGAACACCAACCCCCGCAAGGTGACCGGATCCCTCAAGGAGGGGCTCAAGGGCGCCGACGTCTTCATCGGCGTCTCCTCCGGCAATCTGCTGGAGCCCGCTGACCTGAAGGCCATGAACGAGGGCGCCATCGTCTTCGCGATGGCCAACCCGACGCCCGAGGTCGATCCCATCGGAGCGGCGGACTATGCCGCCGTCGTGGCCACCGGACGCAGCGACTTCCCCAACCAGATCAACAATGTGCTGGCCTTCCCAGGGCTGTTCCGCGGTCTGCTCGACACGGGCATCACCAATATCTCCGTTGAGCTTCTGCGGGCTGCGGCCACCGGCATCGCGGGTGTGATCGAGGACGACGAGGTCAAGCCGGTGTACATCATCCCCGGAGCCTTCGACACCCGTGTCGCCAGTGCGGTTGCTAAGGCCGTCCGCAAGTTCGCCGAACGGTGAGTCTGAGTCGATGAAGCGCCGTTGAGGTCGGACGGTCGGACCGGCGGATACGCGCGTACATCGCTGTTTCTGCGTCGCAAGTGATCGTCTCAGGGCATGTGCTTGCAGGTGGCCTGCTTCGGAGCCGCCGACACCCGTCCATCAGATGTCGGCCAGATGCCGGCGTTATTGTGGCCTGCGTCCCCGGTCGGACGGCGCGTCCGACCGGGGACCGCAAATATGTCGACCCGCCACAGAACATGTCGGACGTCATAGATGAAGGCCGTTGACCGTTTTGTCGTCAATCCATTAGCGTACTCCGCGCTGCCGGATGCGTCACTAGGGCGTCGATGGCAGTGCCGGGGATCCTGCAGGGATGGCTCGAGCGTGATGTCGCACGTTCGTACCAATGGTCGGGACCTCTTGGGAGAGCGGGATCACGGATTCTGGATTTGACCAAGAGAAAACGACCTGCCTAAAGTATTCCAGTCGCCTTGAGTGATCGGCAGGTAAATTTTTCATCTGCTTGTTCTGCTTGTGGGTGTGTTGTTTGAGATCTCGATAGTGTGTTTGTTTTTTGTGCCATTTTTGTTTTGTTTTTGGTTTTTGGCTTGCCTTGTTTCTTTTGGTTGGTTGTGGTGTCTTCTGGCTGTGTTGGTTGGGGGGTGTTGTGGCTGGCTGAGGGGGTGGGGTGGGTTGTTTGAATTGATTTGGGTCTGGATTGGTTTTCTGGGCTATTGGAATGGGCTGCGTGCTGACCTTAGGTGGCTTTTTTGGTTGTTTGGGTTGGTGTGTGGTTTGTTTTTTTGGTTTTTTTGGAGAGTTTGATCCTGGCTCAGGACGAACGCTGGCGGCGTGCTTAAC
>ERZ773099.1638-NODE-1638-length-16358-cov-3.744158_pt1 | contig 16358 bp, 16 predicted proteins | sample MGYA00511120_ERZ773099 | MGnify/ENA primary metagenome ERZ773099 (study PRJEB29015, sample SAMEA2738012) | human oral metagenome | biome: human oral; feature: human-associated habitat; material: dental | place: China | collected 2104 ...
CTTATTACAATCTACAATCTTTACGTGAAGAAGCTGACTTTACCGAAAAACAGATTCATGTTGTACTAGAAGCAATTTCAAAAACTGGCCAAAATATCGTAATCGAAGGCGGTCTCGATACCGAAAACGAGCGTAACGCCGTTCGTAAACTCCTCAAAATCTGTGGCTACAATCCCACCCTCGTTTGGATTCAAACCGACATTAACACAATCAAAGCTCGCCTCAAACTCAAATTCCGTTCTGTTTCCCGCGCAAAAGAGGAATATGACTCTCGTATTCGTGCCATGGAAGCCCCAGCCGAGACAGAAAAGCCCATCATTCTTTCTGGTAAACACACTTTTGACACACAGCTCTCTCACGTCCTCTCCCAACTTTCCTAATCTAACTCCATTAATGTCATCTAGTCTCTTATTTTCGGAGTTTTAGAACCATGTATATTGATCCTGAATTTGGTGAAGTTATAATTCGCAAGAACCCCCGTTCACACTCGGTTAGCTTCTCTATATCCACTTCTGGACGCTTGCAGGCGACCATCCCAAATTTTGTTTCTGAATCGATCATTAAGAAAACTATAGAAAAAATGCGCGCTCAAATTCGTCAAAAACTTCGCGTCAAAGATCCCAGTACCCAACGCGCTCGTGATCTTAAAAAGAAACTTCTTGCTAAGCAAGCCAAAGAATACTTACCATATCGTCTTGAATATCTTGCCAAACGCTTTGGCTATCACTACGATAAAGTTGTTTTGTCTCATGCCAGTAGCCGTTGGGGTTCCTGCACTCACCACAAGACCTCGTTTCTTTCTCCAACCACCATCACTATTTCACTCAATATCGGTCTCATGCAAGTACCGGAGGCCCAACGTGATTATGTAATTATTCATGAACTTGCGCATATTAATCATCCCGATCACTCAAAAGCCTTTTGGGCCGAGGTCGAATCCCATGACCCAAATTATCGTGCCCACCGTGAGCTTCTAAACACTCACACTCCCGGAGTTTAGTCCACAACCTTACCGCTTCCTCTTTTTATCTCTCATGAGTTATATTCTATGATATAATATAACCTATGAAAGAGAATCAAGATTTTCTCAAAATCCTTGACTTAAACAAAGTACACACCAGTGTGTTTGACCGCAAGTTCATGTATCTTTCTGATATAATTGATCCGATCTATCGTGAATATGTTATTCGCCTTGAACGCGCCGGCTACACCCTTGATCTCGACGTTTTACGTCCAAAACATCAAGTGGAAAATTTTCTTGCTCTCACTAAAATCATTATCTCATATCTCAATCACGTCCTAAAAACTCCACAAAAGGGGAACATCATTATCTCCATGAATACCGCAGGAGATACTCTTGCCGATATTCGACCAATTTCCAACTTTATTACAATAAAAGATGATTCTACTATTATCACTGTTGAGCAACGCGAACAATATGCTATTCTCGGCGCAAAAGTCAAATCACGATTAGGTTTTGGAACCACCATACAAATCCCCATCACCGAACCGTATGATAAGTTGTAATTTTCAGTAAATATTGTATAATACAGACCATAGGCAAACTAAATGACCTATGGTTTTTTGTTTATTTCGTACTTTAGAAAAGGAGGATAAAAGTATGAAGAATTTTTTGTTAGTAACCCTGATCGCATGTATTTGTGTGTCTATTACACCAACAGCCTTTGCTGCTACGAAGAAACAAGCTAAGCAAGCCGAGGAGACCGTTGAAGCCCTAGTTCCGCCACCACCTTACGATCAAAAGCCAGAATCAAAAGTAGAAATACTTTCTAGTCCTAAAGTAACTAAGACAACTTTATGTCCAAACAGCATAAAGTACGACGCTACTGCTTACGTCAATCCAAAAACTCTTTCACTAACAAGTTTTTTAGGACAATTTACAGCATATAATCCAGCTTATACCGTAAATGTGGATAGTAAGAATCATTGCCTTAAAATCGAACGTAAGGTCCCTAAACCTAAAGCAGACGGTATTCAATCAGTTACTCTTTCATTTGCGGCCAATAAAGATCTTTTCGGAGAAGAACATCCAGTCGCAATCACCATCATCGGTGTAAGATCCGGTAATGATCCTCATAAAAAATATAAGAGGACATTCAAGATGCCTGAAGAATGGGGTAGCCAGATCAAAGTCGAAGGCTATGATGAATGTATCTATATGGCTCAATTCAACGTCCTTCACCAACTTCTCGAAGCGATAGTGAAGGATCCGACTGGCAATAATTTTGAAGAAGATCAGAAGCTATTTTGTGATTTTACTTACGAAAAATATCAAGATTGATTTTGTGAAAAATAGCCTAAGTTAAAAATCCATTCAACTTTTTCTCTAAAACGCTCCACTTGGGGCGTTTTTTTATTAACCCACTACAAAATTTTATCCATTTTTCATCTACATATTCAGCTTATGTTATAATAAAGCCATTAAGGTTGTTGGGAGAAAAAATGCGATTCAAAAAGCATTATTCACGTATAATTTTTATCGGCATTTATCTTTTTCTATTTGCCATCTTTGGATATTTTGGTTTACAGCCACATAATGTTGAAGCAAATTCTAATCTTATTTTGGAAGCACCAAAAATCAACCTCAAATCAGCAATTAAGGTTTTAAAATTAAATAACGACTACACCCTCACCTCACCCGATCACATCGCAGGGCTATATTACGCCGCCGAAAATAATACTTTCATTATTGGTCATTCTTCCACGATTTTCGGCAATCTTCATAATCTCAAATTAAATGACCAAATTAAATTTGATAGTCACACCTATAAAATCACAAATCTCTATATTCAAAACAAAAACAGCATCAGCATGTCAAAAGTTTTGGAGCCAAAATCCACTCCAACCCTGACTCTGATGACCTGTCATGGCGAAAAAATTGCTGAGAACGATTATACCGAAAGATTAATTATCACCGCCGAGCTAACTAGCTAAATTAGTTAATTAACGATCCCATGATTATACTCTGAAAATCCTCAAATTATTTTACGTTTTTTAATCCGAGAATTCTTGCTAAAGCCTAATACCCTTTGACTAATCTCACTGCAAATCCACCCCCAGCAGCCAGCCAAATATCCAAAAAATCATCCTTCTCAATAACTCTTTTTTCCACTTCAATATCTAATGGATTCTCGCAATAATCACTTGCCTCAGCATCACGATATATGTAAGCAGTATATTTTATCCCCTCCTCTAAAAATTCCATATTTAAGTTAACCCGTCTCGAGTCTTCGTTAGTTACTCCTGCCACATACCAATCTGACGAATTTCGGTCTTGTCTTGCCACGACATAGTACTCACCAATTTTTCCAAGTAGTGGGATTGTCGTCTGCCAATTCACTGGCACCTTCTGTAGAAATTCAAATACCGTTGGCTGTTTTTCATACATTTCCGGTCGATCTGCCAACATCTGCATACCAGAATAAAAAACCACATAATACGCTAGTTGTCTTGCTAATGTTGTATATACACGTTTAGCTGGATTTTTTAAGTCAAAAATTCCCGGTGTATAATCAAACGCCCCGCAGAGCATCCTAGTGAATGGTAAAATCGTCGCATGATTTAGTTTAATCTTACCGCCTTCATACTCCTGCCCCTTCGCTCCTTCCCGTGTCAGAATATTCGGATATGTTCGTTCTATGCCAGTCCCTTTGATCGGCTCATGAATATCCAACATAATCTGATACCTCGCCGCCAGTTCCACCGTCTTTTGGTAATGTATTACACCCGTCTGTGAATGATGATATTCTTGTTTTCCATGAATTAACATTTTTGAACCAGTGTAGCCAGTTTTAACATAATGAATTCCGTTACTTACAAGATAAGAGAAAGCGCTCTCAAGTTGTCTTTCATAATTATCAATTTGACCAACTGTTTCATGTTGTGCAATCAATTCAATGTTATATTCTCGACTTTTTTCGGAGACTTCTTCCATATTAAAATCAGCCACTGGGTGGAGATAATCTGTAAATTTTCCGTTCATTGACCACTCACCACTCCAACCATTATTCCACCCCTCAATCAGAAGCCCCGAAATACCAAGTTTTAAACACCAATCCAAGTATTGTTTTGCATGCTCCGTAGAAGCACCGTGTTTTTTACCCTCCGCCCAAGTCCATTCCCCCACGTACATCGCCCACCAAATTCCCAAAAATTTCAGTGGTTTCACCCAGCTAAAATCATCCTTTGGTGGATTATTTAGGTTCAAAATCATTCGATTGACCGTCAACTCTATCGCCGAATCCGCGATCATAATTACTCGCCATGGCGAATCAAAAGGGAGATCAACATAAGCCTTCATTCCATCCGACAATGGTGTAATGTCCGTCTGCAAATGTTTATCCATATTTAGTTTTAACGTCATAGATCCATAGTTATAAAGTGCCGCCTCATGGATTACGACGTATTTATTGCTATTTGTTTCAACCGTGAGCGGCGTATGTACTGAATCCCTCAATTCATAAACCGGCCATTTTTCATAATTTAATTCGTATTTTGTTGCTTGATAAGCAGGAATTCTCCAAGCTTGACCATTTAAATCCAAATTAAACTCCGTTAGCTCATCCGTGACAATAATACGTTGAAAACTGGGCTGCGGCGGTATTTCATAACGAAAAGCCACACCGTCATTAAACACCCGAAAGCGCAATGAAAATAATCTCTGTTTTTCCGTTGTTTCCGTTAGATAAAATATCGTCTCGTTATATTCATTACGAATTTGTTTCTCCTCACCCACTATCGATTCCCAAACCGTATTTTCGCTCTTGTTTTGTGCACGCACGAGAGCTAAATTCTGCCCCAAATCATTTTCACCATATAGTTTAAAACCAAGTCGTGACTCTCGCACTAAAATGTCATTATTTTTACTTACCTCATAATAAATACGGCCGCTAGCTATTTTGACTCGACAATTAATATTCTTATTTGGTGATTCAATCTCGAAATGTTTTTCTTTAGACTTCCGACTAAAGAGTTTAATCTTAAAACTCATGCTTAAATTATACCGCAAGTTAAACTTATGTTAAAATAAAAATAACATTAAAATGTTAACTTGGATGATTAATCATGACTTCCAACAATTCACCTTATAACCAAATAAAAACCAGAAAAACTAAACAATCTCTTGAAACAAAAGCCCGCTATCGTATACCTTTTTTGGCTCTTGTTTTTGGTTTTATCTTTATAATACTTAGCACAATCACAATATTTAAAAATTTTTATCATAAAGATAGTATATATAATCTCGACGAAACTACTTGCCTGTCTAATTTAAATCTGAAGTTTCTCGATCAAAATGTAATCTGTAATCAACTTGTAGATAAACTTAATTTTTCTGACTTCAAACTCCAAGATACTCAAACTTTTGAGCTTACCTCAACTTCAAAAGATCATCTAGTTGCCAAAATCGAATTACCAGTTACGGATTTCTACAGTTCTTTAACCAATCTCACCACCGATCAATTTACCGACCAAAATTTTCTCAAAGAAAATCAAATCACCCTCATTCAGCCCGATCAACTTACGCCAACACAAAAGCTCCTCAGCTATCAAGATAACTATTACCTCGACAATCAAACATCAGGTGCTCGTTTTACAATTCTTGATATCAAAAAAGCTGATTCTTCTACATTCGAAGATCAGACCAAGATACAGACTATCTACAACCTTCTTACTCCGCTTTTCTCCAAAAACCAGCCAGAGCAATTAGTTTCCTTTGCTGAAACTGGCGTCACTGCGCTTTCTCGTCGTCTGACATTAAAACTAAACCAAGTAAATAATGGATCTTATTTTGCAGATTATCTCTCCGATTTTTTAAAAACCAAAACTTTTACTCATATTAGCAACGAAGTTAGTTTCAAAGAGAATTGTTCAGGCGGATATCAAACAATGGTACTTTGCGCCGATTGGCGTACTCTTGACACAATTAGCGCAATTGGTACGGATATCGTAGAACTCACTGGTAACCATAACAATGATGCTGGCACAGATAATAATCTCAAAACTATCGCAAAATATCATGAATTGGGACTAAAAACCGTCGGTGGTGGCGAAAATCTTGAAAAGGCCAAACAGCCGCTCGACCTCAACCAGTCTATCCGTCTTCTTGCCTATAACCATTCCACAAGCAGCGTCGCCAACGGCCAAATCGCCACCGCAACTACTCCTGGCGCCAATCCCTATAGTGAAGATCAAGTAAAGTTAGATCTAACTGCCGCTAAGTCCGAAGGTAAGTTTACCATTGTTAATATTCAATATTTTGAGTGCTCCGCCTATCCAAACCAGCCAGTCGCCTACCCAATTTGTGATCAACCTATTCAAAATCAAAAAGAATTTTTCCGTCATCTCATCGATCTCGGCGCTGACATGATTGTAGGAACTTCTGCACATCAACCTCAAACCTATGAATTATATAATCAAAAACCAATCTATTATGGACTTGGCAATCTTTTCTTTGATCAAATTTATTGGCCAGACACCACACGCAGTCTCATTCTCACCCACTATTTTAAGAATAATAAACTCTTACAAACACGTATTTCACCTACCATTTATGATAATACATTCAAACCTCGTCTTCTCGACTCTACTGAGACTCAAAACTTCCTAGCCCGCTTGCTTCTAGCTTCGCCAAAAGGGAATTAATATCAAAAAAATATAATCGTCAAAAGGAATTTCGATGCCATCAAATAATCCAATCCCAGAAAATTTCACCCCAAATGAACTATCAAAACATAGTATGCCAAAATTTGGTAAAATCCTTCTTATCATCATTTTTACGACCATCGGAGTTATCGCTCTTTCTTTTGGTATTGTCTATCTCATGAAATATCTCAACGAACAAACTACAAAACCCCAGCAAACCGAACAAACAATCAAACATTTTAAGAAAATCGATCTACAACCTACACTCGATCGCTGGCTCACTGCTCAGATCAATAAGAAAAATAATAGTATTCTCGTTTATGATCTCAATAATCAAGAAATTATCGCAAGAAATAATGATTTTACACAAAACAATAGTCTTGGCGTCGAAAATCTTTTTCTTGCTTATCTCGCTTATACCAAATTAGAACAGGGAAGCTGGAAGAAAAAAGATATCTTAAACATTAATGGTGAACAAATTACTCGCGACAATTGTCTTTCCAAAATTCTGCAAGAAAATCACCAAGGCTGTGCTTTAGCCCTAATTTCCGATTTTGGCGAAAATCACCTTAAAGATTTTCTCAAAGATCAATCTTACAATAATACAAATTTCGCAAATCACCTTACTAACACAGCAGACCTCCTAAGTCTTTCTAAACGTCTCCAAGATCACCCCGATTTCTCCGATCAGCTTTGGCAAGATTTTAAGACCAAACTCACGCCGACTAATGATATCAAGAATCCTCTGCTTACTGGCTTTTCCAGGCTCAATAGTTACGGTCTCTTTGGTGCACAAACCAACGACTCCACTAATGTAAACCTAAATTACCCAATTTTTAATAATATCTACTTTCTTGAAACAAAACAAGATGACCCAGCAAAAAGGCGTACATTAGTTCTCATTTTTCTAGCTTCCGATATTAATGCCACTTCGTTAATCGACTTAGCCAAAGCACTTGAGTCTACCATTTTAGAACAATAAGAATTACCAAAAATTCTCTGTTTTTACTAACATTTTTATCATCTTAAATCAACAAAAATAGACTCGCTTAGGAGTCTATTTTAAGTCAAAACTTAGCTATTTAGCATCATTCCAACGCTTAATTGCAGCCTTAATAACTTCTTTGGCAGATTCTATGCCTTCAAAGCTTTTTACGACAGTTGTGCCAGGCTTCTTTAAATCCTTATAGTGATTAAAGTGAAATTCAATCTGCTTAATCAATTGCTTCGGTAGATCTTCAAGTGTTTGATATTTATCACCATTATTGCGGTCATCAGCAGGAACACAGATTATCTTGTCATCTACTTCATCCGAATCAACAAATTTCATCACACCAAGCACACGAGCCTTAGTGTAAATACCGGTAGTAAGTGGCTGATCAGTTATCATTAAAACATCAAGCTCATCACCATCTTCGTCAAGTGTCTGTGGAATAAAACCATAATTACATGGTTTAGCAAAAGCCATTGGCTCTACACGGTCGAGCATAAAACAAGCGTTTTTGCGATCCCACTCAATCTTATGATTAGAACCAGTAGGGATTTCAATCACCACGTTAATTTCACCGTCTTCAAAATTTCCTGGGGTCAAGATTTTGTTAAAATCTGCCATAGCTAAACTCCTATTTAGTTTTAAACTCATTATAACATGTTGTCTCTTTGACGCAAAAAATATTTCTATGATAAAATAGATATATTAACATGATTCTCTAGGCCAAAACTGCCCAAAATCAACACTTTTCAATAAAATCAATAACCAAAAATGAGGCTTTATGACAAAACAACCCAAGAAAAAACCAAAGTATAAATCGACAATTCGACGCACGCTCTATTATTTCTTAAAAGCTAATAGTAAATACAAGTGGCTTGCCCTTGGCGTTCTCATTATTACTCCTATCGTTATTTTTGTACGCACCATTCTTGCTCCACTCGTGGTCGCCAATATTATTGACATTCTCTCCTCTGCCAAGCCAGAAGATTTTGTAAATTCTGGCAACATTTTTCAGATTCCACTCGTCCAGAAAGTTCTCCCTCAAGGAATTTTTCTTTTCCTTTGCCAACTCATTGGTTCTGGTATTCTAAGTAATCTTCGCGTCTATCTCGCCTGGAAAATGGAACTTTTAACCATCAATGATCTTTCCATCCAATGTTTTGACACAGTCAATAATCAATCTATGCAATTCCACTCCGACCGTTTCTCCGGCTCTCTCACCGCCCAGGTTGGTCGTTTCACTCGTGCCTACGAACGTTTTGCTGATTCTATTATTTTCAATATTATGCCCCTTATCGTTACCTTTTCATCTATCTTCGTAATTTTAATCAATCGTGCTCCTAGTTTTGCTATTCTCCTTATGATTTTTTCTATAATCTTCGCCATAGTTTCTTCCAAAAGCTTTAAGAGAATTGGCGAATGCAACGAAAAAGAAGCTGCCGCCCAAAATAAGCAAACCGGTCAACTTACCGATTCAATTACAAATATTCTTTCCGTCAAGTCCTATGCTCAAGAAAATTATGAACGTGCCCGCTATACAAAATTCCAAGCCGAAACCCTGGCTGCCGGCGAAAATTCCATGCGCGCCACCATTCACCGCGATGTTATTTTCGATTCTATATTTCTCTTAATCTACCTCCTCATGATCATCTTCATTGTTATTGGTGCGCCAGTCATGACTCTCCCAATTTCCACAGTCATCCTAATCTTCCAATTCTCTCAGACTATTTTAATGAGCCTTTGGGACGTTAGTAGTATCTTTAAAAATTTCACCCGTGTCTTCGGTGATGCTCACGAAATGACTATTATTCTTGACACCGTTGATACCGTAGTCGACGAAAAAGGCGCTAAAAAACTCATCGTTGATAAAGGCGCAATCAATTTTGACCATATCAACTTCAGGCACGCTGATGCCAAAGAAGATATCTTTCATGATTTTGATCTAAAAATCAAGCCTGGCGAACGCGTTGGTCTTGCCGGCCTTTCCGGTTCTGGCAAAACCACCCTCACTAAACTTCTCTTACGTTTTGCCGATGTTGATCAAGGCGCAATTAAAATTGACGATCAAAACATTAGAAAAGTCACCCAACATAGTCTCAGGAAGAACATCGCTTACGTGCCACAGGAAGCCTCACTTTTTCATCGCAGTATCGCCGACAATATCGCCTACGCTAAGCCCGACGCCACTATAACAGAAATCCAGCATGCCGCCAAACTTGCTAACGCTGCCGAATTCATCGAAAAACTCCCTAATGGCTATGAAACTATGGTAGGCGAACGTGGCATCAAACTTTCTGGTGGACAACGTCAACGCATCGCTATTGCCAGAGCTATCCTAAAAGATGCTCCGATCCTAGTCCTTGATGAAGCCACCTCCGCCCTTGACTCTGAATCCGAATCTCTCATCCAAGAGGCCTTGCTCCGTCTAATGCATGGTCGCACTTCCATTGTAGTAGCGCATCGTCTTTCTACCATCTCTAGCTTAGATCGTATCATTGTTCTTGATAACGGTCAGATCATTGAACAAGGTTCTCATGATGAACTTCTTAAAATAAAAGGTGGGCAGTATAAGAAACTTTGGAGTCGACAATCTGGTGCTTTTGTCGAAGAAACAAAATAATAAAATATCTCAATACTTTTCAGAATATTAAAAAATTCACCTCAAAAAATTCAGATTTGTTGAAGAGTTAAACATTGCGGTACAATAAATCTATGGATGATTTTAATACCAAAAGACGACCCCTTGCCGAGCGTATGCGCCCATCTAATTTAGCTGAGGTAATTGGGCAAGATAACATCATTGGTGACAATAAAATCCTCACTGAAATCGTCAAGAAAAAGGAACCCGTTAATTTAATTTTTTGGGGTCCTCCTGGGACTGGCAAAACCACTCTCGCTCGCATTTTAGCCAAAGAATTTGAAGCCGATTTTATTGAACTCTCCGCTGTCACCGCTCATAAAAGCGACGTTGAAGCCGTCGTGGAACGCGCTAAGCAAAACTGGAATCTCAAAATCCGCACTCTCCTTTTCGTAGATGAAATTCACCGTTTTAATAAAGCCCAGCAGGATGCTTTTCTTCCCCACGTTGAATCCGGTCTTATTACTCTAATCGGCGCTACTACCGAAAACCCCAGTTTCGAAATTATCCCTGCCCTCATTTCAAGATCACGCGTCATTGTCCTTAAATCTCTAGATAAAGAAGCGATTTTAAAAATTTTACATCATGCCATTGAAATAGAAAAAGCCGAAACAAGAATCTCAGATCAAGCCATAAAACTTATTGCCGAATTAGCAAATGGCGATGCCCGCTCCGCGCTCGGCGATCTCGAAATCTCTCTATCTCTCAGTGAAAAAGTCACTCCGGAATTAGTTCTCGAAGCCGTCGGGCAAAAAATTATCAACTATGACAAAGACGGCGATTATCACTATGACACTATTTCCGCCTTCATTAAATCCATGCGCGGCAGTGATGTTGATGCCACACTATATTATCTTGCACGCATGCTCGAAGGTGGCGAAGACCCTAAATTCATTGCTCGTCGCATGACAATCTTTGCCTCCGAAGATATTGGGCTAGCAGGCAACGGTGCCCTCGGACTCGCATTTTCAGCTTTCCAAGCAGTTGAACGTATTGGCATGCCAGAAAGTGGCATTATCCTCTCTCATGTCGCCATCGCTCTCGCCAAATCAAAAAAAGATCGTAGCAGTTATGACGCCTGGAATCGTGCCAAAGACCTTGCTAAAAATACTCGTAATTTACCAATTCCTCTCGGCATACGCAACGCACCGACCAAACTTATGGAGGACCTCGGCTACGCCAAGGGCTATAAGTGGGAGGCAGGCTTCCATCATGATGTTAGTTATCTACCAGATAAAATTAAAGATCAAAAACTCTATTTCCCCAACAAATAAGATTAACCAAGTCAATTAAGCTTAGCTAAGAAATCATAAAATACACCACATTGACGTATTGAACTTAACCAAGAATTTCATGGACTTTCTGCCTTAACATAGGCACTACATCTTTCTCAAACCAAGGATTCTTCGCCTGCCAACGAAAATTTAACGGACTCGGATGTACTATTGGAAAATATTTTGGCAAATATTCTTGAAAACACCTCACTGTCTCCGTCAAATTCTCTTTTTTTGTATCTTTCAAATAGTTTTTAATAGCATATTCACCAATTAAAATCGTCAATTTAATTTTTGGCATCAAAGCTAACATTTTTTCATGATAATCCTCAGCAATAAATTTACGTGGCGGCAAATCACCAGTTTTACCTCTGCCAGGAAAATAAAAATCCATCGGCATAATTGCGATTCTTTTTGAATAAAAAATCGCCTCATCCACTCCCATCCAATCACGTAATTTTTCACCAGATTTATCCATAAATGGGATTCCATTCTCCTCAACTTTCGCTCCTGGTGCTTGTCCAATAATTAAGATTTTAGCTTCCTCACTTACCTGATAAATTGGTAAAATTCCACGCTTCGAATAATCACTGTTTCGCTCATCCGAAATCAGTGCATCTCTTATTTTCGTAAAATTATTTGTCACATTATTCATATATTTACCTCACATTTATTTTACTACCTCTAGGCTTTTTTGACGATCTTTGATACTATAAGCTCATAAAAAGGAGTCTCATGGAATTATTTATTATCACTCTCGTACTTGTTTTTCTCTTGGTGGTCATCCCAGGTGTTCGAGTTATCAACCAATACGAACGCGGTGTCGTCCAGCGTCTTGGTCGCTTCCGTAAAATTCTTGATCCAGGACTTCATGTCATCATTCCTTATATCGACATCATGCGCAATGTCGACGTTCGTACCACGCCAATGGACGTACCGAAACAAGAAGTTATTACCAAGGATAATGTCACCGTTAATGTCGATGCGGTCGTCTATTTCCGCGTGATTGACGCTAAAAAAGCAGTCTTTGAAACTACTAATTACGCCTATGCCACCTCAACTTTTGCTCAAACCGCACTCCGCGACGTAACCGGTAATTTTGATCTCGATGAGCTACTCTCGAAACGCAATGAAATTTCAAAACAAATCAAAGAAATCGTTGATACGCAAACTGATAAATGGGGAATTGATATTGAAAATGTTAAACTCCAAAATATTGAACTCCCAGCTGACATGAAACGTGCTATGGCAAAACAAGCTGAAGCTGAACGTGAACGTCGTGCTGCAATCATCTCTGCTGAAGGAGAAAAAGCCTCTGCCACTGCTGTTGCTGAAGCTGCCGAACTCCTCGCCAAAACACCAGGTGGTCTCAATATCCGTACTCTCCAGACCCTGGAGAAAATCAGTACCGACCCCTCTCAAAAGACGGTCATTTTATTATCTTCGGATCTCACCGGTAGTATCAAGAATATAATCAAATAAATTATAGTTCTATATATTGATTTTTTAAACATAATATCTTATGCAATATTTCTTTAGCTATCAGACTCCCGACCAATTTGATGACATTCTTATGACCAGTGATGGAAGTTATCTCACAGGGCTCTCATTTAGCAATCAAAACAATATTAAAAATCTCGCAACAAAATCTCTGCCAATTTTTCAAGAGACCTGTCATTGGTTAGATATTTATTTCAACGGACAAAAACCTACTTTCAACCCAAGATATAAAACTAATGGGATCACTCCGTTTCGTAAAGAAATACAAGGCCTGCTTCTAAAAATCCCTTTCGGTGAAACCACAACTTATGGCAATCTTGCCAAAAAACTTGCTGAAACCCATCATCTAAAAAAGATGTCCGCTCAAGCAGTTGGTGGCGCTGTCGGCTGGAATCCTATCTGTATTATTATCCCATGCCATCGTATTCTCGGGGCAAACAATAAAATTACTGGGTATGGATGCGGAATCAAAAATAAAATCGCCTTACTTAGACTTGAGCAAAGCTATTTTTTTAGATAGAAAAAACTTTATACTAAAACCCGCCTCACAATAACTCCATGGCTCAAAATTATTGATACTATTTGTCTTATAAGAAATACACTATAGATAATTACTACAAACGCAACTGACTAAAATTTATTTGATTTCTTCGTTTAATATTTCAATAAATCTGGTTATTTGTTTATCCATAAACGCATCTTTTTTAGAATTGTTCAACATAACCGCCCACTGTGTAGCTGAAAGATTTTTCTCTGTTTTGTTAAAAAGCTTCTCATCAATTAATCTATTCAAAACTCTACGAGTATAAGCCATAACGTCGCTATATTCTTCAGAATCTTGTCTCGCAGCCCATATTTCACCCGTTGAATATTCTGAGATAATCCATTTATTGTCAATATCTTTGATATTTGCCAAAAATCTATTAGCTTTCTCTGATTTAAAATATTCTAATTTGGCATTATATCGTTCTGAGATCTTTTCAAATATCGTCAGTATATCAAATGTAGCACTTATCGCTGTTTCACTTAACAGTTCACCATGTTTTTTAATATCATCAAGAAACGCTTGCTTATCTGCATTAGAATAGCCATAACTATTACCACTAGATTTTTTCGAAATAACTTCTTTTTTAACTTCTGCACCATATAATTTCGGAATAATAATTTCAAAATCATCATACCTGTAATATTCGACCTCTACCGCATAAATATCAAAATGTGAATTTTGGTTAATATAAACAATTAAATCTTTCAAACGATTATGAAGTTTATCCATCAGTACAACAAATTTAATATTGCCTGAGTTGAGATTATCAGCTATGGCAACTAGTACATCGGTTATATCTTCCATGCCGAAAAAGTCAGCGAATGACTCTCTAAAGTTCTTATCGAATTGTTTACTTGTGTGACGATTAAGCTGTTCAATAAAAGCTTCAAAATCTGTAGAATGCCGCCAAAGCGAAGCGCCATAGTCAAGGGCCTGTGCTACGACTGTCCGTTTATCAGGGTTGCGGAATAATTTTGTCTCTACGACATAAATATTACCTTTTTGATCGAAGGCCAAAGCATCTATTGGTCCGCTATTTGTTTGAAATTCACGTGCCGCTACAAATAATCTAATATCACTATCCACTTCATACATCGGAATCATATCAGGATTATCATAAATATATTGCTGAATGTTTTGCTCTAATCCGAATTCCTGCTTGTCTAATCGTTGTGCATTTTTATTATTACGTGATACTATTATCGACATTTTAACCCTTTCTTTATTAAGAATAAATATAATAAATCCACCATATGATTCTATGGTGGATTTGACTAAAATCTCAACTGGCTGGGGATGAGGGATTCGAACCCCCGAGTGGTGGGACCAGAACCCACTGCCTTACCACTTGGCGAATCCCCAGTATTCTACAATTATACCATATTTTGTCCCAAAATCCCCAAAATCCCCAAAAATATTTCATAGCATACCTACTCGCCTCGAGAAACACACCTCCCAGATCATCATAATAAACCACAAGAATAGCAACTAAACGCATTATTCCAGATTTTTCCTCAAATTTTTACTGTTTTTCCCAGTTGTTTTGCTTTTTAAAAAGTGTTATATTTAATTCAATATATAAAAGGAGGAAAAATGGCTAAAAAGAAAAAAGCCGATAATGCCCAGAAAAAGGCCGCTGCGGCTAAAATAGAACAAGCTAAAGTCGAACAGATTAAAGAGGTTAAAGAAATTAAGGAAGCTACCGTTGTAGAACCAGCTCAAGCTACTTTTAAAAGCGAACAAAAAGCAGAAAAACTCGCCAAAACTGACAAATTCTGCTTTAAAACCTTCATAAAGACCGTTTTTGCTAAAAAATATGATAAAAATGAAAATATTTTAAATATCTTCAAAAAACCCAGTCTCTACGGTGGTATTTTAGCTGAAATGATCGGTGCTGGCATTCTTGCTAGTATTTTGTTACTCGTCAGTCCTTCCCAGGGTTCCATCATTCTTATGATTGTTATGATCGGCATCAATTTAGCCTTCTTTGGTATTTCTGGCGCTCAGTTTAACCCTGCTATCACCGCTGGCATGATGGCCTCCAGGCGCATCTCTGCTATCCGTGGCGTCATGTACATGCTCGCTCAGATCATCGGTGCTTGGTTTGGCTTCATGATTGTTAAAGGTTTCATGTCAGAAAATATGACTGCAGACCAACTTATGCACATGGCAGAGTTTACTAAGAAAATTGACGTCGTCCTACTCGTTGAGTTGATCGGCTCAGTTATTGTCGGTATCTTCTTTGCTCGTGCCTCTGTCAATAAAAAACAAGCACTAACTTTCTCTATCCTTGCCGCTAGCGGCATTATCACTGCACTCCTCATCGGTACTATTTTGACCAGCGTTGCAGAACTTAAGGGTATTTACTCTATTTTAAATCCAGCTATTGCAATTATTTATCAGGTTTTGCCAAAAAGTGGTGAATTTGGTGAACTTATGCAAGGTCTTGCTGTCGCTCTTGGTGTCTACTTTGTTGTACCTATGGTCGGTAGCTCACTTGGCTTCTTCCTATCTGACAGCATGGAAACTCTGTCAAAAGAGGATTAACCACTAATTTTGACCAAAAAGGGAATCTTCGGATTCTCTTTTTGTTTTTTGTCCATATTTTCTTAAAAATCAAATATCAGACAAAACCACTTAAAACAGGGAAGAGTGTGCTATAATCATCTCATGAATATTGGCGAACAAATCACAGAGCTAAAAAAACAATTAGCAAAAATTAACTCAGATCAGTCAAAGATCAGG
>ERZ773099.1640-NODE-1640-length-16344-cov-3.419854_pt1 | contig 16344 bp, 12 predicted proteins | sample MGYA00511120_ERZ773099 | MGnify/ENA primary metagenome ERZ773099 (study PRJEB29015, sample SAMEA2738012) | human oral metagenome | biome: human oral; feature: human-associated habitat; material: dental | place: China | collected 2104 ...
AGCAATAATATTCCACTTCGAGAGGAGTTTTAGGAGTGATTCGGTCATCCATTTTCACTGTTCTGGGACAATGAAGTCTCTTCCCTCAATAGCCTTCAGTTTTACAGAAACTTCCTTTGCTTTCTTTGTTGTTTTAGAAAGTTGAGTAGGTCGCTGACTTTTTTTTGTTTTTGTTTCAGATTTTGTTGCTGCTTTCATAGTATTTTCCTATAGAAACCTAAAAAGATATCTAAGTATACCTTCTTTCTCACAAAAAAGCAAAAAAATCTGAAATTCTCCCTTATTTCCTCTTTACATTTTGAGTATTCTATTTTATATATAATCTTCTTAGTTTTGGAATCTTCTATTTTCAAAAATGTTCCCTTAGGCTCTGAAGCCCATAATCATTGACTAGTCTCTCCTTTCCCATGATCATTACAGGAATATCTCCTGGCTGATTTTTTAGAATATCTGCCAAAAGCTGGATGCTTTTGAGATTATCTGGCAAACTTGAGATACAGAATGGTTCGTGATCAGGTGTTGTAGGTCAAAGAGGCTCAGAATTCTGATCTTCATCGTTTCCTTTACCTATTTCAAGCGTTTCATCGTCTTCTTGATCTAGTTGTTCTAAGTCTTCCTCTTCCTCAGCCTCATTATCAGCAAAAATTTCCTCTGGATTCATCTCTTCTGAGCTAAGTCCCTCCTCAATGCTCTCGTCGTCATTTTCATGAGAATGTCTGCTCGGTTTTTGTTCCTGGATTGTACTATCAGCACTCTCTGACTTGATTTTCTCAATCTGTTTGCTCTTTTCTTCGCCGTATCTTTCTTTTTTTGCTCTTACGACGGTCCATTCAGGATCGTATCTGCTTCCTGCAAGTTTGATCAGCGTCTCATAGTCAGTTTTAATGATTTTATCTAGGTATACTCTACCATTACTCTTGCTTCCATAAATGATCATAAGGTCAAATTTCTTGAAATCTAGAGCATCTCTCGTAAAAAACTCCCAATCTCCAGAAATATCCTCAATCTTAATGAAAAATCATTTCTTCTTTGCTCTTTGAATTTCTTTGATATATCCGTGAATGATAAATTTTGGATAATCATTTTTTTCTAAGACCTGATTGAGGAAAGATCCTTTCTTGATATATTGATAGAGTCCATCCAGTGGACTCCCAGAGATAAATGCCTTAAAGGTTTCCTGTTCCATCATGAGCCTCTCCAAAAGGTTAGAAGGCTGAGCTGGCTTCATTTGAATTTTTGTATCGACCTGAAGCCCACCAAAGAGCCCAAAATCCGCTGTTGAAATATTCTTCGTCCAGTCAATCAAATTCTGAACATTTTCTAACAATACATTTCTATCTCCAAAGGCATCTAAGGCACCAGCTTTGATCAGATTTTCTAGTGATTTTTTGTTTACGACACTTGAGCATCTTTTGAGGAAATCTTCCAAGGAGCTAAACTTCCCATTCTTCTGTCTTTCTTGCTGAATAGTTTCTCCTACATCTTCCCCAATCCCTTTCGTAGAAAAAAATCAAAGTCTGATGACATCTCAGATCGCAGCTACATGATTAAATGATTCATTGACATCAGGTCCGAGTACAGAGATCCCTTTGTTCTGAATCTCTGAGATATAAAAGCTCTGAGTATCAGTGTCTTCCTCAACCGAACGAATCAATGCTGCAGAAAACTCAAGTGGAAAATGTGCCTTGAGATATGCTGTCTGATAGGCAATCATGGCGTAACATACCGAGTGCGACTTATTAAACGAATAAGAAGCCGCAGGCTCGATCATTTTCTCGTAGATATTCGTGGTTGTCTCTGGCTTATACTGTCTATAGGTTTCTCCTCTTGTTACAAATTCTTTTTTGAGTTTTTCGATTACTTCTTTTTTCTTCTTACCAACTCATCTTCTGAGCATATCTGCCTCACCTAGTGAAAACCCTGCCATTGCCTGCACCAAAAACATCAACTGCTCCTGATATACCGCAATTCCATAGGTCAAACTCATAATAGGAGAAAGATCTTCGATCAGTTTTCTATTTTCTTCTTCAGCAACTTCAGCTCCATACTTTTTTGTAAGTTCAGCTCTTAGTTCTGCACTCATATAGGAAATTTCCTCTCTACCATGCTTTCTCTCAATATATCTTGGGATAAACTCCATCGGACCTGGACGATAAAGTGCATTCATAGCCACGAGATCATTGATTGAGTTTGGCTCAAGCTGGATCAAAAACTTTCTCATCCCTTGAGATTCAAACTGGAAAATTCAGGTCGTATCTCCCTCCTTAAATACACTCTCATAGGTAAAAGTATCGTTGATATCCGGCTGAAATGAGGTAGTTTCCAAGAAATGTTCAAAAATCGGATCTAGAGTTTTGTTTTCTTGTTCGTGTCTGGCTTTTATGATTTTGATACAAGTTTTGATGATTGAGAGGTTTCTAAGTCAGAGAAAATCCATCTTCAAAAGTCAGATTTGTTCTAGTGTTGGTCCATCATACTGACTTACGATAGTGTGATCATTCTCCTTGACATATTGAGCTGCAGTGTAGGTTGAAACAGGTTCTGGAGCGATGATGATTCCACAGGCATGAACTCCAAGCTGTCTGAGGTTCCCCTCAATCCCACAGGCAAGGTCAAAAGCTTTCTTCACATTATCTTCAGTATTATAGATATTTTGCACTTCTTCAAACTCTGGCAAGGGATCATTGATCAGGCTTTTTAGTGGAACTTTGTCGGGAATCATATTAGAAATCTGGTTGGCTCTTTCAAAAGGCACTCCAACCGCTCTAGCAGAATCCTTGAATGCCGCTTTTGTTGCAATCTTCATAAAGGTTCCGATTGAGCAAACCTTTTCCTGTCCATATTTTTGCGAACAATAGTCAATTACTCTCTGTCTCTGCGTATCCTCAAAGTCGATATCAAAGTCGGGCATTGATATTCTCGCTGGATTCAAAAATCTCTCAAAAAGGAGATCAAATGGAAGCGGATCGATATCTGTAATTTCGATCGCCCAAGCAAGGAGAGAACCAGCACCAGAACCTCTTCCTGGACCTACTACGATTATTTGTTTTTTTGCTCGCCTCACATAGTCTGATACGATCAAAAAGTAAGAATTAAATCCCATCTCTTTGATCACTTTAAGCTCGTATTCAAGTCTATCAATATACTCAGCTAGGCTATACTTAGAGGTTGCAAGGGGGTAGAAATCTGCATATTTTGCGATAAAGTCTTTTTTGAACTGTGTATAGCTCTCATGAGTAAATCTTTTCAAGTCTTCAGGGGAAGTTTCAGGTACCGACTTCTCGAGGACTCCTTTATTAGAAATCTGGCTCAATGCGATGATAGTATCATTATCCCAATCTAGTCTAAACCTCGTCTTAAGCCCCCTATATGATAGAAAGCGAAGTTCAAACTCATATTTATTCATAGTAGGCATTGCAGATAGTCTTGATTGAGAATAAAGTTGAATAGTCAGTTTTGAGTGTAGTGTTTTCTCCTCCAAAATCAATTTAAAAACAATAAAAAACTGACCTCTAATACAGAAGTCAGCCTTTAATCTAGTTGAAATTTATCATTCTCCACCTTCCTTCAATTTTTGCCTCACCAGAGAGCCATTTTACATGAGCTCCCTGGTATTCATTGAGTTGGAGTGGAATTTTAAAAATCCCTTCTAGTTTCTTCTCCTCGTTTGCCCAGATAAAATCTGAATCTTTGAGAATAGTTGTATAGGTCCTTGATCTCGTCTGGATCGTCCACTCGCTGCAAAATCTTACCTCTTCTATAAGTTTGGACTTATGAGTAAAGGTAATCATCAGAGAGCTTTGTCCAGATACTTTGCTGATAAACATACCAGTTTTCCAAGAAATAGGTTCTTGATAGCTATCTTCACTCTTTGAACATGCAAATAAAAGCATACTCAAAACTACGAATACTACGATTTTTTTCATTTTCTAAATGTTTTTTTATGTTTGATACTCTCACTATAATGATTCCCTCCCTAAAATCAATTCAAAATATTGACAAAATAAATAAATATAAGAAAATGTGTTAAAAAAACATAAAAAATAAAGAAGATGGTAAATGAATATATAGTTTACAACTAGTATTTTAATGATTTTCAAAAATCTTTTCAAAAAATTGACATTTTCAAAAAAAGATATATAATATTGTTGTCGCAAGAATGATAGTAATCTTGTGATAGGAAAAATCCACTTCCTTTGGAGAATAACGTTTTAGATAGTACCTTTGAAATAAACCATAAAAATCAGATTTTTTCTGATGAGTTTTTCAGAGTGTGAACAGTATTCTTCACAAATTGTCTTTGTAAACGAATAAAAAGGTTCTACACACAAGCCGTTTTATTCATAAAAAAAGACAAGATGAAACAACCTTCAAGAACTCATTTTGGAGGGATGTGGAAAGTTTTAGCAGTGATTGTGATCTTTTGATATACTGTTTCTAGTGTGCTTGCCTCAAATATTACAAGTATCAAGAATACAGAATCAAATCCAATTACTCCAGCTTCTAGCCTCCAAAAGGAAATTGAGACTGATGTTGCCTTGAGTGCTAAAAAGGTATGGAACAACCTGGTAAATTTTATGCAAGATGGTATGGATGGTGCTTCAACTGGGATCGAAAAGTCTCAGAAAGAAAAACCTGATTCAGCTTCTGATATAAAATATCCAATCGTTCGTAGCGTTTTACCTCAGACAGAATCGGCGCTCTTGCCTGCTTTTTGAGATATCAGTACTGATCCTCATAAAGCAAGTATTGAAGCTCTCGCTAGTATTTGAGTTATTCAATGATGAGCAAGTGGAAAATATTATCCACATAACTTTGTTCGTACCAGTGACTTTATCAGAGTTGTACTAGATATTTATAGATACAAACTTGGATATTCACTAGAATCAACTAACGGTCTTTCTGATCAGAGTTTTTTCAAGCAAGGTTATGGAAATGCACTTCTTCTCAAAAAACTTAATACCGCAAAAGCTTTATGATTTCTTGATCATCTAGGGACAATTGAGCTTGATGCTCTAATTACTCCTGTTCAAGCGATGCAGATCCTTAACACTATTTTAGATCTCAATCCATATATCGGTCAAAAAGAGAAGGTAAATCTGATTTCTTCTTCTGATACTCAGTTTACTAAATCACAGATGGCCTGATATTTGGCAGATATTTTCCAGTTGGAAAAAAGTATCATATCACCGGTATTTAATGATATTAGTAATCATAGATATCATGCGGCAATTACCAAATTAGCACAGCTCGGGGTAGTAGCTGGTAAGAATGGTAATTTCTATCCAGATAATGATGTCCTTCGTGCGGACTGAATAGTTATGCTCGCCAATAGTTTACTGGCTCAGCAGTGAAAAGCACTTGTTATTACTAATTTTACTCATTTACCAAAAATCAATGATACAACCTATTTTGCAGCCTTTGCTCCCCATTTGGAATATTTGCTTACAAATGAGATATGAGATTTTCTACTTCGTAATGAACAGTCAGGATATCTGTTTTTACCTCATGCTCAGCTTACTAAGTGAGAGGCTTATCAGCTTGTTTCCCAAGCTACTAGAGCTAAGTTGCTCAACATGGATCAGTGAGAGACCTCCAAACCGATCACGAGAGGAGAGCTAGCGGATCTAATCGTTCAGGCTTTTGATTTTGCTCCTAAAGAGTCAACAACTTCAGCCTATCAACCTACTTCTGAACCTCAAAGTGCTAATACTAAAAACCAAGCACTCAGAGAGGAGAAGAAATGATTTCTCGCTACTTTACTCAAAGATATGATGGACACACTCTAGTTGATACCAGTACTTGGAAAAAATAAACAAGGTTAAACCTCACAAAAAAATCAGATTTTTTTGATCTTTTGCTTAGTATTTAAGCATTTTATACTTAATTATATAATACCATGAAAAAAACAGACACAATTAGATATAATAGTTATGAAAAGGATATTGTTCAAGGACTTGAACCAAATGAAGCTTTATACCTTCAGAAGCAATCTGCGAGAATGAGAAAAAATACGCAGCAAGCGGATATTTTAAGATCTCAGGAAGCTGAAATCAATGAATATATTTCTCATACTTCAAATGCACTTTCTAGTACATTGAATCTTAGCGATAGCTTTTCTTCTCAGATGAGAAATCAAGTTTTGAACACCAAACATGACTTGCATCATCTCTTTTCTCTTGAACATTAAAAGTTCTAGATGACAAGCGAGAAATCTCCACATTTTGTGGGGATTTTTTTGTTATCAAAAGATGAAAAATCTGATGAGAAATCGCTGTTGGTATATGAGTATTCCCTTGGTTTTAAACGAAACAAAGCCTCCTTAGACCATCTCTCTAATCTCACAAAAAAGGTGAAAATAGAGGTTGAGATTAGTGTTTCTAGTTGTTGCTCTTGGAGCGGATTTTTGAGGTGAATTCCCCTTCTTATTAGAATAAAACACAAGTCAGTCAAATTTTCTTTAGAATTTGGGCAATGAATGCTAGGGGAGCTTAAATAGTTCGGAATTTCTTCTTGATAATAGAAACAATATCGGTAGATTTAAGAAGACCAATGAGTATCTCGTAAGTCTACCGCCACATAAATGACTATAGGTAGATACTTGGCGGTAGAGTCTATAGTTTTTTATGTTTTTTGGGGAAATAATGTATCAGACCATGCCAGGGTTAAAAAATGATATAAAGCAAAGATTGCTTATATATCGGCAGTATGTTCTACTAAATAATAAGGAGGGGAAAACAGATATCAATAGAGATACTCAGGATTTTTTTGTTGAATTAGGAAACGAATTATTTTGATTTAATCTAAAAAATGCAGACTATGAAAATAAGAATCAAGACTCTTTTGATCTAGAGAACTGTGATAAACTGTTTGTTGTTCAGGTTACATCCACAACTACTGCAGCCAAAATCAAGTCTGGACTAGAAATATTTAGGGATAAATATAAAGCTGAATTTTCCCGTTTTAAAATCCGGTTTATATGACGTAGAGTGAGAAATAGAAGAGATTTTAGTGAACATAGTGAGTACTTTGACACAAGAACAGATATTATTGACATAGATACTGTATCAAATGAAATTAATAAAATTCTTGATGAGGACAGACTTTTTAAAATATTAAATATTATTGAAAAATATCAAAGCCTCTCTAGATTGGATTATCAGAAGGTTAAGAATATTCTAAAATATATGAAGAATTATATCAATTGCAAATAGACAAAGAAAGAACGAAAAGGTCTGATTATATGGAGGAAAAGAATAAACTTAATAAAGTTGATAAGGTCATTTATCAGGAGTCCATTGTATTTAATCAAAGTATAGAAATGCTATTAAAAATGGATGATAATACAAGAGCTTTATATAATTCAATAGCTGAATCAATAAACAAGCTTTTACATACTTGAGAGAATGTTTTAGTTGATACCATCAAAGAAATTGTTGATAGCATGCCACTTGATGAAAGGATAGATATGCATTATGAAACGCTTATGATAGTTCTATGTAATATGTATTTTAGTTGTGATATCGGGGAAAATCCAAAATGCTTCTAGTTGATAAACATGAAAATATAGATACTTCCTTACTCGTGCTTAGTATGAGGATTTTTAATGAGATAAAAATGCAGAGGTATATTTCCTATAATAAACTATTGGCTAAAATGAGATTTATAGAAAAAAAAAGAAAGCTTAAAAAGCAGCATATTAGTGCAGAAAAATTTATTTGAGCCTTAATGTTTTTATATGCTTGCAAAAAAATTATTTATCATAAAGACATAGACATTTTTACATTGAATCATTGTTTAAATGAAACTCAGTAGACTATATACAAATAATTCTGATTTTCAAACAATAGACTTTAATTCATGATTTAATGTTATTTTTTGAGATCATGAAAAAAAAGATAAGCCATGAGAAAATGGAGTAGGGAAAACAAAGCTTTTACAACTGATAGATTTTATGCTCTGATGATCTCATTCCAGTTTCAATAAACAAATAAAAACGAATTTGGATTGATGGGTCTTTTTTTTGGAGATTGAAGTTAAACAGGACCATTATATAACTATTTCTAGATTTCGAAATAGTGCAAAGATCTCTATAAAAAAACATAGTATCAACAAACAAGATTATAGGGATATTTTGGATGTAGAGCAAGAATGGAATGTATGGAAATGTGCAGAAAAACAAGGCATAGAGATAATAAATTCATACTTAAATTTTAGTACATCATTCCCCTATAGGACTCTTATACATTATCTATTAAGAGAACAAAATGACTATGCAAGTCCTTTTACTACATCAAAATATATGAAGCATAGAGATTGGAAGCCTTATTTGTATGAATTACTTTGATTTGATGGTATAATATTAAAGAGAAAATATTTATTGGAGGATGAACAAGAACAACTAAAAAAACAAATTGAAAATTTAAGAAAAGATGTCCCAGAATCTATTAATGAAATTTATGTTCAAAAGACAGAATTAGAGGAACGTGTCCAAAAATTAAGGCAGTCTTCAGATATCTCCCCCTTTAAATCACAGAATTTTGATGATACTACTATTAGAGAGCTTGTTCAATGAATAGAAAGCGAAATTTATCGTCTTAATCGTGATCAATACAGAATATCTACAGAACTTGAATTGATTAATGAATCTTTAGAAGAGACAACAATAACAGAATTTCAAGAAAGACAATTTAAGGATTTTTTTTGCCAATTAGAGGGGGTACTTTCTGAAGAGGGAGATAACCTGAAACAAAGACTAATTGATGTAAAAAAGTTCCAAGAAACTCTTACTTTAGAAAGAAATAAATATCTGAAGGAAAGAAAGGTATTATTAGAATCAGATTTAGATGCAATAGCTGAAAAATATAAATCATTGGATGATAAAAAAGAACAGCATTTACGTAAACTTCAAGAATCAGATTTGTTTAAAAAATACCAATCACAACAAAGAGAAATTGCTGAAAATCTAGAGAGGATAAATCAATTAGAAAGAGAATTAGCGATCCATCACTTAATAGAAGAATATTCGAAAAAAAGAAATAAAATTGAGGAAGAAATTAAAGAGCTTATTTCCGAAATAAAGTTGCAAAATTCTTATACAAATTATCCGGAGTTATTCACTAAAATTAGTAACTTACTAAAAGATACTTATTCCAAAGTATATGATCAAACAGAAAAAGCCTTGATTTACCTCAATACTAATCATTCTTGAAATCCTGATTTTGAAAATAAAATAACAGATCAAAAAGATAATCCTTTGGCAACTGATGATGGATATACAGCCAAAAGAATCCTATGTGCCCTATTTATACTATCCATAATGGCTATTTATTCTGAAGAAGGTTTTAATTTTTTTAAGTTTGCGTATTATGATTGAGTTTTAGAATCTGCCTGAGAAGGAGTGAAAAGAAACTTTATCCGCGAGACTAAGGAACTTTGTAATAAGTATAATATCCAATATCTTATTAGCGTCATAAGAACCGATTTACCAACAGACAAGAGTATTATAAATCAAGATATCGTAATTACTCTGAGTAAAAACAAAAAGTTATTTTGAAAAAATTTTTAACCGCTATATTTTCAAAAGATGCCAGAATCTACTAAAAAATGCCCATTTTGTGAGTCTGAGGTATCTGAAACCGCAGTAAAATGTAAATATTGTTCAGAGTTTATAGATAAAAGATATAAAAAAACAGATAAACTTATTTATAGAGATGCATTCCAGATATCAGATCCAAAAATTTTTTGTCCTCAGTGTTGATATGAGGGGAAAACCTCGAAAATAGAAAGGAAAGGAAGTTCTTCAGTGGGCTGTCTTTTGTATTTATTCTTCTTCATCCCATGATTGATTTATGCTGCACGAAGGGGGCATTATTATTTTATTTGCCCAGAATGTGGTTATAAGCATATTAAGAAGCTAGAAAAAAATAATGATAACAGAAATTAAAATCTGACCATACTATGGTCAGATTTTTTTATTTTCTGAAAAAAGAAATCATGAGCGATACAGATTACAAACCTAAACTCAGACTGGAGGTTGAAAATGCCATAGGTAGGAATAAAGTCTAATAAGAGCTAGAGGCAATCCTATAAGAGCAAAAGTAGTAGGATTAAAGTAGAACCAGTATCCTAAGAATACTAGAGAACAAATAAGTCCTAAAATTTTTGATACTAAGAAAATTGTCTTCAGCATTTTTGCTTATTGCTATAAATTAAAGAAGACCAATACAGACCTATATTTATATAAAGTTTTTCCTAATTCTTTGCTCGAACTACTGCGAGAGAGAAATATAGGAAAGCGGGTGAAATTTGTTCTTGGGTAAAAACAAAAAACAACCTACAGTATATAATCCCCGACCTTGGCTAGAATGCCTTAGCTGTGGCTGGGTAGACCAAAGCGGGGATTTTATAGTGTAAGTTATTTATAGCTAATTATTCTAGTTCACTACCCCCGTGTATTGGCTAGTTAATTGATGTTTCAATAGGCAGGCCAACACTCAGTGGATACAGAAAAAGCCTATTATCATCACGGATAATAAGCTCTACAAGTGGTGAAAACTAACATTTCATAATGCCCCAGCCCGGAGTCGAACCGGGATTACAGTCTTCGCAGGACTGTGTCCTATCCATTGAACGACTGGAGCATCGCTCCATGCAGTATATGAAACTCTTCTCAAAAAACAAGCTTTTTCTTGCAATCTGCAACCATTTTCATATAGTATACCAAGCAAATAACCAAAAGAAACTCCTGTTCCTTTTGCTAAAAAAGCCACTTTTACCTTGAAAAAGGATCACGTGAATACTAAAATAAAAACCGAGCTCGCAAAACATATCAATCTCGCCTCAAAGACTGGAGTATTTTTCTCAGCCTTTGACTCAGCTGGGCAACTTTTGGCTGCAAATGGGGTGATCAAGACGGATAGAGCCGTGGAATTGCTCGTAGATAGCTTCTGCTCTGGAATTCTCAATAAATACTGAGAAAAAATTAAAAGGCTGATTTTTGATCTTGTGACTGAAATTAGAATCCAGAACGACCCAAATGAACTCATCAAAGTGCCAATGCATGAGCGAGGAGTATTCCTTGTGCAGTGAGAGGATCACAAGAGCTGAGTTCTTCTGCCAAATACCAAGTGAATAGATACTATCCAGCAGGCACTCTCCGCTATCAAGCAAAAATATGGTCTCTCATCACAGGTTTCTGTCTATCTTTTCAAGACTATTAGAGTTGAAATTCCACTATAGATCAAATATTTGACATAAAAAAATAAAAAAAACCTGAAGCATGACTTCAGATTTTTCTTTATGTTTTTTGAAGATATAAGGTATCAACTATTCTCTCGTAATCATTTTAACAAAAGTTTCAGTAGGTACTTCAACACTTCCGATCGCTTTCATTCTTTTCTTACCTTCTTTCTGCTTTTGGAGGAGTTTTCTTTTTCTGCTTACATCTCCTCAGTAACATTTAGCGAGAACGTCCTTTTTGATAGCAGAGATCGTCTCACGAGCAATGATTTTATTTCCAAGTCCTGCTTGGAGTGGAATTGCGAACAGATGCTTTGGAATCAGTGTTTTTAATTTTTCTACTGCTTCACGACCAAGGTAATATGCTTTATCATAATGCACAACCCAGGTTAATGCCTCAACTTTCTCGTTATTGATAAAGATATCGAGTTTCACCAGATCATCAGGTGTATATCCCTTAAATTCATAGTTCATGGTCGCATATCCTTTGGTCGCAGACTTGAGACGATCATAGAAGTCAACGATAATCTCTCCCATCGGCAACTCATAATGCCAAACAACTCTGGTTGCATCAATATATTCCATATTTTTGAGTTTTCATCTATATTCCTGAGAGAGTGCCATGATATTCCCAGCATATTCTTCTGGTCCTACAACCTCAACATTCGCAATCGGTTCTAGAATCATTTCAATCATCCCTTGATCAATCATATCAGATCCTGATTTTACTACGATCCAAGGATTCAAAATCTCAGCCAGCTTTTTAAACTTTGGATTTTCAAGCATTGTCCCAAAAATTCATTCTGAATGTTCTAGGTGTTCGATTTCACTTGTTGTCAGCTCAAACTTCTCCATTTTCAGGATTTCACGATAAAGTCCTGTTTGAACGAGTCATTTGATATTCATTCAGGTTTTGATGAGAGGAATTGAGAGGTTTTTAGATTTGACCAGATACATCACGGTTGGTATCGTGAAAATCGTATCAAGCCCATACTCACGGAAAAGTCTCTCTTTGATAATATCCATATGGAGCATTCCCAAAAAACCACAGCGGAATCCTAGTCCCAAAGCCTTACTATCTTCCATTTCGTAGGCAACGGCACTATCATTGAGTGAGAGTTTTTCTAGACTATCCTTGAGTTTATCGTATTCAGTCGAATCAATAGGGTATACTCCAGCATATACATAGGGAGTAACCTTTCTAAAACCAGGAATCAAAAACTGATGATATTCATCTTTTGTCTCGTTTTTTCAGACCTTTGCTTTGATGATGGTATCTCAGATTTGCACATCTCTCACTGATTTTTGCCCAGTCACAATATATCAGATTTGTCCTTCATTAAGTGATTTATCTGGTGTATATTCTGGCGTGAAATATCCTACTTCAGTTGGGAAAAAGCTTTTGTCCGAGTGGATCAAATATACTTCATCTCCAGCAGAAAAAGAGCCATCTACTACCTTTACATAGGCGAGAACTCATTTATAAGGATCAAATACTGAATCAAAAATCAATGCTCTTGAAACTTCCTGCATACTGCTTATCAATGATAAAATGTACCTCAAAAGGTACGAAAATCCTCAATCTTTTCAAGTCAATCTCTTGCGCTTGCTTAGGAGTGGAGTTCTCATTTAGAAAAAATGAAAAACTGACTTCATTCACTGAAATCAGTTTTTTGATTTACTTCTCAGTCTCAACTCAGAGATCTGCTGCTTCTAAATAAAATACCTCTTCAATACTGCGTTCAAACCTTCTTGCAATCAGAAATGCAAGTTTTAGTGAGGGATTGTATTTCCCTAGCTCGAGAAATACGATTGTCTCTCTCCTTACTCCGACCTCATTTGCGAGGTCTTGTTGAGTTAAATTATACTGAGCTCTCAGCTCTTTGATACGATTTTTCATTTGTTTACAAATAAGATTAAAGTCAGATTTTATCTGGATTTTTTGAAAAATATCGTGAATTTAATCCTAGTAATACAAGTCACAATATCCATACTATCCTTAATATATCATTAGCACCGAATGTTTCTAAGAAATGAAAATGTCCTTCTAGTAGAGATACTAAGAGAATGATTCACATTAGGAGCTGAAACGATGCTGCAAGTGAGGTATAACCGATTTTCTTAAACATCTCATCAGTTTCAATAGATCATGTCTGTTTTTTTATCTTCCTCGCATGATAGAGCGTCAGTATTGCTCAACTTATTAGGAGAACTACAAAGAGTAGTAAAAGTCAATGTGATGGCGTTAAAGGGTTGAAAGGAATTTGGCTTAGAAGGTTGATGAGAGCTCAGAATCCCCAAGCTGCAAGGATAATACCGATAATCCTTAAAGTTCTTGCTTTTTTCATTGTAATTAGAAAAAAGATAAAAAAGTTATGAATATATAACAATATGTTATATAAACATAACGTATTAAAAATCAAGAGAAAGTTAGAAAAAATTAACAAATCTGAAAATATTCAGCTGGAAACTATAATTTTATATATAGGATTTTCCTTGTAAAGTGCTAGAATATCTGTATGATAAAAATATAAAAGTAGATTGTTTTTAATATGTTTATTGATTTTAAATGACTGACTCAAATACTTCAAAAACCTCAGCTTCTGAATCCTCAAAAAAAACTCGTGCTGAACAAAATAATGTTTCTCTTTGGACTTCTCTCTGAGTAGTTCTATTTTGTGGTATCCTTATGCCTTTGTGGATACTGCATTCTCGTCCCGCTAAACTTTCGAGTCCTGAGGTAGAAACAGGAGAAAATCAGACTTCTTCTGCTACTTGAATCCAAAGTGCTATAGCCGTAACTTCAAATGCTGAGCGAGAAATCCTAAAGCCACTTTTGCTAGACTGACAAATTGATCAAATTATAAATGACGGATCCTCAAGTTATACCTTTATTTCAAAGACTGAGCAGATTTATCAGGTTAAAAATCTTCCCTCAGAACAGTTGGGTGAGGCGCTTGAGAAATGTTCTACAAAGTGCGAGCATATTCTAATTTCTGATCTCTTAAAAATATAGGTGCTTGCTTTCTACTTGACAAGAGGATTTTTTCCTACTTGCATTTCTAAAGTAAATCCATATAGTTGCCAGTAGATTATTCTTTATTTTTTCTAGTAAAAATAGTATGAAAACCCTACTCCTTATCGGACTTATCCTTGATGGGATTATCTTTATCGCGAGTGTTTTGCTTCAGTCTCCAAAAGGAGGTGGACTTGGTCTCGGATTAGGAGGAGCTTCTGCAGGAGGAAACGAATACGGAAGCAAAAAAACAATGGAATGAAAATTACAAAAAATAGCTATTATTACAGGTATCATTTTCGTAATAATCTGCCTGTTTTTACCTTATGTTAAATAATGCGATATCGTTATTACGAGATTAATTCCACAAAAAAAACGCTGACCTATTTTCTTTATGTGATTGTAGTGCTCTGGTTTTTTGCTACTGTGGCTCTTGGTTATCAGTTTCTTGTAAAAAACTCGAAATCAACTTCTAAAAAATGATGAACTTTTGTGGAAGCAATTTTTGATCAGGTTTCATACCTGCCTTACCTAAAAAATGACTGACAGAGTATGTTTTATCAGTCTTTTTTGTTTGATGCGTGTGTGGGATATGCTACCCTCAACTCCGAAGGTCTTAAAGGGGAAACTTGTAAAATTACAACTCAGGACTATCAAACCTACTATGTAAACCTTGCAACAGGTGGAAAAGTATGGAGTGATGGTGTTCCGATGACGCTTGAGGATGTGTATTTCACTTATGATCATATCATTCGTCAAAATGCTTGGGATATCAAGACGCTCAAGACCTACCAAGAGATACAAATCTCTCAGGAAAATGATAAGCTCAAGATTGTTTTCCCAACAAGTACAACTGATAATAATTATTTTTTCAGCTTCTATATTTTGCCAAAGCATGTCCTAGAACATGCAAATAGTGATATGTATAAGAAGATTTTTGCTGCAAATCCAGTGACGAGTGGTTGTGGAAAAATCGCCCCAAAATCAAGCGATAGTCAAAGTCTTGTCTTTGATCTCACAAGGTGTGAAGATACTAACCTCGCTTTCTATCAGATCAAAAACTATAATGGATTTGATACGCTCGCAAAGTCTGTTCTAGAGGAGAAAAATACCCTTGTAGATACCTATGCAAATCAGGTGACTCTTGAGGGATATCAGAAGCTCAATATCATCAAAAGTCAGATTTTGACTCTTTTCTTCAATACAAAGTCTGAAAGAATGAAGGTAAGACTTAGAAGAGCACTTTGAGGATTGATTAATGCTAACTTCTATACTGGAGATTATAAGCAATATCTCAAAAAATACAATGATCCATTGCTTACACTCTTTTACTCAGATGGAAGCAATATCAAGGAGTTTATTAATCGTCTCTCAGCCTCTGATGAATGAGAAGAGGCAGTTCAACAAAAAGATCTGCAAGATAGTGGAGTTCAGCCACTCAAGAAATCAATTTCTATCAATGGAGTAGAGAGGAAGTTCCTTTTCTATCTTCAAAAGCCAGAAAAGACCTTCAATCTTGATATTAAATTCTCAAATCAGTTCGAGGTAATCAAGGTAAAAGATGCTTCAGGAAATACTTTCAGTCCAAAAAACTATAAAAAAACTGACAAAAAGATCACCTATCCACTTGAACTCGGAAAGAATCTAAAAGATGGACTCAATCAATACACTATTGAGTGAACTATCAAAGGTAAAACCTATACTATCGCAAATATTGATCTGTATCTTTTGACGACAACTGCACCAAAAATAGAGCAAAATACTGATGTATCAAAGATTTCTGTTGTATATTACAATAATCTTGAGTCAAACTTTGCAATCAAGCAGCTAAGAGAACTCCTTACCAGAGCTGGTATCTTAGAATACTTCCTTTTTGAACAGGTGAGTAGTCCAGAGGAGCTTGAAGCAAAGCTCGTTATGGGAAATTATGATATTCTGCTTAATACGATCAATATTGGACTTAAAAAGGATATCTTAAAAATCCTGACAACAAGCGATGCGCTAGTAAATCCATCAAAATATACTAATCCAAAACTAACAAATCTCTTCAAACAGTATACAAAAAGTCCACAAAAAACTGAACTTTC
>ERZ773099.1642-NODE-1642-length-16335-cov-25.427211_pt1 | contig 16335 bp, 14 predicted proteins | sample MGYA00511120_ERZ773099 | MGnify/ENA primary metagenome ERZ773099 (study PRJEB29015, sample SAMEA2738012) | human oral metagenome | biome: human oral; feature: human-associated habitat; material: dental | place: China | collected 2104 ...
GAATCTCCGTCGCCGTGAAGGAGTGAATCACGATGGAGGGATAGCGGTCACGGATCGCGCGCAGCATATCCTCGTAGTACGCGAGCGGCAGATCGGGGTGGATGCCGCCCTGTATCATGACCTGCGTGCCGCCCGCTGCTGCCGTCTCGCCGACCTTCTCGAGGATTTCCTCCATCGGCAGGAGGTAGGCATCCTCCGCATCCTGCTTCGTGTAGAACGCGCAGAAACGGCACTCGTTCACGCATACATTCGTGTAGTTGATATTGCGGTCAACGATGAACGTCACGGTGTCGCCGAACCTGCGCCGCCGCTCCGCATCCGCCGCACGTCCGAGCGCAATGGGATCGCCGCTCGTGAGGAGGTCAGTCGCCTCCCGCTCCGATAGTCTCATGCGCCCTCCCCCGCCGCAATCGGCCGATAGAATGTATCGCGCTCCACAGGCTCATAGCCCGCCTCGCGAATCATCGCGTCCAGCTCGCGCCGCGTGATGCCCGTCTGCGTGGTCGCACCCGCCGCGTGAATGATTTTCTCCTCGCCGATCGTGCCATCGAGATCGTCCGCGCCGAAGCCGAGGGCAAGCTGCGCGATGGGCTGCGTCAGCATGACCCAGAACGCCTTGAAATGCGCCACATTGTCGAGTACAAGACGCGCGAGCGCGAGCATCTTCATATCCTCCCACGAACCGACACGCGCGAGCTTCCTCTCTGCGCCGAGTGCCGTATTCTCGGGATGAAAGGGAAAGAGCATGAACGCCTGAAAGCCGCCCGTCTCATCCTGCAAGTCACGCAGAAGGAGCAGGTGGTCGATGCGCTCCTCCACTGTCTCGATATGCCCGTACATCATGGACGCGTTCGTGCGGATGCCGAGCGCGTGCGCCGTGCGCATACAGTCGAGCCACTCCGCGCGCGTCGCCTTGTTCGGGCAGATGATTGCACGCACGCGGTCGGAGAGAATCTCCGCGCCGCCGCCGGGCAGGGACGAGAGCCCCGCCTCCTGCAATGCGCTCAAGATAGAGAGGACAGACGTCCCCTCCGTCTTTGCAAAGTTCACAATCTCCACAGGCGTGAACGCCTTGATATCCGCTTGGGGAAGTGCCGCACGCACCTGCCGCACGATACCCTCATAGTAGGAGAAGGGACGGTCAGGATGCAGCGCGCTCACGATGTGGATCTCCGTGAGCCGTGGCGTTTTTTTCGCCAGTTCCAGCACGCGCGCCACATCATCCGTTTCCATAATATAGCCGCGCGCATCGCCCTGCTCCACCTGAAACGCGCAGAGCGGGCAGTTCGCGCTGCATATATTCGTGAGATTGATGTGGCGGTTCACCGTATAGTAGACATTCCTGCCGCTCGCACGCTCCTTCGCGGCACGCGCCCACGCCGCGAGCGCGAGGAGGTCGTTGTCCTCGTAGAGGGCGAGCGCATCCTCCCGCGTCAGCCGCGCCCCGCGCTCTGCGGCGGCACGGGCTTTCTTTCGATCACTCATGTACTTTGTAGTCTCCTTGTAACACTCCCGCAAGTGTACCAAATGCGGCGGGATTTTGCAAATTCACCCGTATTCATCCGAGCCGTGCGGAGAGCATTCACTTGTTGGCTATACGCGTGCGTCTCTTCAACTTTAGCCAAAAGACCTATTGAAGCCGTCATTTATTCATACTATCATAAAGCAGATGAATATTCCCACAACAGAAGTCACGGAAAGGAGCCGATCATGACGCTTCCCCACCAATGTCCCGGCTGCGGCACGGGACTCGGCTACAAGGGACTCTGCTGGCGCTGCAGGACGGCGGCGAATCGCCGTGCGGCACTCTCATGGACGCCCGAGGAGATCGCGGCAAAGGAGCAGGAGATCATCGCGCAGATCGAGGATGTTCCCGATGATTTCTGGTACCTGCTCTGCTGTCGCGGACGCCTCGCGCCGGAGATTCCGCGTGCGGCACTCGCGGCGCGTTCCTTCTGGCCCTCGGCACTCTACTATCACGCGCCGGCGGATGTGCGGGACGGACTGATCGCAGCACTGATGGAGACGGATGCCGCGCGTGAAGCGAACGAGCTTATGATGTGTCTCGGTATGCAGGGAGACGACCAATCCCTTGCGGCACTCCTCGCACTCGAACGTGCGCCGCGCCCGTGGCGCGGGAATCTGCACGTTGATCCCGCCGTCTATGCACAGTGCGGCGGCTGGACGTTCGACGCAGAGGGGCAACGCCGCACGCTGAACTTTGACATCTGCTATACGCTGGTGCACGCCGCATCGGAGGAGGAGCTCCGCCGCTCGCCCGTCCGCATTGCCCGTCCACGGGAGGAGAACTGCCCGCACTGCGGCTGCCGCATGGCGGATATGCTCGTCCTCAACGGGCGGGATGAACGCCTGCACTTCCTCGGCATCGACGGCATTCTCACGGCGACCTGCTGTCCGAACTGCGTTTCGTATGCGGAGCCGATGCTGAGCCGCTATACACTCGATGGCGGCAGCGAGGTACTTTCTTACGGAGAGGCAGACGACAGCATTTATGTCGATGAGGCACTTGCCGCGATTTTTGAAAACAATCTCATCCTCGGCGATACACCCGTACCGCTGTTCTACGGCGCACGCTTCGAGGACACCTGCACGCTCGGCGGCTTTGCGCTCTGGTGGCAGGACTGGGAGTACACGACGTGCCCCGACTGCGGGCAGCCGATGAAGTACCTCATGCAGATTCATTGGGAGGCGCTGACGGACTATATGGAGGGCACGCTCTACATCGAGTTCTGCCCCGACTGTCAGATTGTCTCCATGCAGCACCAGCAGACGTGAGGCGCAGCCATGACCGATCATGATGATACCGTACTTGCAGAAAAGTTCCGCACACTGTACGCGCACCTTTGCCGTGAGCGCATCCTCCCATCCATGCCGGTCACAGAGGATGCCTCGCCCGCACAAATGGCGACAGCGCTCCGACAGGCACTATGCAACGCCTACCCGGCGACAAAGCTGAAGCGCATGATGAAGAGCATCCATTACGCCAACTCCTTCACCGACACGGCGCTCAAGGAGTGTGCCTTTACCCTCGACGATGTCGGGCAATACCTGGCACGGAATCACTTCCTTGACCACGACCGCTCCGTTGATTTCTTCAATGAAAAAATCACGGCGGAGGGATTCGTCATCACACCGACAAGCCTTCTGGAAACGATGCTGGAGAGCCTGCTCCTCAGTCATAAAGGAGAACACGATGAAAAAAATTGGCAGAAATGACTCTGCATATAAAAAGAAAGCCCCAATGCCCACAGAGGTCTATACCGAGGAAGAACTGGACGCCGTTGAGAGCCACATCGAAAAGCACTTCGGCGCATACGGACACGTCTTTCACGAGATCGTATCGCCCGACATCCATCTGGACATCTGCATCGTCGAGCCGACCGAGGAGCGCAACCACTATATGCTCGTCACCCTCGGAATGGGGGCACATCGGATGAACGTGCCCGCTGATCTTGCGGAGCACAAACTTGAGCGTGCCGAGCTTGCGATTGCCCTGCCGTGCGACTGGAACATCCATGAGAGTGCCGAGGAGCATTACTGGCCGATCCACCTGCTGAAGAGTCTCGCACGTCTGCCAATCGAGAACAACACATGGCTCGGCTGGGGGCATACAATCGACGGCAGAGCGCCCTACGCTAAGAGCACCGCGCTCTGCGGAGCCCTGATCGTCAGCGGTCAGGTCAAAAAGGGCGGCAGTAATGTCTGTGTTCTGCCCAATGGGGATGAGGTCAATTTTTATCAGATCATCCCGCTCCACAAGGACGAACTCAAATATAAACTGGAACATAACGCAGATGCTCTGCTCGACCGTCTCGCCGAGCGTCATGTGAGCTTCGTGATTGATCCGGAGCGGCGCAGTGCACTTGCGCCCGAGGACTTCAGCGATCTCGTGATGGACGATGCACAGTGGCACCTCGATACGCTGCGCGAAAAGAAACTGCCCGTGGACGAGATCACAGCGTACAACCATCTCGCGATCTATCTGCGCTACTGCATCGAGCATGAGCTAATGGCAGACTGGTTCTGCAGGCAGTACGCGGCAACCATCCGTGCCGTGCGTGAGCATCCGTCAGAGACGGATCTGCGTCCCTTTATCCGCGATGCGTTGAACGGGATTCTGATGCGCGGTTTCTTTGGCGGGGATGGCGAGACATTCGCGCAGTATTACTACGATGGCGATGCCCCCTCCTTCCCCTCGGACATCGACAATTATGCCCTCTCCTACTTCGGTGCCTCGCGTTACCACTCGAACGAGTTCAAACAGGAGGCGTACCTCTTTGTCCCATTCGATGAAACCTACTATGCGGCAATGGCGCGCCTCATCGCACAGCGATGGGACGCATGGAAGAGGAACACTCCCAAGACGAAAGAAGAGCGCCCACTGCGTAAAAATACAAAGCCGGATGTGCGCACAGTTGCACTCATGCGCTATCTTGGCTGTGACTGCACATATTTCCCGCCGATGACAGACGATGATCCGATCACGGCGGCATACAGCTACGCCCGTCGGCTCGGCGTACGCGAAGGCTATGTTCCCCTCCTCATCGTCCCGAGCGATACGCTGTGGGAGAGTCTGACGATGAATGCAGAAGCGGAGCGCGGGGACTTTGAGGACTACGATTTCGATGCCAAAGCGGTGGACGCATATCGCAAGAAAATCCTTGCACAGCCCATCGGGGACGGTACATCGATCCTGACGGAACGGCTCGGCGCGCGCTTCGAACTGAGCCGAGAGGAGGCACCGGACGATATGGAGGGAGAGGAGTGCCGTGAGACCGACCACTTTATCAGCTATTGGGACTACGAGACGCAGAAAACACAGCCGATGATTCTCGCCAAGCTCCCTATTCAGCATCCGTGGACGGTGTTTGCGTATCTGCCGTTCGGCGGGTGGAACGACTGTCCCGACACCGCCGCGCTGATGGCGGTATCGAAGTACTGGCACGAACGGCACGGCGCAGTGCCCGCCGTCCTCACATACGAGACGCTTGAGTACAGCGTGCCCGCGCCCGTGCCACAGGAGAGTGCACTACAGCTTGCACAGGAGCAGTATGCCTTCTGTGCCGACATTGTCGAGCAGGGTGCACCCGGCATGACCGTCACGCGTCTCGCACGCGATCTTGAGCAGTCAAACATCTGGTATTTCTGGTGGGACTAAGCAGAGGTTTTTTCATGACACTACTCGAACAGTGCCAAGTTTGGCACGAGAACAACGAATTTCAGAAGATCATCACAGAGATCGAGGCACTCCCCGCCGAGGAGCGCACGCCGGAACTGGACAGCGAATTGGCGCGCGCCTACAACAATGCGGCGAGCGCAGAGGATCGCGCATACTTCGAAAAGGCGATCGCCCTCCTCGCGCCGCACGCGGATTATTTCGCAGGCGATCATCTCTGGAACTTCCGCATGGGCTATGCCTACTACTACCTCGACCGTGAGGACTGCGCCCTCCCCTACTTCGAGGCCGCACTTGCCGCTCTCCCGGACGATGCGGACACGATGCAGATGATCGAGGCCTGCCAAAAGCGGCTGCGTGTCATCCACGCCGCACGAAAACCTCTGCTCTCCTCTGCGGCGATCAAGAAGCTTGAGGCGATGGATGACGGCTCGACGGGCTATTTCTACAAGATGCTGCACTATCTGGAGTCCTACATCAAGAACGGAACAATCAAGGGGAATTTTACACGCGAGGAGGCACGCGCCAATCTCGATATCGCGCTGTGGTATGCGTACGCGTGCAACAATATTGATGCCTACGAGTACTACTACCGTACAACGCAGTGGATGCCGGCGGCAGCGGCAAATGCAAAAGGCTGTGGGACATACTACTATCGCTACGCCGTCGCGCTCATGTACTGCGGACGACTGGACGATGCGCTGTGCACGGTAGAGAGGGGCGTATGTGAGGAGCCGGACTACCCGTGGATATACCTACAACTCGGAAAACTACGCAGCCATTTCGGTGACCGTGACGGGGCACGCAAGGCGGTTCAGAAGGGGCTTGCACTCGTGCCGGACGATCATGAATTCCTGACGCTTGCGCGTGAGATCGAGGAGGGTGCGACCATTGAGCAGATGTCCTACCACTGGATTGATCCCACGTTTGACGAGGAGCTGCAGGAGGCGGCTGCATCGGGAGAAACACTGGGGCTGCGTGACGGCGTGGATGCCGATGGAGAAATGTACGATAAGCAGCGCGCCATCGCCTGCATGACGATCAATGAGGCAGGGCTTGCGTATTTCCGCCAGCTCTTCTGTCCCGATCCGAAGAACTATGAGCGAAACGCGCCCTATTGCAGCTTCGACTATCCCGTGGGCGATGCACCCGTGCGGCTCGTCTTTCACATGAACGAGGCAGGGCTGTCGAAGCGCAGCCCCGCATGGCTGTGCACGCAGAAGGAACGCCTCGACGACGGGCGCTGGCTGAGCCGCGTCGACGAGAGGGGCACGGGGGCACTGAGCGCAGTGCATTTTGAGCTGGACAATCAGGTCACGCTCGCGTACCAGTACCCGTGGCAGGAGAAGTGCGTCTACATTCCATTGGATGAGGACGGGAATCCGAGGGATGAGGAGTAGGTCTCTCCGGCATAGCAAAAAGGAGGCGCACGCCTCCTTTTTTGATGTCATTATTTACTTGTCCCGATAGTGTGAACCGCACTGCCATATCTCGAATCGCCCATCCTTGATACGGAAAACCAGACGATTCTTTTCATCAATACGGACACTCCAAAAGCCCGAAAGATCTCCCTTGAGCGGTTCAGGCTGTCCCTGACAGTGATAACCGTTGCGGTCAATATCCTGAATGAGGCAGTTGATCTTTTTCAGCGTTTTCTTATCCTGCGTCTGCCAATACAAATAGGCTTCCCACGCTTCATCCTGCCATACTTTCTCCATCAGTCGACCTCGATGAGCTCATGCGGTTTCAACGTACTGCGCCCTGCCTCAACATCCGCAATTGCTGCACGAAGACGCGCCATATTCTCCTCGCTGTAAAACGGATCCGGGTCTGCTGTAATCTCAAACGGGATGCGGCGATCCTGCGTCACCTTGGTCGCGAACATTGTAAATGCGGAGGTCAACGTCAGCCCCATTTGGCGGCAAGTCTCCTCCATCGCACGCTTGAGTTCTGCATCCATCCGAAAATTTACCATTACCTGAGCCATATCAATCGCCTCCTTTTTTGTAGAATATCATATTGGTAAATATAAATCAATCATTTCTCATCATCCGCTTTACGCTTACAGTCCCAGTTCCTCCTCAATCAGCACCAGCTCCATCGGGCGGTAGCTCATCTTCTTGTAGTGGATGGTCAGCGCGTTGCAGATGCGCTCAAGTGCCGCACAGTCATAGCAGCGCGTGCCGTCCTTCGCGCAGGGTGTTTTCTTGCCCTTGCGGTGCGCGTTGCGCGGGGCGGCGATGCGGTGAATGCGCTCGACCCCCGCCTCGATGTCGGGGACGAGCTTGTTGATGCCGACGACGAAGTAGGTCTTTTCATGCCCGAAGAGCGAGCCCGCAACACGGTTGCCCGCACCGTCCATATTGAGGATCTGCCCCTGCTCGGTGATGGCGTTCGCCGAGAGCAGGAACACGTCTGTCATCAGCGCCTCGCGCCCTGCGGCGAGAAACGCTTCGATGCCGCCGACGTGCCCCGCGCGCGGCGGGTCGATTACCTCGTTATGCACGGTCAGACGCTCGTAGAGCGAGAGTGCCCGCAGCGTCTCAGAGTCGCCGAAGCCGACGCGCTTGCCGCGAATCTCGGCGGCGAGATAGTCCGCCGCCGCAGTGCGCTCCGCGAAGCGCGAAACATCGTAGCGGTTCCTGCGAAATGCCTCCACCGTGCGCACAATGCGCTCCTCATAAGCCGTGTCGGACATTGTTCCCACCTCCTTCGCATAGCCCTTGATGCCAACGTGTCACGAAGCGAACCCGTTCCCTCTCAATACGTCTCGATGATATTAAAATTCGAGTCGCACGCAGCAGGTGTGCGCCCGATCTCACGGATCACACGGATGATGTGATCCTCCGAGAGTGCGCGGGGGCTCTTCGCACCTGCATCGTGGAGAATTGTCTCCTTGTGCACCGTGCCGTCGATATCATTCGCACCGAAACAGAGCGCGACCTGTGCCACGGGCACGGTCAGCATCACCCAGTATGCCTTGATGTTGCGGAAGTTGTCGAGCATCAGACGCGAGATCGCAATCGTCCTGAGATCGTCCCACATCGTCGTCTGCCGCACCGTCCGCCCCAGCTCCGTATGCGACGGCAGGAACGGGAATGGGATGAACGTCTGAAAGCCGCCCGTCTCATCCTGCAGCTCGCGCAGACGCAGGAGATGCTCGACGCGCTCCGCGATGGTCTCGATGTGCCCGTAGAGCATGGACGCATTCGTCTTGATCCCAAGTTCGTGCGCCGTTCGGTGCGTTGCGAGCCACTCGTCCGCCGTCGCCTTGTTCGGGCAGAGCTCGCCGCGCACGCGATCCGTCAGGATCTCCGCACCCCCGCCCGCAATCGACTGCAGCCCCGCCGCACGCAGCCGCAGGAGCACCTCGCGCACCGCGCGCCCCGAACTCTTTGCAAAATGCGTGATCTCCACGCCCGTAAACCCCTTCAGATAGAGCGCGGGGAACGCCTCATGCAGAGCTTTCAGCCGCCCCAAATAGTCCTCAAATGTCCACGCGGGGTGCAGCCCGCTCACCACGTGCAGCCCCGCCAGATGTGGGTCGCGTATCGCATCCGCGACGTGCGCCACCGCCTCCTCCACGCTCATCTCGTACGCGCCCGCATCCTCCGCGTCGCGCCCGAACGCGCAGAACTTACAGTGTGCGAGACAGATATTCGTGAGGTTCACATGGCAGTTCACGTTATAGTAGACGATGTCGCCGCACTTCTCCTGCCGCACGCGGTCAGCGAGCGCACCAATCCATGCAATGTCGCGGCACGCAAAGAGCCGCAGCCCATCCTCCCGTGTCAGCCGTTCACCATTCTCTATTTTCTTCTCAATCTCCAAGTATTCGCTATGCAATCTCTCTTCTCCTAAAATATATGATGGATTAGGATGTTCGACATACAGGGCGCATTTTCCTGCCATACATGACAAAGGAGCAGACCGCAGTCTGCTCCTTTGTTGTATATCCACTTACTTCTTCGGCGTAATCGCAAGCGCGCGCACGGGCAGCCCCGTCGCCCCCTCGATGTTCGGCCATGCGACGAAGAGAAGCGCGCCCGCAGGCGCAACACGGTCAAGATTCGTCAGCACCTCGACCTGCAGCTTGCCCTGATCCAAGAGATAGCGCTCGCACGCGAGGTCGCCCGCCTTTGCCGCCTCTGCCGAGGCGTCCGTGTCGAGTGTCTCATGCCCGCTCGCCGCTGCATTGCGCGTTTCGTAGATGTACTTCAGCGCATCCATCGACCAGCCGGGGAAGTTCTCGCTGCCGTCCTCCGCCGTGCCGGAGATCGCATCCATGTCCGGCCAGTGGCGGCTCCACCCCGTGTAGAGTGCGACGAACGCCCCATCTGGGATCGCGCCGTATTTCGCCTCGTACGCCTTGATGTCCTCCACCGTCACCGCATAGTGCACATCGTGCGCGACCTGCTCCGTCACGTCGATCACGCACAGCGGATAGAGCATGTGCTGTGCCCCGTAAGACTCAGCAAGCGGACGGCTGCGTACAAAATGCCCCGGAAAGTCGATATGTGTCCCAAACTGCCCCGGGAACTTGAACGTCTGGATTAGGCAGTCAAGCATCGGATTGCCCCAGTCAAAGCAGGTCTTTGCGAGCTCCACGGATCCCTCGGGAATCCCCGCCCAGAACGGGCTGTCATTGTTCAGCGGATGCGTCAGATCCACCCACTCATACGCGTCCGACTTCAGTTCATCAAGAACATTCCACAGATGATACGCCATATTCTAATCTCCTTTATTTCATATAGAAAATATATGTTTATACTATGTCAAAAGGCAGATTTTGTCAATCATAAAAATCAAAAAAATTTTCCACTGCTATTGACAATCTTCTGAAACTTGTATATACTAAAGATAGTTAAGGAGGATTCAGCGGCAGCCTGATTCAGGACAGGCAGCCCCTCGTATGATCCGTAAGCATACGGGCAGAGTTCTCCGGAGTTTCCACAGTGTTGACCGACGGTTGTTGGAGAGGGAGTCGGCTATGCAGCTTCGCTGGCTGAGCGAAGGGCGCGTGGCAGGTGTTCCCGGATGGACTGGGAGGAGATTCCGATGGGTCATTGAGTGGCCGCAGGGTGTCCGCACAGGTGGATCGAGTCTCAGCGCGCGATGAGACGGTGTGTCAGAAAAGGTGCGGCAAGGAGGATGCGGCAGCCCGAAGAGGACGGGCACAGGGACGTACAAAGCGCGCATCAGAAGATTGTTTTCCCACGAGTGGAGTTGTGGCGTGTGCGCTGCTGTACGTCAAGGTAGTTTCTCAGCGTTTTGGAGGAAAGTTCCTCATCTCGTGCTAGCCGGGGCGAGGAATGAAGCGAAGACCGTTTGGATGCAAGAGAGTTACCTATCACTTCCCGTATTTTCCTCAGACCGCCGACAGGTGACGAGAAAGCCTGTCGGCGGTTTTGTATTGTATACATGATGTTCGATACGTTTAGGAAGCACTGATAAATGCAGCCGCGCAATCTTAGCGCATCTTTTTTGCCCGCACTACGCCCGCGATCCTCCACATAGCTTTTGCAGCGTTAGGTTTGCCTCCTTGTTCGGACGAAAAATCTACGCCAATCTGCAGGACTGTTTTATCAGCGATTCCTTAAAAGCGCTGCTGCAGGAGAGCAAAAATATCCTCATGCTGCAGCGCTTTTTTCTGTGTAAATTTTGAGTTGACAAGAGAAACGCAATACTGTATTCTAGCGACAGATAGATGAAGGAACGATTATAAACACGGCCGTTGTCGCTTGTGGCATCGACCGTATTACGGGCAAAGAAAAAGGGGGACTCCCCTTTTTCTTTTATCTATCAATTGATAATAATTGTATATCTCATATTCTTGCAGCATGGAGATTCTATGGAACCATCGGGAAAAAAACTCCCCACCGACATTCATCCGCGTGCACTGCGGCGGCGGCTGGCACTTGGCATCGGCTTCCTCGCGCTCATCGGTGCACTGCTTGCGAGTGCCTCATTGGGCGCGGTCGAGATCGCCCCGCGCGATATTCTTCCGGCACTTCTCGGAAACGGAACGCCAGAAGACTACCGCATCCTGTATCATATTCGGCTGCCGCGCATCGTCACGGGGGCTCTCACAGGCATCAATCTCGCACTCGCGGGCTGTATCCTGCAGGGCATTCTGAAAAATCCGCTCGCCGATCCGGGCATCATCGGTGTCTCCGCAGGCGCCGGACTTGCCGCCATGTGCATCATGATCCTGCTGCCTGCCGAGACGAAGTTCGTCCCACTCGGCGCCTTCATTGGAGCGATGATTGCCGTAGCGCTCGTCTTTGCCCTCTCATGGGAAAACGGCGTGCATCCAATGCGCATGGTACTCGCAGGTGTTGCCATCGCCGCATTTTTCGGCGGAGCGATGACTGCACTGATGGTATTCTACTCCGATCGCGTGCAGGGCACGGTGAACTGGATGGCAGGAGGTTTTGCAGGGCGCAGCTGGAGCCATGCGGAGATGGTACTCCCCTACACACTCATCGGTATTGCCGGAGCGCTGCTCGGCAGTCGCTGGCTGAACGCCCTGCAGCTCGGCGAGGAGACGGCACGGAGCCTCGGCGTCAATGTCGCACGCGCCCGCCTTATCCTCCTCGTGCTTGCCGCGCTGCTCGCCGCATCCGCTGTCAGTGCTGCAGGCATGCTCGGCTTTGTTGGACTCGTCGTTCCGCATATCGTGCGCCTCTTGACCGGCTCTGACTTTGACTGGCTCCTGCCGGCGTCAGCACTCTGGGGGGCAGCGCTTGTCGCCGGTGCGGATGCTGCGGCACGCGTCGCTTTTGCACCGGTCGAAGTTCCGGTCGGCGTATTCATGTCCTTTCTGGGCGCGCCGTTCTTCCTCTACCTGCTCAAAAAGAGCATGCGAAGGGAGTGACGTTATGGAAGAACTGCTGCGGGCACGCGCTCTTTCGCTCGGCTACGGGAGCACGGAGATCATACATGCGGTCGATGTCTCCATACACCGCGCGGAGATCGCTGCAATCATCGGCCCCAACGGCTCAGGCAAGTCGACACTTCTAAAGGCACTTGCCCGCCTCCTCAAGCCGCACAGCGGGACAATTGAGTTCCTGGGAACAGATATATGGAGAAAAAGCGAACGGGATATTGCACAGAAGATCGCCTTCCTGCCCCAGAGTGCAGAACCGCCCGGCGATATTACAGTACTCGACCTCGTTCGCATGGGACGCCTGCCGCATCGAAAATTCTGGGACATGTTCTCCAAAGAGGACGAGGAAATATGTCGTGAGGCATTGGCACGAACAGGCATGGAGTCCTTCGCCATGCGCCCAATCCGCGCGCTCTCCGGCGGCGAACGTCAGCGTGCGCGTCTTGCGATGGCACTTGCACAGCAGCCGGAGGCGCTCCTCCTCGACGAGCCAACTACGTATCTCGACATCCGCCATCAGCTTACGCTCATGGAGCTTGTGGAAAATCTCCACGAAACACTCGGTCTCACCGTCATTATGGTTCTGCACGACCTCAACCAAGCCGTGCGCTATGGTGAACGCCTCATTGCCGTTCACGCGGGCAAGATCATCGCGGACGGATCCCCAAACGACATCTTCACGCGCGAACTCGTGCGTGATCTCTACGGTGTCGAGAGCCGCGTCAGCGATGTTGAGATCGCTGGGCGGCACACGAAACTCTGCCTCCCGGAGCGCGTTGCGCGGAGGGCACACGAACATTGAGCGCCGAAATCCAACAGGGTGGCTTTATCGTTTTGGAGGTGTTTATGCGAAAAATCGGTATCATTGCAGCATTTCTCTGTCTTGCGGCAGCCGCAGTCTTTCTCCTCTGGCCGCAGGAGCAGGCATCGCCGGAGCCAAAGGAACGCACGGTGACGGACAGCACGGGGCGCACGGTCACACTTCCGTCGCATCCGCAGCGCGTTGTCATCCTCAACCCGTCGAACCTCGACCTCTACGTCGCAGCGGGCGGCGCCGACAACATCGTTGGAAAGCCGACCTCGCAGGTGCTCTCGGAGACGGTCAAGGAAAAGACAGCAGCCGCAGAGGAGGTCGGCATCATACACCAGCCCGACATTGAGAAGATCCTTGCGCTGCAGCCCGATCTCGTCATCGGCACAAACGTCCCCTTCCATACGGGACTCGTGGAGACACTTGGCGATGCCGGCGTACCGCTCTACATACAGGCGCTCGACGACGTCCCTTCCCTGCTCTCCACACTTGATTTCTATGGGAAACTCACAGGACATGAAGAGGACGCGCGTGCGCAGGCAGCAGTGATTCAGGAGAAGCTCGATGCTGTAAAGACGCGCGCGGAGGGCCGCACACCACCAAAGAATCTCCTCGTCTTCGGTTCGCCCGACAGTTTTAACATGGGCACATCGAAATGCTTTACCGGCGGTCTGATCGACATGCTCGGCGGCGGCAATATTGCCGACCGGGCAGAGGGGGACGGCGGTTATCTGCCGCTCTCCATGGAGTTTGTCGCGCGCGAGAATCCCGCCGTGATCTTCATCATCGTGCACGGTCCCGCAGAGACGCTCGAACCCAAGATGCGCCGCGACCTGCAGGAGAGCGAGGCATGGGCAGATGTCGACGCTGTAAAGAACGGGCGTGTCTATGTACTCCCGTACGAACTCTTCGCCGTGAATCCCGGCGTCCGCGCCGCGGATGCACTCCAGACGATCGCGGATATCATGTATCCAGCGCCGCAGTGAAGGGAGTGATTGACAAAGGAAAAAGACGTGCTTTCAGGAGAGCAAAACGAGGCGGCAGCAGCGATATGCAGAAATTTCGCACGCGGAACTTTTGCAGACGCCACGTTTACATATATGATAGGAGTTGAAAAAATGTCACACAAGCACACACAGAGGAAAATTCTTCTGACCGCAGCCGTACTCAGCGCAATATCCGTGCCCGCCTGCGCAGCCGCTCGCGATGGTGGGACATCTGTAGTCACAGATGAAGTCGTTGTCACGGCTTCCCGCACGGAGCAAGAGATCAAGGAGACACCAAGCGCCGTCGAGGTCATCACGCGCGCGGACATCGACAAGATGGGCGCGGAGAACCTTGCACAGGCGCTCAAACTCGCCCTCGGCATTGATCTGCAGGAAAACACGATGGTCGGCAATCGCTCCGCCATCCGTGGCATGAATACAAATCAGACGCTCATCCTCATCGATGGACGCCGCGTCCGTACGGAAAATACGAGCGAGACGATGAACTACTATGAGCTGCAGCGCGTCAACATGGACGATGTGGAGCGCATCGAGATTGTGCGCGGCGCGGTCAGCTCTCTCTACGGCTCGGAGGCGCTCGGCGGCGTCATCAACGTCATACGGAAGCGCCCCGCCGAAGCACAGACCTCTGTTACCCTCGATTGGACGACGCGCCAGAACAATGAAGGTCTCCGTCTCGACTCCGGCAAGGTCGGCAAATGGGCGTTCAGCACGAGCTTCAAGCGCACGGGCGTGCGCGAGCGCGGTACCGACGCGGTCAGTAATATATACGGCAAGAAGTATTTCTTCAACATCGACGGGCGTATGGACGTGGCAAGGGACAAGTGGCTCGATGTCTTCTTCGACTATCTGAAGGAAGATCTCGACATGAAGGACTCCGCCACACAGAAAACAAGCTATGACCATGATCGCTTCTCCACGGGCGTCAAGTATTCCGGACGTGACAGCCGCGGCGACTACGAGATGCAGGTGTACTATACCTATTTTGACAAGAGTCAGCGGACAAGAAACCGCGCAAATGGCAGCCTCCACAGCTTTGACGATATGACGTACAACTCCCTGATCTTCGACGGCAGACGCTCCATGCAGATCGCAAAGGATCATCTGCTGACCGTCGGCGGCGAATACCGCAAGGAAGACTACGAGAGCACGCGCATCAAAGGCTCCAAGACAACGACGCTTGAAGGTGTGACCAATCAACTTGGCGACAGCTCGATGGATTTTGCCGCGCTCTATGTGCAGGATGAGTGGCTCGCCAGCCCGCGCTGGACGATCATCCCGTCTGTGCGCTGGGATCACAGCGACGTATTCGGCAGCGAGGTGACGGGAAAGCTCGGCACAACCTACAAAATAAACAAGGGGCTGCGCTTCAAGGCGAACGTCGGCAGTGCCTACCGTGCCCCGACCGCGAGCGAACTCTACTTTGACTGGAGGCATACACCAGCTCGAAAAATAAATGTCCATATTGTTGGAAATCCCGATCTGAAACCCGAAAAGGCGCTGAACTTCGACCTTGGAATCGAGGGCGAGCGTGGCAAGACCTTCGGTAAGCTCACGTACTTCCACAACAAGGTGGAAGACTTGATCAACGTCAACGTAGTCAATACCGTCATCCCCGGTCCCCCGCCGCCTGCTATCCTCTCAACCGGTACCTATCAGAACATCGACAGCGCCACGATTCAGGGCGTCGAGCTTGAGGCAAAGCAGGATCTCGGCAGAGGCTTCGCCCTGCGTGGACTCTATACCTACCTCGACGCACAGGACGATAAGACTAACACGCGTCTGATGGGACGCGCCCGCCACAAGGCAAGCCTCCAGCTCAGCTACGATGACCCGCGTCACGGCTGGAACGCGACGCTCTGGCAGGACTGGACCGCCGGCTATCGCTATGCGGAGCAGGTCGGCAGAGGCAGGGCTGCGCGCACCGTTTATAAGGACGCAGCTCTCGCACTCACGAACTTCGTTGTTACCAAGAAGTTCAACGAGCAGTTCAGCGCCTACCTCGGCATCGACAACATCTTCGACAAGGAGAGCGATGCGCTCGCCTACGACGGCCGCATCTGGCGCGGGGGCGTACGCATGACCTTCTAAACAGACACAGTAAAACATAGAGAACCCGTCGGCGATGGTGCCGACGGGTTCTTTGTGTTTTCGGATGAAATTGTAAAACGATTGAAACTTAGATATTATCTCATAAACGTATAGACCGCAATATTGCTGAAGATCGAGAGAGGCTCTGCCCAGACGCCGATAATCAGCGAAAAGGCGACGGCGATGACGCCCATTGCGCTTGCGGGGAGCGGCAGGTGCAGATATTCCTCCGTCCACTTCTCCCCCACCTCAACATCACGGAACATCTCCTTGATGACGAGCAGATAGTAGTAGACGGACATCATCGACATGACGAAGCCGACGCCCGCGAGCCAGAGAT
>ERZ773099.1645-NODE-1645-length-16313-cov-14.625231_pt1 | contig 16313 bp, 10 predicted proteins | sample MGYA00511120_ERZ773099 | MGnify/ENA primary metagenome ERZ773099 (study PRJEB29015, sample SAMEA2738012) | human oral metagenome | biome: human oral; feature: human-associated habitat; material: dental | place: China | collected 2104 ...
AAAAACCGTTCGATTTCTTTCTATCCCGATAAACTGAAAGAAGTTGATTTTATACTTACCAATGTGGATAGAAGACCTGTTTTTACGGATGATATGGATGGGTACAAGAAATATCTGTTTAACGCTGCTATCCCCGTGTTATACGTCGATCATATTGCAAATGTTATTGACCATCTTATGCGGATCAGTGATTATACGAAACGGCAGCTTGCAGATAAGAGTATTGAAGACCTGAAAGATATGCGGGATGCCATTGTGGCTGAGCGTAAAGAAGCTGTTATCAAGGCACAGGTAACAGAAATAAAGTCCTATGCTCTTTATTCAGAAATCATTGATACTTACAATGAAATACTTTCTGATGGGTATTATGATGCTCCGCTTATGCTTGAATATAATACGTGGCGTGCTATGACAATGATTGACGGCGGAAATATCAAAGGTAATTTCAAGTTTGACGATGTCGGACAGCCGCTCTCCACCGCGTCCGGCAACATGCCTGATATTGAATGCGATTATGACGATTTCGTTTTATCCGTAGAGGTGACAATGCAACAAGGGCAACGCCAATATGAAAGTGAGGGTGAACCTGTGGCACGTCATTACGGACAAATGAAGAAGAGGACGGGCAAAGATGCCTATTGTTTGTTTATCGCGCCAACAATCAATAAGGCGTGTTTGGCACATTTCTTTGTGCTGAATAAAATAGATATTTCATACTATGGTGGTAAGCCAAAGATCATTCCTCTTGAATTAGATCAATTTATGCGGCTGGTGGAAAATTCATATAGCTGTTGTGCGCAGCCAACGCCGCATGATATTCAGCAGTTTCTTGATGAAGTTATACGGCAAGAGGAGTTTGCTGTCGATGAAAACGACTGGAATGATAGAATCCGCCAATGTGTTGCTCAATGGTTGACCGCATAATTTGCAGTATACAAAAAATCCCGAGGATCGTCCCGGGATTTTTGTATGTATCGTTTGTATCTCTCAGCGCACAAACACGACTGCGCCGTTTGCGAGCATCTGACTCTGCTGGTTTGCTGCGAGGATGCGGTCGCCGTCGTCAACGGAGACAACAACGTTCACGGGGTTGGCGGAGTTGTTGCCGCCGCGCACCTGCACTGCCTTCACGACGAGCGGGCTGCCGCCGATGCGCGGGAGCGTCTGTGCGTCGTAGAGGCTGCCCGCGTAGCCGACCATGCCGCGTTCGATGGCCCGATCGTAGTTGATGTTGCTGACACCGTAGATGGCGCGGCCGTTCGTGTCATAGATGACGGGGGAGAAGCTGGGCTTGAGACCCATGCCGCTTGCATCCACGATGACACCCGTATAGCCGCCGCGCGTCTGAACGTGTGTCGTAATCTCAGCCGTAATGGTGGCGGAGATGACCGGCGGGGGCGGGGTGGGCGGCGTGTTCGGGCGGATGGCGGGCATGATTGCGGAGGAGAGTCCCTGCATGCCATACATCGGCATGGACATGACGACGTGGTAGCTGCCGTCGGGCATGAGCTGTTCCTCGACGACCATTGCGCCCTTGACGAGTGCACTGACCTTGGTCTTTACGACATCGCTGGTTGTGACGAAGTTCTCGACGGTGGTCTCAGCATCGACCTGTACGCCATTGATCTGCTCGGCGAGATTGCGCTGTGCATCCACGATTGCTGCACGGCGCGCCATGATGTTTGCGCGCGAGCCGTATACGCCGTTCGGCGGTGTGCCAAAGCCCTCTGCCACGATCGTACCCTCGTCCCACATGGGTGCTGCATGGGCGGCCTGCATGAGGGAGACGGAGGGGAGGAGGGTGTCCGGCGTTGCCGCAAAGCCCGCGCTCAGAGCGAATACGCCTGCCATGGCGCTGACGAGCGCCTTTTTCTTCAAGTTCTTCATAGTCGTCGCTCCTTTACATTGAATCGGAGAATATCCGCAGATGACGGATTCTGTGAAAGCCTTAACGCTTCTTTCCCTTGTTGACACCCATCTTCGTAAAGATGCCCTCTTTGCCGTTCACGGCATCCTTGATCGCCTTGGAAACGGCGTTGAATGCCATCTCGTCAGTGACGTTCGCGGAGCCGAGCATGAACACACCGTCCTCCGATGCAACGCCGCCGGATACGCGCTTTGAGCTGCCCTTGCCCTGGCCGACGAGGACGACGCGACCCGTCGAGACTTCGACGACGCGGATGGAGACGTTTGCCACGACGCTCGCCTGACTGCCGACCAGTCCGCCGAGAAGGTCGCCGAGACCCAATGTGTCTTCCTTCGCTGAGAGGTTGGTGAGTGCGCCGAAGATCTTGTACTCGACGCCGCTCATATTGCCGACTTCGACGGCGCTGTCCTCTGCGATCAGTCCGGTCATACCGAGGCTCTGTTCATCCACGAGACCTTGGAACTCGATACGCTCATAGACTTGGAACACGTCGGGACGATCGCTGATGAGGGTAATCAATTCCTCGGTTGCAACGCCTGCATGGTCGCCGAAGCCGCCCCATCGATCCGGTACTTTGTTCTGGAAGGGCATGACTGCAACGGTGGGGTTGTCATAGAGTCCTGCCTGACAGACAGAGCCCATCATCAGGCCTCCGAGAAGGACAAGTACGCCCATCATTTTCTTAAACATAGAACTCCTCCTTAAGTGTAGTCCCGAGGGAACCGCTGATGAAATGGGCCATTCCGATTGGTGCCGGATTTACCAGTGCTTCCCTATGCTCCCCGGGTGCACCACGCGGACGGGCGGATGATGGGTATGGGCAGAAAACACGAAACTGCCTACCGTGGGTGCATGGATGTCGACATACACGATGTCGCTTATTATTTTAGCATAAATGAAAGGGAAATGATACTGTATGATTGGACAGGTCTAAACGTCCTATTTTCTGAAATCTTAGAGGAATGACGCGGGTTTCAGGGTTTTTTTATACAGATCGGCATTGTCGTACGAAAAAAATTTTTCGCCAAATATTGCGGACTGCATCCGATCTGTGCCGTCTTGCAAAAAGGAAAAACTGCTGCACGAAACGCTTCATGCAGCAGTTTGGTATCGATTTCGGTCAGCGCAGCGTGATCTTCAGCTCGCTGTCGCTGGTGCTTTCTACAAAGATGGAGAGGTTCGTGGTGCGCTGCAGCATCTGGAGGATCGTGAACGGCTTCTGCGAGGACGCAATGTCAATCGTCGTCTTGCCTGCGTTCGTGCCGCGCACGTAGACATCCTGCACGCCGCGCAGCCCCTTCAGCTCCTTCACGAGCTGCTCAACGAGGGAGAAGTCGTTCGCGCGTACGGTGAGCTGGATGCCGGAGAATGCGTTTGCCGCAGCCTTCAGGAACTGCTGCTCAAGCTTCTCCGCCGCCTTGACGGCCGCTGCCTGACGCGACTTGCGGCGCGCCAGCTCGGGGGTGTTCTCGACACCCTGTCCCTCGACGGAGTAGGTGCCGATGATGGTGCTCGTGCCGAAGGAGATGATCTTGAGATCGAGCTGCGTACGTGCCGAGGACATCGGCGATGTGACGTAGCCGCCGTGGTTGTCGGGGATCTTGATCGCGTAGCCGTCCGCGTGGCTGCGACCAATCACGAGATAGTCGATCGGACGGTCAGCGGTGTTCGTGCCGTACGGGAGCCGGCTGTCGCCGCGATAGACGGCGTTCAGCACAGCAGAGTCCTGCAGCTGCGAGAGGAGGCTCACATCGACGACGTGCTTGAAGCCGACCGTGAGCAGGCGCTCATTGAGCGCGGTCTCAAGGATCGTATCATGACCGCGTGTCGTCGCTGCCTCGTAGTAGTTCTGGCTGTCGTTATCGTCGGTGAGGATGACGACACCGATGCGCGGGTCGCTGAGGCGCATGACGGCATCCATGCGCTTCATGAACGGCGAGTTCGCGTCGGTGTTCACATCGACGCTTGCGCGGACGCGGTACTCGCCGCCGCTGACGGACTCACTGAGGACATTGATGTTCTGGACATAGCCCTGTGCATGCGTGAGGATCTCGTCCAGCTCCACGGAGGTATTCGAGACGACCGTGTCGGAGTTCAAATACATCCCGGCAACCTGCTCGACCGCCATGCGTGCCGCGTCGCGCATCGCGGAGTCGCGGTCAACACCGACGCCCTCGACCGTGACAGTCTGGGCGAATGCGGTCTGTACCATTGCCATACAGAGGGCGAGCGCGATGAGTAGTTTCTTCATAACGTGTGGATGCTCCTTTCTAAAGGTCAAAGGAATGCACGTGTTTTCTGCATTTTTATCATACCACAAAAAAGCGTAAACGTATAGAAGAGAAAATGAATGCGGTACAAAAAGTGCCGCAGCCTTGTACTGCGGCACTCTCGGCAATGGGATTGCCGTTACTTTTTCTTGTGATCCAGCTCGGCGAGGTCGAGGTTCTGCGAGGAACGCACGAAGTCGTTGAAGTCCTCCACAACCTCGTTGCCGTCTTCCTGACCTGCGACATAGCCGCGGAACGTGCCAATGAAACGGTTGAGGTTCGACTTGTAGGAGCCGAGCGCGGGTACATCGGGGATCTTTGCCGCGAGTTCATTGATTTCCGTGATTTTCGCCTCGGCGGCAGCCTTGTCGATGTTTTCGTTGTCAAGCATATCGGCAAGCTCGCGCACCTTCATGTTCAGTTCGAGGAAGGCGGCGGCGTTCACACGTCCCTCCTTGCGCATATCTTCGAGGCGGGCAAGCTGCACTTCCTTGAAATGTGTCGTGACAGCGGCGTCGAACTTGTCGTACGCAGGCTCGAATGCGTCGTAGAGCGGGAGATACTGCGCAGTCATCTGCGTCGCGGCGGCATAGTCGTCCGCCATGTAGCCCTTCGAGGAGTAGTAGCTCTCCATCTTGTCCGCGAGCGGGGCGAGATCCTTGAGGATCGCAAGCACGGCGTCCGCCTCCGCGTCGATGTCCGGATAGACGCCCGCAGTCTGCGGATTCGCACGCGCTTCTTCGAGATTCTTCTTCAGATCGGTGAAGTGCGGGAGGGTGACGTAGGTCATACGCTTGCCGCTGCGCATATCCTCGAGAGAGGGCGTGATGGCGTAGTCGAACGTGACGATGAAGCGATTGTAGTCGTTCGTCGCGTCGAGGTAGGGCGAGATCGCATCGATCTTGTCCTCGGTCGTGTTGCCGGCGAGCAGTGCGCTCACGCCTGCGGCGGGGTCTTCGCCCTTGTTGCTGCCGAAACAGCCCGTGAGGAGTGCAGAGGGTGCGCACAGGAGACTGCCGACGGCGAGGATGGAGAGTGTACGACGGATGGAATGAAACATAAAAATCCTCCTTTAAAACAGGACACGCAGCGTACGTGTCAATGAAACAGACGAGATACGCGTGGAGGCTCGTCTAACGCTCATAACACTCATAAGTATAGAAAAACAAAACGTTTGGTTCAAAATCAGATCGATAGTTCCGCAATGACTGAATCAATATGCCTGTCCGCCTTGCCTATGGAACAATGACGACACCCCAGTCGCGTGCCCCACCGTCCCCACGCACAGCATGGCGGCGCACTTGCTCCGCCCGCCGCTCCGCACGGCGCAGCGCCGCCCACAGCGCATCGTCCGTCTTGTCCGACGCGTCCCACGCGCTCATGAGATCGTTCACCGCCTCGTCATACTTCCCCTCATCATAGCGGATCCTGCCGCGATACTCATAGAGCCGCCAGACGGGGTAGGGACTGCCTGTATGCGGCGTGCGCTCCGCCGCCGCAAAGTCGGCAAGGGCGAGCGCACTGCTGCTGCGCGCGTAGTAGGCACGTCCGCGCAGGACGTAGGCATAGGCGCGCGCATCGCCCGTAACGCTCGGGTCTTGGAGGAGCAGCGAGAGATCGGCGATGGCGTGTTCCGTCTCGCCGCGCTCGATCATCGCCGTCACATCCGCGAAGACGGTATCCTGTCCGCCCTCGCCTGTGTATGCCGCCGTGCGCCGCTCCCGTGCGGCATCCCCATAGACCTCAAAGCCGCGCGGCGCAGCCGGCTGCTGATACGCTGCACGGCTTCTCAGCGCCTCGTTCGCCGTGCGCAGCTCGTCACGCTCCTGCCGCAGACGCTCCAGCTCCGCCTTATCCCCCGCAAGCGCCTTGAGGTCGATGCCGTCCGTGTCCACGGAGCAGACGAGATGAATGCGATAGCGCCACGCATCGCCGACCAGCTCGGGCGTCACCTTCTCGTCCAGGACGCGCAGCACGGCGGCAGCGACCGTACGCACCTCATCGCGCGTCAGCGTATAGCCCTGCACTTCGCTCGTGCTCTCGATGTAGATGCCCGCCCGCTCGGTCGCCGCGCGCATCGCCTCCGTACGTGCGGCATCCCGCGCCGTTTTCGGCGTGTCGCTGTCGCCCATCACATAGACGCCGTCCGCCTCGATGATCTCAGGCGCAGCACAGACGGCGGCGGTGCTGCAGAGGCTAAGTGCGCAGACGGCGGCGCACAGAATATTTTTCAGCATGATACTCACTCCCGTATGTATTGTTCCAAAGGAAGATTAAGCAGCAATGAAAGAGAAATGAAGCGGATGTTGTTTTTGTGCGCAGGAAGGAATTTGAAAGAAAACGTAGAATTATTAAAATATATACATTTTAATCTTTTTGGAGGTGTTATCAATGAAACGATTTTGTTTGCTGCTCATCGGTCTTTTTGTGTTTTCCCTGTCTGCGGTCGGATTCGCGAACTATCCGATGTATCTGAACGGCGACCGCGACCTCATTCTCTGCGACGGGCACATGGGGACGGCATGGTACGTTGACCGCACCTCGCTGGTTGTACAAAAGTACGAACCGCCGCAGTACATCATCGCGGTGAATGTCCTCACGGCACGGAGCGCCATCGGCAATGAAGATGATTTCTACAGCGGCGGCAGGGGTACCGTGACGGATGTGCGTACCATGCGCTTCTTCTACAACTGGGATCTGCGGCAGATGTACGTGGCAAAGGAGGGGGCGGACGACTGGCGGCTCCTGCCGCCGCAGGGATCGTGGGCGGAGACGGGCATTTCGATGCCGGCGGGCGAGATCGCATTCTACCTTGCCTATCATACAAAATTCTACGGCAGCAAGCCCTTTTACAATTCGTTCCTGAAGCGCAGCACGACGGTCTACAACGACGACTTCTACACGCGGATTCCGTAAGCAATACGGAATCCGCGAAGCTTGCACGCATGGGCTTTTTCCGCATGAAAATTTTTCTTGAAACAGGGTTGACATGAGCGCCGCCCTCGGTTATAATTCCACTATCGCCTGTGCGGCGGTATGCTGATTTAGCTCAGTTGGTAGAGCAGCTCATTCGTAATGAGCAGGTCGTAGGTTCAAGTCCTATAATCAGCTCCATTTGAACAGCAAGGACTCCCGAGAGATCGGGAGTCTTTTTTTGTGTCATACACTTGCGGATCAACAGCAAAAGCCGCCCTGCAGAAATGGGCAGGGCGGCTGAGGTACGCAGCGATTCCTCTATTGCAGGAGGGGATCCTCCTCTTCGTGATAAACAACTCCGTGCTGATAATCGTACGGGGCACCGATGTATAGGGGGGCGGTGCGGATCGCACCATGTCCGTCCGGCCCCTGTACAACGTGCGCATGCCACTGGAGCGGAGTCAGAATCACACCGCCGTCGCCGGGACCGAGCTCCATGTCCTCATCATAGCCCTCGACACCGGCGGGCTTAAACGTGTAGTAGGAGCCATCGTCTCCAAGCCCCCGCTGATGAAGAAACGACTGCCAATAGCCATACTCCTGCCCGATCTCCTGAACTTCGTCAGCAATCTGATGATAGAGGTTCTGCGTTGCAGCCTCGCCGTCCTCTGTCACGTACAGCAGCGTCCATCCGGAGACTGCGCCGGTCGGCCAGTTCTTTGCATGGCGCCAATAGGAAATCCACAGCTCTTCCTGCGCGTTGAATGCCTCATTCCACCGCGTAAAGAGAACAACTCCATCGAAATTGTAGTAGTCGTAGTATCCGGGATTTCTCTTCCAACCGTTTGGAATCAGCACGTTGTCCTGTAAATCCTTCACGCTCTGCGATACCTGCTCGTGTACGGGAATCCCGAACGGCGTGATCGTCGGATGACCTTCGTACCGCCCCGTCATCCACCGCAGGGCAAGCGGCGTTTCCGCAAAGGCGGGCGACACGCTCCCGCCAAGGAGTACCATCATTGCCAAAACACAAAGCCCCGCCCGCAGCACAGCTGTGCGCCGCATGAAATCCAACTTCATCGTAGAACCTCCCTCACATCTCAAAAAATATGCTGAAATCATATTATATGGGCGAAAACTTCTTGTCAATAGGATTAAAGTTCCATTGTAATCTCGGATTATTTTATGTAAGTGAACTTTTCCCGTCTTGACGCGTTCCTTAATTTCGTTGTAAAATTGCCATGGTCGTGTTTTATTAGGAATCAATATGCAGGAGGCAGATTTTATGGGAAAGAAAATGAATCGGCGTTCTCTGGCTCTTTTTGTCGCCCTCGCATTGTCCTCGGGGGGGGGGCACTCATCTCTCCTCAGACGACATTTGCGGCAGAGGTAACGATCTCGGATCCGAGCGATGCGCGTCTCAGTCAGGCGGAGCTGGCGGGCGGGGCATCGACGGGACCTGGAGACAATACGCCCATCGTGGGCAATGTGCTCACATTCAAGAATGTCAGCTTCATGGGCACGGGCTACTACACGGGCATAGGCTACGGCGGGCGCAACTTTGCGGGCACCGTCGTCGAGCGCAACCGCATTCATGTCGACGGGGCGCAGGTGAAGATTGCGGTCGGCGGTAGCGGGCTGAACGGCGCGGTGCGCGATAATACGGCGCTCGTTTACAACCTCTCAAAGGTTCAGACGGCAAAGGGCGGTGAGGCGAAGGGCTCGGGGCAGGAGAATACGGCGAGCGGCAATCATCTCAGTGTGGTCAGTTCCGTCGTGCAGAGCGGCTATGGCGGCCTCTCGACCTATGGAACGGCGGAGAAGAATACGGTCGAGATCAGCGGCGGCGCTTTCATGCAAAATGTCTACGGCGGATCGGGTGGCTTTTCTTCGCCGCTGGCTACGATTCGCGAGAACAGCGTGACCATCGAGAACGCGACGTTCCAAGACCTTGGCGCACAGTTCCCCGGTTCGATTGACCACACGAAGGAGATTGCGGGCGGCGTTGTCCAGAGCACCGTCGGCGGCATCGGCAGCACGATTTCGGAGAACAGTGTGACCATCAAGAGCGGTACGATCAGCGTGCCCGTCTACGGCGGAAAGTCGTACAACGGCGCAACGGTGACGAAAAACAAGGTGGTTCTCACAGGCGGCACATACACCGATCTCATCTACGGCGGCGACGCGCATACGGAGGCGTCAGAGAACGAGGTGCACCTGACGAATGTGACGGTTCCGGCGGTCTTTGGCGGCAGCGCCGCGATTGCAAACAACAACAAGATCTATCTAAACGGCGGCGTAACGGTCACACAGGCAATCGTCGGCGGCGACGGCACGACCAGTACGGGCAACACGCTGACCGTGAAGGGCGTGAACACCGTACAGGATCGCATCAAAGAGGTGCAGAAATACGCCTTTGATATTGCGGGCGTGGCGAGCACGGCAAATCCGCTGCTGACGGTCGGCGGCGCGGTACAGACGGATATGGACTGGACGCAGCTATCTGTGACCGGAACGCCCGCAGCATCCCTTTTGAACCAAACAATCACGCTCATGCGGCAGAGCGGATCGGACATCGCGTTCGGATCGACCTATAATGGGAAAAAGGTCGCGACGGATGATGGCGTCGAGCACATCGTCGACACGGACACGCAGGCGCCCACGGCACATGAGATTACGTCTACAAGCTACGCATTCAAGGGGCAGACAGCTCCGTCGCAGATCGGCACAGACACTTGGGGCGGACGCTCCGTCGGCGGCAACTCCACGCGTGAGAATACGATTGAGCTCTCGAGCGGCACGCATACGGATGTCTATGGCGGCTGGACGACAGGCACGGGCACGACTGCGGAAGACAAGGACGCGAGCTACAAGAATATCGTCACGGTAAAGAGCGGCGCGACGGTCACGGGCGATGTCTACGGCGGGTCTGCGGCAAACGGTGCAGCGCACGACAATACGGTGCATATTGACGGCACGACCATCGGCGGGGCTGTCATCGGCGGACGCGGCAGCACGGCGACGAACAACACCGTCCAGCTGACGAATGCTGCGGTTGGCGGTACGGTTACAGGCGGCATGGTCGGCACGGCGGCGGGCGGTACGGACAATACGCTGCGCGTCAAGGGCAACAGCACCGCCGCACAGATGAATGGCTTCCAGAAGTTCCACTTTGACCTCGCAGGGGCAAACACGGCAACGCCGATGCTCGGCATCACGGGGACGGCGCGCACATGGCTGGACTGGGCGCAGCTCACAACGGACGGCTCGGGCGCAGGGGTGACGCTTCTCTCCAATCCACACGGTCTGGATGTGGCGAACTACACGGGCGCAATCACGACGACGACGGATACGACGGAGCGCAACATCGACACGGATACGCATTCGGATACGGGCGTGACGAGCATCCGCGCGGAGTCGTATCAGTTCGCAGGGGTGACAGCCCCCGTGACGCTCACGGGCGATGTGAACGGCTACGGCGGCATCTCGCGTGCGGGCAACTCCACGCGGAATAATGCGGTAGAGCTGACCTCGGGCAACTATGCCGACTTCTACGGCGGTCACACGAGCGGCGCTGGCACGACGCAGACGGATAAGAACGACAGCCATGACAATACCGTCACGGTCAAGAGCGGCGTGACTGTAACGAATGTCTATGGTGGATTTGCGGCAAACGGTGCAGCAACGAAGAATACCGTGCACATCGACGGTGGCAGCCCCCTTGGTGATGTCATCGGCGGGCGTGGCAGCACGGCGACGAACAACACCGTGACGGTGACCAGCGGTTCTGCGGCGGCAGTCGTCGGCGGGCAGTCGACCGGCGATGCGACGGGCAATGTCGTGACGCTGGGCGGCAATTTCACAGGAAACCTCACGGGTGCTGTTTCGACGACGGGCGCAGCCTCGCACAATACGCTCGATCTCGGCACCTTTGACCTCGCGGGCAATGTGACGGGCGGCAGCGGCACAGCGGCGGCGGGCAACGTGATTGCCCTGCGCGGCACGCACGTCACGGGCACCGTGACAGGCGGACGCGTCGGCGGTACGGCGGGCGGTGTGAACAATACGCTTGCTGTATACTACAATGCGGCGCGCTCCTCGGAGATCGGAGACTTTGCGGGCGTGCAGAATCTCCATTTCTACCTCGGGGATGCGGCGGCAAATACCGCACCCACGCTGCTGAAGCTGACGAATGCAGGCGGCGACAAGGATGTAAGCGGGCTGAAGATCCGCGTCGGACGCAGCGGTGCAGCCGCAAAGCTCCAAAAGGGCGATACGTTCACGCTGATGGAGAATGCGGCGGGCAACATCACGGGGGATGCCGCACGCGTTACGGGCGAGGGCATGGACGGCGTGTCGCGCCTCTATCGCTTCGCGGTTGCGCCCGATGCAGCGAATCGGAACAAGCTCATCGCAACGGTGACGAGTGTCGGGTTTGCCGAGCAGGCGAAATCCTTCGTCGAGACGCGTGCGGGTGCAGCGGCGTTCCTCGGCAGCGGCGGAGATTTCCTCGTGGAGACGGCACTGCCGTCGGCGCAGAAGGAGGCCGCAAGACAAGGTGCGGCGGACGGTGGCAGCTATGCACTCTGGGCAGGCATGGGCGGCAATGCAATGAAGTATAAGACCGGCTCCCATGTCGATATGAAGGGTTGGAGTCTCGGTGTCGGCTGGGCGCGTCCGCTCGCCGTGGCGGAGGGAACGCTCACCTTTGGTCCGTTCGTCGAGTATGGCCGCGGCAGCTACGACTCCTACCTCGACGACGGCACGCACGCGGATGGCACGGCAAGTTATCTCGGGCTCGGCGTTATGGCAAAGCTCAAGACGACGGATGGCACATGGGCAGAAGCGTCCATGCGTCTGGGGCGTACAAAGAGCGACTATGCGGGCGTCTTGGACGGCACCGCCGCCAGCTACGACAGCGCAAGCAGTTACTATGCGGGGCATCTTGGCATCGGCAAGGAACTGCGTCTGCGCGAAAAGGACACACTGAATGTGTATCTGCGCTATTTCCATGCGCATACGGGCGCTGCGGACGAGACGATCTCCACGGGCGAGCGTTATCATTTCGATGCGGTGAATTCGCACCGCACGCGCCTCGGCCTACGCTGGACGCAGGAGTTGAAGGATGCGGCACAGCTTTATGCAGGACTTGCATGGGAGTATGAGTTCGGCGGCGATGCACGCGCAAGCTACGACGGCGAGGGGACACCGACCCCCACGCTCAAGGGATCAAGCGCCCTCCTCGAACTCGGCTACCGCTTCGCACCGAAGGCGAGCCGCGTGAACTATGACCTCCATCTTACGGGCTGGCAGGGCAAGCGCCAGGGCGTTACGGGCGGCGCATCGGTAAACTGGATGTTCTAAACGATGATTGTATAAAAATGGGATGACCGCAGAAAGCTGCTAAACTTTCTGTGATCATCCCATTTTCCATTTGCAGAATTATGTGGTAGAATGTATTTGAATAAAATCCGTGCGGAGGACTTTTGCAATGCAGGGGCAACGACGTGTCTACTTTTATGCCGTTAGCGCGGTCGTGATCTGGTCGACGACGGCGGCACTGGTAAAGAGTCTGCTCACGGCGATTCCAACGTATGAGGCGCTCTTTCTGAGCACGCTCGCTGCGAGCCTCTTCCTGCTCGTCGTGCAGCTTGTGCGTGACGGGGGGCGCATATTTCGCACATACGATATACGCGGCTATGCGGCGATGGCGGGGCTCGGTTTCCTCGGGCTTTTCCTCTACTCGGGGCTGTACTACTACGGGCTTTCGCAGCTGACCTCGCAGGAGGCGTGCATCCTCAACTTTCTCTGGCCGATGATGATTGTCCTCTTTGCGGCGCTGCTCCTTGGGGAGCGGATCACCCTGCGCACCGCCGTCGCACTCCTCCTCTCGTTCTCCGGCGTGGTGGTACTCACCCTCGGCGGGGAGGGCAGCGCCGAGGGAAATGGAATGCTCGGCGCCGCCGCCTGCATCCTGGCGGCACTTTGTTATGGCCTTTTCTGCGTGCTGAACAAGCGGCGGAACATCGACCAGACGGTGATGATGATTATGGCATGGGGAACGACGGCATTTTGCTCCCTGCCCGTGACACTGCTCATGGAGGAGTGGGTCTCTCTCTCGTGGACACAGTGGCTCGGTCTCTTGTGGCTCGGTGTATTCATTGATGCCGTGGGCTATCTCTGGTGGGCGATGGCACTGCAGGAGGCACGTGACGCAGCGACGGTTGCGAATCTCGCCTACGCCGTGCCGCTCCTCTCGCTCGTTGTCTCCGCCGTGGTGCTTGGCGAGCGCATGACGAGTGCGGCGCTCCTCGCACTCGTGCTCATCATGGGCGGGATCCTCTTGCAGAGTGTGCGGCGGGGCAGGAAATCGGGATAGACGGCTGTGCGCACGCCACGCGAACGCCTCGTTGCGTAATCGATCGCGCGCTTGTATGCTCAAATACCGGCGGACTTCTTAAACGCGCTACGCTTGAACGAAAGAAATCCGCCGGGGCATACCGCACGCTTTCCTCGATTACTCCACTAGGGTTCGCTTTGGCGTATCGCACATGCCGCCCACATCCGGCAGCGCCGCGTGCAGCACGTCGCCGATCGGCTCACGGATGACCAGCTCGGCGCGGGCATCGGCACGCGTCTCGCTCTTGTTGATAAGGACAAGGTGACTGCCGCGGAAGTAGTCGATCAGTCCCGCTGCAGGATAGACGATGAGTGACGTGCCGCCGATGATGAGCGTGTCCGCCGCGCGGATGGCGGCGACTGCGCCTTCGATGGTCGCTGTGTCAAGACTTTCCTCATAGAGTACAACATCGGGGCGGACGATGCCGCCGCAGCTGCAGTGCGGGATGGGGCGATGGTGGAGGATGTAGTCGAGCGTGTAATGCGCTCTGCAGTCCATGCAGTGCGCACGGCGGATCGAGCCGTGCAGCTCGTAGACGGTCTTTGACCCCGCCGCCTGATGGAGTCCATCGATGTTCTGTGTCACGACGGCAGCGAGATGCCCGCGCCGCTCCAGCTCCGCGAGCGCGTAGTGCCCGGGATTCGGCTCCGCTGCGAGGTAGACAAAGCGCCGCCGATAGAAGTCGAAGAACTCGGTGGGATGCGCCATGAGGAAGCTGTGCGATGCCATCTGCTCAGGTGCGAACTTCTGATGCAGCGTCTCGCTGTAGATGCCGCCCGCGCTGCGAAAGTCGGGAATCCCCGACTCCGTCGACATGCCCGCCCCGCCGAAGAACACCGCGCGGCGGCTTTCCGTGAGGATTTCTCTGAGTCTTGCAATCTTGTCCATCGTGCCCTCCTTGCTTGACAATTTTTTAATAGGTGGATATAATGAGAATACAAAAGGGTGGCTGGTGATTGGTCCCGCCGGTCTCTCCCTAAAAGTTTATCTTTCGTGAAGAAGGAGTCGACGTGAACCGCACAGCGGCTCTTTTTTCTATCTACTGCTTACTGAATAGAAATATGATGTTGACCGCGAGCGTTGCCGCCGCTAGCATGAGTGAGAGTTTTTCGTATAGGCTCATGCACATCACCCCCAACCAAAGGTGGGAGAAAACCAGCTTTTACCAGCCACTTGCGTTTATTATAGCACGTAGTTTCGCCGGTGAAAAGCGCAAAAACGGAGCAGATGCCTTGTCTGCTCCGTTTTTGTATGTCTTCGCTCAATCAGAACTGATACGTACCGCCGAGGATGAAGTGACGGCTCGGCATGGCGTAGGCGCCCATAGGTGTCCATATGGACGGCGTTACGCCGATGGATTCATAGCTCTCGTCCGTGAGGTTCATGCCCTTTAAATAGACCTTGAAATCCTTCGTGACGTGATAGTTCACGCCGACATCAAGCGTCAGATAACGCGCATCTGTAAAGCGCTCCACACTGCGTCCCGTCACGTAGTTCAGGTCGGCGTCCGCTTCCCATTTCCCCTGCGTGTAGGAGATGCCGAGATTGTAGCCGTTCGGGCGCGTGTTCGTGGAGAGATAGCCCTTTGCGGCATCCGTGGAGTCAATATGTGCGTAGCTGTATGCCGCGCGGATTGTCCAGCGGTCGTCGGCGCGATAGCGCGTAGAGAGCTCGAGACCGCGGCGGTTTTCGCGATCAGTGTTGTAGTAGTGAGTTTTGAAGTCCCCCTCACGATTCCACGCCCAGCTCAGCGCATTTTTCAGCCTGCTCCAGTAGAGGCTGCCCGATACATTCCACTTGCGCGTGATCTGACTGTCCGCGCCGATGGTGAACGTATGCGAACGCTCCTGTTTTAGATCGGGATTGCCCTTCATATATGGGGTGTCGGCATAGCGCATCTTGAGCGTTGGATTGTTGACCGCCTGTCCCCATGAAATATAGGCGTGTGTTCTGCGGTTGAACTTCTTGTTGAGGCTGATATGCGAGGCGACATCCGTGCCAAAGTCGCTGTGGTGCTCGAGCCGTGAGCCGAGCTTCAACGAGAAGCCCTGCCCGAGCTGCCAGTCGTCTTCAAGGAAGAGTGCCTTCGTTGTGGCAGACACGTCGAGCGGCGCATAATTATACTCTTTTATCTGATCGTGCGCCCAGAGGAAACCACCGACGAGCATATTTTTGTTGCCGAGCATCCAGAGCTTCTGCCCCTCGAAGGTGTTGCGGCGCAGCTTGTGGGTGTAGGGGGCACCGAACGGAGCGTCAGCGGTGGACTCACTGCGGTAGTAGCGCAGAAAGGTTCCCTCGCCCTCCTTCTCTGAGCCGAACATATAGGTGACACCGTATACACTGTCGGTCATCAGCTGACGCCCGTCGTAATAGGGCTCGCCTGTTCTTGGATCTTTTAGGTATACACCGTAGCCGTCGTCCGCCTCATGGCGGCTGAACTCGAGGCGGAGGCGGTCGTTGCCGAGGATGCGGTCAAAGCCGACGTTGTACTCCGTGCGGTTGATGTCGCTGTTCTCGAAGGTGCGCTTCTCGCCGTAGGCGTTCTTGTACTGGAAATCCTTGCGGCGCTCATGTGAAACGCCGACCTTGATGCTGTTCCTCTCATCGCCGCCGCTGACATTTACCCCCGCGCGCTTCTCACCCCACGAACCGAGCTGCAGATTGATGGAGCCGGAGGGCTTTCCTGCCGTCGGGCGCTTCGTGATGATGTTGACGACACCTGAGACGGCGCGCTCGCCGTAGAGCGAGGAGTTTGGCCCGCGTACGATCTCGATGCGTTCCACGTCTCCGATGGCAATCT